>AMWB02080084.1_pt1 | contig 15017 bp, 14 predicted proteins | sample 200311 | NCBI WGS metagenome assembly AMWB02 (sample SAMN02737377, study PRJNA173069) | bioreactor metagenome | biome: anode biofilm in microbial fuel cells | place: USA: California | collected 2010-12-16 | reverse complement strand
CAGGGAAATCTCGCATTGCAGCTGACTGGAAGCGTGTTCCATTTCACGGATTAGGATCGGCAGGTATTCAGCAGCCGGTATGGCCGGGTCAAGCAGGATCTCGGTGGTGCTGGCTACCAGGTTCTCAACCTGCCAGCCTAAAAATCCCATGGTGTTGTTTTCCACTTTCAGGAGTAAATAAGCTTTTTCGCCAAATGCTGCCATCACATCCTTTGGCGTGTAGGTCACTTTACCCTCGTACACGTTGTTATAAACCCTCACGATCTCTTCAACCTGGCGCGGGCCAGCCCGCTGCACGTTGACATCACCAAGGGAAAGCTTCACGGTCTTTGAGACAGGGAACGCTCCCTCCGCCCTGGCTGGAATGAAACGCTGCCAGGACGTGACTACCTGCTGCCAGGTGTCTTCAAATGTGCCGACATTTTTAATGATCGCGGTGGCGCGACCAAAGCGGCTCTCCTGAGGCACCTGTGCATTGATGCGCGCCCAGGCTTCCTTTTCGGTCATCTTGCGGTTCTGGACCAGGCGAATCTTCTGGATCTCCGGCGGCGTGTAAACAAGCCAAATCCCGTCACACATATCAGCCAGGTCGGTTTCAAGCAGTTTGATCGCTTCGACCACGATCACCTTGTGCGGAGAGCGCCGGATCAACAGGTCAACCGCTTGTAAAACAAGGGGGTGAATAATGGCTTCCAACGCTATCAACGCCTGTTGATCATGAAAGACGATGCGTCCAAGCCTGGAGCGGTCGATCTGACCATCCGGGGTTAACAAGAAGTGTCCAAAGGTGTTGAGTACCGGTTCGTAACCCGGCGCTCCTTTGGCCATGGCGCGATGCGCCAACGCGTCCGCGTCGATCCCATATGCGCCAAGGTGTTCAAGCATACGGCGCACCACACTCTTGCCTGTGCCGATATTGCCAGTCAATCCAATGATATATTTATTCTTCCACTTGTTCAAAGCGCTCCAATCGAAAAGTGAACGGGGATGAATACTATGATTTTATTATCCGCCATGCTTGTTGTCAAACCATTCGGGAATGCCAGAATTGTAAGCTCAACACTATAATAATGAATAATGGAATGATACACAAGGAGGTAAATCATGAAAGATTTGCGTTCGCTTTTTCCGCGGATCGAACCTTGCAAAACAGGCTGGTTGAAAGTCTCTGATCTGCATACCCTGTACTATGAAGAAGTAGGAAATCCATCAGGAATACCGGTGGTCTTTCTTCACGGCGGACCGGGGGTGGGGGCACAACCTTTTTTCAGGCGCTTTTTCGATCCGAAGGGTTTTCGGGTGATCATTTTCAGCCAACGTGGTGCAGGAAAAAGCACACCTTCCGGTGAATTGCGGGAAAACAACACCTGGGAATTGGTGGAGGATATTGAGCGTCTGCGTGCAGCTTTGGGGATTGAGCGTTGGTTTGTTTTCGGCGGGTCGTGGGGGTGCACCCTTGCGCTCACCTACGCGCAACTTCACCCTGAGAAAGTACGCGGTCTCATCCTGCGCGGCGTTTTCCTGGGCAGGCGCACCGAACTTCAATGGGAATACGTGGATGGGGCTTCACGCATCTTCCCGGAAGCCTGGCAGAGATTCATCGACCATATCCCGGTGGAAGAACGCCTGAACCTGCCAGGGGCGTATTACAAGCGCCTAACCTCAGCCAATCCTGAAGTACAGATGAAAGCCGCAAACCACTGGTATGACTGGGAGGAGAGTATCATCCGGCTGATCCCGCGCGAAACCGCACGCATGGAAGACAATGATCTGCTGGCATTTGCCCGGATCGAATGTCATTACATGGTGAACAACCTGTTCTTTCCCGAGGATGATTACCTGCTGAACAATATGCACAAGATCGCTCACATCCCCTGCTGGATCGCGCAAGGCCGTTATGATGTCATCTGTCCGGTAAAATCTGCCTATGAATTAAGCCGGATTTTGCCTTTGGCAGACCTGCATATCGTTCCGAATGCCGGTCATTCCATCGCAGAGCCCGGACTGGTGGACAGCCTGATCCGGGGTATCGAGCACCTGGCCAGTTTGTACTAAAAATGTCACTGTAAGGTAAAATTTGCATCTAAATCAAGTAGACATCAAATTAGAGGTTGGAAATGGCCAATAAGAAATCCACCAAAGCAAAGAAACCCGTTTCACATCAAAAAACACCACCAAAGAGCGCCCAGGTAAGTAAAACGCAAACAGGTCAGAACATTAAACCATACCTTAAATGGGCCATCCCCCTGGCAGTTGTACTTTTCGCTGTCATTATCGGCGTAATACTACTGCAGAAGGGTCCATCAGCCACAGCCGCAGACACACTACCGGCAAATATTGGCGTAAGTGATGCCTATCAACGAATCACTGACGGTACTTTTCTGCTGGATGTGCGCACTCCAGAAGAGTGGAACGAAAGTCACGTGGATGGCGCTGTTTTGATCCCCTTGAGCGAACTCGATACCAGGGTGAATGAGATCCCCACAGATCAGGATATATTGATCATCTGCCGCAGCGGCAACCGCAGCGCCCAGGCGCGTGATCTCCTGCGCGGCTACGGATTGAAGCGCACCACCAGTATCAATGGGGGCATCAACTCCTGGATCGCCAGTGGTTTACCCGTGGTAACCAGCCCTTAGTAACGATCCACTTTTTCAAATCAGTTTATTCCAGCCCGGACATTATTGCCCGGGCTATTTCATCATTAATGCCTGGAACGGTGAGCAATTCTTCAATCGATGCCAGGCGGATACTCTCAACGTCACCGAATTTTACAAGCAGAGCTTTGCGACGCGCTGGACCGATGCCGGGAATGGCATCGAGCCGCGAGGCCACACCAACTTTGCCGCGGGCTTTGCGGTGTGCGGTAATGGCAAAGCGGTGCGCTTCATCGCGAATGCGTTGCAGCAGATAAAGTCCCTGCGAATGGCGCGGCAGGATGACAGAATCCTTTCGACCCGGTTGAAACAATTCCTCCTGCTGCTTGGCCAACCCCGCAACAGGTACCGTTTCCATCAGGTTAAAAGACTCCAGCACCTTCACCGCCCGTCCCAGCTGCCCCTGGCCGCCGTCCACGATCAACAGGTCGGGTAAAACTGCAAAGGAGGGGTCCGGTTTTGTTCCCACCTGCTGTTTTTCCTGGGCAGCCTGCCAGCGTTTAAAACGACGCGTGAGTACCTCTTCCATGCTGGCGAAGTCATCCGGTCCGGTAACTGTTTTGATGTTGAAATGACGGTAGTGTCCCCGGCTGGGCGTACCCTGTTCAAACACCACCATACTGCCGACCGAAGCGGTGCCCTGGGTATTGGAGATGTCGTAACATTCAATGCGATTGGGCGGCTCGGTCAAGGCCAATGCCCCCTGGATCTCTGCCAGTGCCTGGACCTGTTTATTCTTGTCAGCTTCCCACTGCGTGCGCAGCGCTTGCAAGGTTTCCACCGCGTTCTCTGTGGCCATCTCCACCAGTTCCTGCGCCGTTCCTGAGCGCGGAACACTCAATTCCACTTTTTCTCCACCACGCCTGCTTTTCAACCACTGGCGGATGATCTGTGCCTCTTCGACCTCATTAGCCATCATTACTTTATCCGGGATCACAGCGGCTTCAGTGTAGAATTGCTTGATAAATTCCGCCATCACCTCGTTATCAGGGATCTCTTCCGTACCTTCCATAACAAAGTACTCGCGTCCCATCAACCGACCGTTGCGGATGAAAAACACCTGGATACAGGCTTCGTTATTGGCACGGGCAATGGCCAGCACGTCAGAATTTCCTTCCTCGCTGGTGATCACCTTCTGCTTTTCCACGACGCGTTCGATCGATTGCAATTGGTCGCGAAGTTGCGCTGCCTTTTCAAAGTTCAGTTGATCAGCAGCTGCAGCCATTTCAACTTTTAAGCGACTTACGATGGGGTCAGTCTGGCCATCGAGAAACGCACACAGATCAGAAATCAATTGGGCATAACCAGCCTTGTCGATCACCCCGATACATGGCCCGCTGCACAGCTTGATGTCAAAATACAGGCACGGTCGTGCGTCGTTGCCGGTGATCTCACGGTCGCAGGTGAGATACGGGAAGATATGCCGCAACAGATCCAAGGTTTGATGCACCGCCCAGACACTGGTGTAAGGTCCGAAATAACGCGATCCATCGCGCACCATCTGGCGGGTGACGGTTACTTTCGGGAATGGGTCATTGAGATGAACCTTGATGTAGGGGTAGCGCTTATCATCCTTGAGTCTGACGTTGAAGCGCGGACGGTGCTTCTTGATCAGGTTCATTTCGAGGATGAGCGCTTCAAGTTCCGATCCCACCACGATCCACTCAAGGTCGGTGATCTGGCTGACCATCTTGATCACCTTGCGTTCGTGATCTGCGTGTTCCTGGAAATACGAGCGTACCCGGCTGCGCAGACTGACAGCCTTGCCAACATAGATCACTTCACCGGTTGCATTTTTCATGATGTAACAGCCGGGTTTTTGCGGCAGGGTATCCAGGATACCCTTCAGATGATCAGTAAGCTCGACCATGTCTAAATTTTAACACAGGGGAAAGTTATTGTTCGAAGCGTTTCAGACGAGGATGATTCCCTCACCCTCAACGACTTCTCCCACCCGCCAGGTGGGCGCATTCCGCTCCGCCATGGAGGTTTCGAAATCAAGGCAGCGCTCAGCGGGTACGGCCATCAGCAACCCGCCGCTGGTTTGGGGATCATACAACAGCATCTGTTGATCCTCAGCAAGATCCAGTTCAAGCCTGACCTTGTGCTGGAAATACACCCGGTTATCATAAGCGCCACCCGGGAAGATAAACTGAGCCGCGTAGGGCAAGGCATTTTCGAGGACGGGAATCCGATCGAAGGAGAAACGGAATGCCACGTGACTGGCATCTGCCATCTCAAGTGAATGACCAATCAGTGAATATCCAGTGACATCAGTAGCGCTGCGCACCCCGCATTTACTTCCCACCAGGCTTCCATCGCGGTTCAGGCGGACCATCCAGTCAACCGCGGCTGCAAGGTCCTTCTCCTGCACGCGCTGCTGTTTTAGCGCAGTGGTTATGGCGCCAAAACCCAACGGTTTGGTCATGTAAAGTTGATCGCCAGGTTTCGCCCCTTTTTTCGTGAACATGCGGCGCGGATCAACCATGCCTGCCACCACCATGCCATATTTAGGCTCTTTGTCCTGAATGGAATGCCCGCCGGCGATAACCATGCCTGCTTCGCGCGCCATCACCGCCCCGCCCAGGAAGATCATCCGGCTGATGCCATCATCCAGGTCTGCTGGCAGCGCGGCTATGTTCAACGCCAGGAAAGGAATTCCTCCCATGGCGTAAACATCCGAGATGCTGTTAGCCGCAGCGATACGACCATAGTCATAGGGGTCATCCACTACCGGCGTGAAGAAATCGGTGGTGAGTACCAGGGCACGATCCTCATCCAGCTTCCATACCGCAGCATCGTCAGGTGAATACAACCCTGCAAGTAGATCAGGGGTTGAGGACGGATCGAACATTTCCTGCATGGGGCGCAGTACCTGCGCCAGCGCTTCAGCGCTCAGCTTGGATGCTCAGCCGGCACAGCTGGAAAGGCTCGTCAGGCGGATCTGTTTCCCGGAAGGGTATAACGCTTCGTTATCCATATTAATCATTATAACGCTTCTGAAATTTCAAGGGTTAAGGATAAAAATCATGATTATTTTATGAGAGTGTAAAAAAACCTCTCCCAAAGCTTTGGGAGAGGGGACGGGGGTAAGGGTTAATAATCTCTAATTCTCCAGCCAGATCGTCACCGGGCCGTCATTTTCAAGGGCGACCAGCATGTGCGTACCAAACTCGCCGGTCTGGGTGGGAATACCCATCGTCTGCAACTGATTGACAAAATGATCGACCAGCGGGCTGGCCAGTTCGGGCGGGGCAGCGCCGATGAAAGATGGTCGGTTGCCCTTGCGGGTGTCCGCAAAAAGCGTGAATTGAGAAACGACCACGGCTGAACCGCCGATGTCCAGCACGGACAGGTTCATCTTGCCCTGGTCGTCCTCCATAATGCGCAGCCTGGCGATCTTCTGCGCCAGCGCTGTAGATTTCTCTGCGTTATCCTCGGGTCCGACTCCCAGCAGGATGACCAGACCTTTACCAATATCCGCGGTGACCCGTCCGTCGACGGTCACGCGCCCGAAATTTACCCGCTGGATAACCGCGCGCACGGAATTTAACCCTTCAACGCGGGCAGACCCACCGCCTCACGCACGCTTACCATGGTTTCTTCGGCGATCACGCTGGCACGCGCTGCACCAGCCTGCAGCATCGCCCAGGTGCCCGCGGGATCCTTCTCGATCTCTCGGCGGCGTTCGCGCAACGGTGCAAAGTATGCGTTCATGTTGGCTGCCAGTATCTTCTTACAATCCACGCAGCCGATGCCGGCGCGGCGGCATTCCACGTTTATTTCTTGTACTTTATCGGTGGGCGTGAAGATCTTGTGCATCGAGAATACATTGCAAACGTCCGGGTTGCCAGGATCGCTGCGGCGCTGGCGCTGCGGGTCAGTGACCATTTGCATCACCTTCGCCGAGGTTTCTTCAGCGGTGGCGGCCAATTCAATGTCATTATTGAGACTCTTACTCATTTTGTTCACACCATCAATGCCCATAATTTTGGGGAATTCGGTGAACTTTTCCTTTGGCTCGATCAAAGCGGTGGTATTGTAGCGATAGTTAAACGAACGCACCGTTTCGCGGGCAAACTCGATGTGCGGGGCCTGATCCACCCCCACCGGCACCAGGTCGGCGCGGTAAAGGAGGATATCCGCGGACATGAGCACGGGGTAACCCACCAGCCCGTAGTTCACATTCTTCGGATTCTCGCGCACCTTCTCTTTAAAAGTGGGCAGATCGGTCAACTTGCCCAGCGGGGTGACCATGGAGAGAATGGTGTGCAGTTCTGTCACCTGGCGTACCATGGACTGAACGAAAATGATGGATTTCTGCGGGTCCATGCCGGCTGCCAGCCAATCCCAGGCCATTTCGAGTGTGTTCTGACGCAGATCGCGCGTGGTTTCCAGTGTGGTCAGCGCGTGCAGGTCAACGATGCAGTAAACGCACTCATAATCCTCCTGCAACTTGATGTAGTTGCTGATCGCGCCAAAATAATTGCCGATGTGCTGGCGTCCGGTTGGTCTGGCGCCTGAGAAAACGCGTCCCTTTTTTGCTGGCATGATTACCCTTCCTTGATCATTTTTTGCAGTAAAGCTTTCACCTCACCCGCTTCCACGTGGCGTCCGGTTGATAATTTGGAATAAATGAGATTGCCGTCCACATTCACCTCAAACGCCCCACCATCAGATGGGATGAGTGTGATGGACTTGATCCCTGGTTCAAAAGCCTCGAGCAGTTCTGCCGCCAGACCGACGGCGCGCGGGGTGTAGTGTCAAACTGCACAGTATTCGATGGTGATGATCATGGTTTCTGCTCCAATATCAATTGCAGAGAATTATAACTGATTACAATAACTGATTCAAAAAAATAAGGACTAACCGCGCTTAATGAATAATGTATAATGAACTTCGTTAATTAGGGTATTTACATGCCAGCAGAAAAATTAATTTCGCAAGAATATTTACGAGAGTTCTTACTGAGAGATTTTGATTTTCACAATCTCTCAAGTAATTATAGTACGCACAATTTTCATTCTTTCCCAGCCAAGTTCCCACCTCAATTGCCCAGAAGTTTTATTTCGGAATTTACTAAAAAAGGAGAAACCATCTTGGATCCAATGGTTGGATCTGGTACAACCATTCTCGAGGCATTTCTTCTTGGTCGGAAATCGATAGGTATAGATTTAGACCCTCTAGCACTATTAATTTCTAAAGTCAAAACTACAAATATAGAAATTAATGCATTAATAAAGGAATTTAAAGAAGTTCAACAAATTGCCCAAGCTAAGTTATCCAATAAAAGTGAATTAACTCACGAAATGGAATCGTTTTTTGATAAAGAAACAAAAGAATTTATTAACAATTGGTTCTTATTACCAACCCAGTATGAATTGTTCGCATTGATTCAAGCCATAAATACTGTAGAAAATGAAGATTTTCGAAATTTTTTTAAGGTGGCATTCTCTTCAACAATAATCACCAAGTCCGGAGGAGTATCTTTAGCTCTAGACCTCGGACACACACGTCCTCATCTGGCTAAAAAGGCAATAAGTCCCGATGGAACAATAATTTTTGGTAATACCGATACCAGTACACCCAGATATCTCGAAAAAATCATTCGACCTGCTTTTCGCGAATTTGAAAAACGATGTGAAAATAATTTCAAATCATTATTGCCACCTTCCGCCGACTTCGAGAATCCGAGTATTCAGTTTGGAAACAGTCAATCAATGCCGATTGAGAGCAATACAATTGATCTAATAGTTACATCACCTCCTTATGCCTCTAACGCAATTGACTATATGAGAGCACATAAATTTTCATTGGTTTGGATGGGTTATACTATTTCAGATTTAAGCCAAAGACGAAAAAATTACATTGGAGCGGAAGCCACAGATGGTTATGATCTTTTAAATCTTCCGGATTATCCAGAATTAATTATTAATCGTGTTGCCTTAAAGGATATTAAGCGGGGAAAAGTATTACGTAGATATTATTCTGAAATGTATCATGTATTAACCGAATTTTATCGTGTACTTAAACCTGGAAATTTAGCTGTTTTAGTTGTGGGTAATACGATTTTAAAAGGAGTGGACACAGAAACAGCATTTTGTTTATCAGAAATAGGTAAATCGTTAGGTTTTGCAATCCCAGCAATTGGAGTAAGGCGTCTTGACAGAAACAAAAGGATGATGCCTGCAGGAAATTTTCACGTCGAAGGGTCACAAATACAGCAAAGAATGCACGAAGAATATATTCTAGGGTTTTTGAAGTAGGAAACTAAAATGAGTATATCTACCTTACGAAAAAAATATCACGACAGACTTTGCGATCAAATCATTAGAATAAATACATTAGAGGATGTAACTTACCCAAATTTCTCAGACAGTAGCAGCAGAGCAAGTGTCAACATTGGCATGAGTATACTTAACTTACTAAATAGAACTATAGAAACTGGGCATCAGAAAGAACAGACTATTGGCAAAACCTTTGAAGAAATTACTAAAGATTTCCTAGAAGATAGTTTCAATTTACTATCACATATCAGACCTGGATATTGGATCTACACAACTAGGAATACAGATATTTCGAGATATGAGCAGTATGAACATTTAGCTAGGTTAGAAACAAAAATTAAGAGCGATAAGGATTTATCCAGTGTTCTAGGCCAAGATTATATAGTTAAACCAGATATTGTTATTGCCAGGCAACCTTTAATTGACGACGAATTAAATCTGATTCAAGATGTAGTAAATCAAAGCGAGGAAGTGTGTAACCATACTCCTTTAAGATTAATTAATTTAGATAATCCTAATACCTTGATTCTACATGCAAGCATTTCCTGTAAATGGAGTATTCGAAGTGATAGATCTCAGAATACTAGGACCGAGGCTTTAAATTTAATTCGTAATCGTAAGGGAAAATTACCCCACATTTGCGCTGTAACAGCAGAACCGCTTCCTACAAGAATAGCAACTTTAGCATTAGGTACTGGAGATTTGGATTGTGTTTATCATTTTGCGCTCACAGAATTACGACAAGCAGTACGAAACGTAAAAAATGAAGACCAACAGGATATGCTAGAAACAATGATTAATGGGAAACGTTTACGTGATATAAGTGATTTACCGCTTGATATCGCAATTTAGACAATGAATGTTAATAGTTTTAGGACTCTAATCAAACGCCTTTTCGATCTGCTTATCAGCCTGGTCCTGCTTATCCTGCTCTCGCCGGTAATGCTGGTGATCGCTGTGCTGGTGCGCATCAAGCTGGGTAAACCGGTGCTCTTCAGCCAGGAACGCCCGGGACTGCACGGCAGGCTTTTCAGGCTTTACAAATTCCGCACGATGCGCGACCTGCGCGGAGCGGATGGCCGGCTATTGCCTGATGAAGAGCGCCTGACGAAATTCGGGCGTTTCCTGCGCGCTTCCAGCCTGGACGAACTGCCGGAGCTTTTCAACGTGCTGAAAGGGGAGATGAGCCTGGTGGGTCCGCGCCCGCTGCTGGTGGCATACCTTGATCGCTACACCCCGGAACAGGCCAGGCGGCATGAGGTGCTGCCGGGCATCACCGGTTGGGCACAGGTGAACGGGCGCAACGCGCTCTCATGGGAAGCCAAGTTCAAACTGGATGTGTGGTACGTGGATAATCAAACCTTCTGTCTGGATCTGAAGATCCTCTTCCTCACGTTGTGGAAAGCGCTCAAGCGCGAAGGAATCAGCGCGCCGGGCAGCGCGACCGCACCGGAGTTTATGGGGTCGGCTAAAGAACCCCCTCAATAAGATTCTCGGATGTATGAAAATCCGGAGCGAGCGCTCCGGGTTTTTTTGATTTTAGGGGATACTCAGGGGGATAATGATCCCGGCGGCGAGGTCCTGCGCAACCCGATTGAAGTTATCAACTTTCGCCGGCGTCACGACGGTCTCATCACGATTGAGTATGATGCGCACCAGCGCGGTAGTCTCAACACCGCCCGTACCCGCGAGCGCTTGGGGCATGAGCTGCTGCAGCGCGGGCAAATAATCAAAATCGATTAAAGCCGTAAACTGCTCCGCCGGAGAGGTACCCAGACCAACCAGGTACACATCATTGTAGATGTCATCCGAGAGACCAAGCAAACGGTCCAGTATCTCGGGGGTAGCCATTGAAGGGTCCACGAAATAACTGTTAACAAAATGCTGCGCCAGGGTGGTGATCTGTACATCCCAGGCTTCAATTGACGCATTCATGGTTTCCTGTGCCAGCAGGGGAAAATAAACAATGGGGGCATAGTAAGGCGTGCACTGTCCGCACACGTAGCGCGCGCCGTTTTCAAACGCGTTGACCTTTTCCGCTGCATGGACCACATCATTCGGGATGAGCGCAGCGGTGCGCCAATCCCAGGAGATCTGCATGGTCAGGTACCCCGCCATAAATGCCAGGTCATCGGTGCGCGTTTGGATAACAGAAAGGTTAGGAAGTGGCTGGATATCGACCGCTCCGTTCACGATGAATTGAGTATCGGGCGAAGCAGATACAACCTCCGCCAGGTTGGGCGGGGCTGCGAGGAAGACAACGATCTTTGTCTCAGCGCCTTGCGCGGGAATTTCGGGCGTGGTGACTTTTTCCAGCTGCAGACCATTCTCCGTGGTGAACGAAGACAGGTAGGCATCGACCTCAGCCGAAATCAAGTCAGCCTGATCGACCAGAAGGAGTTTAGCAGGAACAGCGGTCGGCTGCGGAGTATCCTCCACGGAAATCGCTGTTTCCGCATGTGATGGTGTGGGTATAGGTGGGGCATCTGTGGGTTTTCCACAACCCGAAAGCAGGATAGCAACAGCAACAAGGATGAACAGCTTGCGAGAGGAGTATCTGCGGATAATCATGGGGGTATTTTACCTTAGTTGCTGTGATTTCTGAGTGTATTATAATAAGCACATGATCTCCTGCCCCATTCCCGGCCGTGATTCACTGATGGTCAATCACCTGGTCTGTGACGTTAACGGTACACTGACCTGCGATGGTAATCTTATGCCGGGTGTTGCGGAGGCATTTGAACAACTCAAAGACCGGGTGACCATTCACCTGATCAGCGCGGATACTCACGGCAGACTTAACGAATTGGAAAAATTGCTCGCTGGAAGTGTTGGAAAATTCATCAGGTTGACTGCCGGCAGCGAAGCCGAACAGAAACTAGAATACCTGGAGGCTTTGAATGGCGGTGTGGTGGCTATCGGACAAGGTACCAATGACCGCCTCATGATCAAGGAAGCCGATCTGGGCATTTGCGTGTTGTCACCGGAAGGCAGTGCTGTGGAAACCCTGTTGAGCGCGGACATTGTTGTACCGGATATCCTCACCGCGCTGGGATTACTGCTTACTCCCACCCGATTGAAAGCGACCCTCCGTCAATGAATGAACTCCCGCAGGAACCAGCCCCTGACATGGGGAAAAGCCGGATTGATCAATCCCGCCGTCAGCGCCGGCAGAAACTTTTGATCCCGAAAGGGAAGAGCGAACGCGTTCTATACCTGAATGAGATCGCCAAACGCCTGGTACCCGGTGTTGAGTTTTTTGCCTTCTCACTGGTTGCTGGACTGGTTCTGTCCTTAGGAATTTTGCTGGATAGCCCGGCAATGCTGGTCCTCGGAGCACTGCTCGCGCCCTTCATGGCACCGGCCATCGGATTAGGATTTTCCACCGTGATCGGGTCGATCAGTTTCTTCCTGCGCTCCACCGGTGCCCTATTGGTTGGCGCGACACTGGTTTTTGGCAGTGGAGCCCTGGCAGGATGGATCTCAAAGCTTTTCCTTGATATGCCGCTCACACAGGCGCAGCGGTTCACGACTTTCACCATTCCTGATTTCCTGCTGCTCACCATCGGTGCAGTACTGGCAATCTACCTTACCATCCGCGTACCCAAGCAACGTTCCCTGGTGGCGAGCGTACCCCTTTCGTACGAGATCTACATCCCGATAGCGGTCGCCGGATTCGGCCTGGCCGCCGGCAACCAGGAACTGTTTCCCCAGGCGCTCAAGATCGCCCTGGTGAACATCGCCTGGGTGATCCTGGTGGGTACGATCGCACTGGCGATCATGAAACTACGACCTTCCACGGCCTTCGGTTACCTGCTGACCGCTGCGATCATAGGTGCAGCCCTTTACGGGTTGATCGTCTCCAGCGCGCTGGGATCGGCTGTGCGGCAACAGGTCGAACCCTTCATCACACTTACCCCGCAAAAACCAACAAAAACCCGTAATGTGTCCCCCACTGAGACGGAAAAAGTTGCCACCCCGGAGTTTACGCCTGCTCCAAACGATACACTCCAACCTACCAATACACTAGCTCCCAGCCGCACACCCACCGTCACCATTACCCCCAAACCAACCCCTGTTTGGGCGAAAGTATACAGCCCCACCTACAGCGGCGTGCTGGTGAGGAAATCCCCAGGATTTGACGGGGAATACCTTGCCAGCATGGACAACGAATCCCTGATCCAAGTGCTGCCGGAAGTGGAACTGGTGGATGGTGTATACTGGGCGCATGTTCTAATGGAAGACGGCAGGGACGGATGGATGGTACGCGGTTTACTGCTTACCGCCACCCCCGCGCCCGGCTGGTAACCCCAAACCCCTCACTGGAGATGATTAATGACGATCCACTTTGGAACTGATGGCTGGCGCGCAGTAATGTCCGATACATTTACTTTTACCAATCTTCGGCTGGTCGCTCAGGCTATCGCGGATGCCGCGGCTTCACCCGAATGGACAAACGGCGCATCAACACAAATATCACCAGATCCCCGCAAAATGGTGGTCGGGTTTGACACACGTTTTCTTTCTGACCGCTATGCCACCGAAGTTGCCCGTGTGCTGGCAGCCAACGGCTTCACCGTGCTGCTCGCCCAGGCTGATGCCCCCACACCGGTCATCTCGCATGCGGTGCGCAATAACAATGCCATCGGCGGCGTGATGATCACCGCGTCACATAATGCCCCGCGGTACAACGGCATCAAATTAAAATCTGCTTCAGGCGGTTCGGCGCTGCCGGAACAATGCCGGCGCGTGGAAGTGTACCTGAACGACAACGAACAGCGCGGCCGCGGTCCGAACCTGATGGACATGGAAAAAGCCCGGGAACTGAAACTGATTCAGCGTTTCAACCCTATTCCAGCCTATTATGAACACCTGAGAACCCTGATCGATTGCGACATTATCGCGGATAACCCGCAACGTTTTGTGATCGACTCCATGTACGGATCCGGCCGCGGAGTCATCCGCGGTTTTCTGCAGGGAACAGGCTGTGAAATCAGCGAGATCCGCGGCGAAATGAACCCGGGGTTTGGCGGTGTACACCCTGAACCGATCCGGCAGTACCTGGGTGCGCTGGCGGGTGCCATTGGCGCCGGGATGGGGAATTTGGGTATTGCCACTGATGGGGATGCCGACCGTATTGGAGCCATGGATGAACGAAGCACATTTGTTGATCCGCACAAGATCATGTCACTGGCATTACGTTACTTGGTTGAAAAACGCGGTTTGACCGGTTCGGTTGTGCGCACCGTTTCTACCACGCGCATGATCGATCGGCTGGCCAAGAAGTACGGACTTACCCTGCATGAGACCCCGGTCGGGTTTAATCACATCGCCGATTACATGATGAAAGAAAAAGTACTGATCGGCGGTGAGGAATCCGGTGGAATCGGTTTCACCGGGCACATCCCGGAGGGGGATGGCATTCTGATGGGATTGCTGATCATCGAAATGGTTGCGGATGCCGGGACAACCCTGTATGAGATGGTGGAGGACCTGCAAAAAGAGGTCGGTCCCGTTTTCTACGACCGCATCGATCAGAGGTTGAAATACCCGGTTGCCAAAGACAAGATGGTTTCCATCCTTGTCAACAATCCTCCTACCAGCATCGGCGGGGAGGAATTGGCTGAAGTGAGCATATTGGACGGTGTGAAATACATTTTTAAGGATGATTCCTGGTTGCTGATCCGCCCCTCCGGCACTGAACCAGTGTTGAGGGTTTACGCGGAAGGGAGAACAGAACAAATGGTGAAGGAATTACTGGCGTACGGCAAAGCCATCGCGGACAGTGTTCAGTAAATATCTGGATCTTTAAACGAAAAAATCCGGGGCGGGATCTTCCACCCCGGAATTTTCTTATCACGAGAAAGTTACCTGGAGGATAACCTGAGTTTGCGGCTGAATATGATGACCACGATCAGCACAATTGCCAGCCCACCCATCAAGGGTAGTCCAAACTCATCTGCAAAACCCGCGTCAGGCAATTCCGTCGGAGTAGCCACGGCGGTTCCCTGACCTGCCATCTGCGTCTTCAGGGCGGATACGGTAGGCAACTCCTCCGCCGATAACTCGGTGC
>AMWB02013462.1_pt1 | contig 15032 bp, 15 predicted proteins | sample 200311 | NCBI WGS metagenome assembly AMWB02 (sample SAMN02737377, study PRJNA173069) | bioreactor metagenome | biome: anode biofilm in microbial fuel cells | place: USA: California | collected 2010-12-16 | reverse complement strand
GCGTTTTTATCTATTTTAGGAATACTTATTGGTGTTGCTGCGGTTATTGCTATGCTTGCAATCGGCCAGGGAGCAAAAGAATCAATTGAAAAACAGTTAGCGTCACTTGGTTCCAATCTTCTTATTGTCAGGCCCGGAGCCCACAGATCGGGGGGTGTATCCTTACAGACTGGAGTAACCACGCGTTTTACTTTTCAGGATGTCGCGGCTATTAAGAAATTGAATGAATATGTAGATAGGGTGAGCCCCTCGGTATCGGACAGGGTCCAAATAGTTTATGGTAATAAGAACTGGAATACCCAGGTTGAGGGTGTTGATGTAGATTATGCGGAATTGCGTTCAGCTGTTCCGACAATCGGCAGGTTTTTTACTGAAGAAGAAGTAAGAATGAGAAATAAGGTGGTTTTGCTTGGCACTACTGTTGTGAAGGAGGTTTTTGGAGAGGATAATCCTATAGGCGAAACCATAAAAATAAACCTGGTAAATTTTAAGGTCATCGGGATTTTGCCTGCTAAGGGCGCTGGTGGTTTCCGTGACCAGGATGATACTATCGTGATTCCGGTAACTACCGCGATGTACAGGGTTTTAGGAAAAGAGTATATTGATTATATTTATGTGGAAGCTAAAAGCGCTGAGTTAACCGAGGCAGCGCAGGAAGCAGTGACCGACCTTATTATAAAACAGCATCGTTTGATTACCAGCGATCAAAAAGATTCATTTCAGATCTTCAATATGTCGGATATAAAGAATACACTCACATCTACCACCAAGACAATGTCATTATTGCTTGGGGCGATTGCGGCTATTTCGCTTTTAGTTGGCGGCATAGGCATTATGAATATTATGCTTGTTTCCGTAACCGAGCGAACGCGCGAAATCGGCCTGCGTAAGGCTATCGGAGCGAATAATAAAGATATTATGACACAGTTCCTTATTGAAGCTGTATTGATGTCGCTAATCGGAGGATTGGCCGGTGTCGCGCTTGGCAGCGGTTCAGCTGCAGTAATAACTATGGTGGCAAAATGGTCGGTAAAAGTTTCCTTATCTTCAGTAATTCTGGCCACAGCTTTTTCCCTGGTAGTGGGGGTAGTATTTGGGCTCTGGCCTGCCAGGAAGGCTTCTCAGCTTGACCCAATTGAAGCGTTAAGATATGAATAAGCGTAATACGCATAACTACTCGCCAGACGTAATGTAAAAGGCGCTATTGCCTGCCGGCGGAGCGCCTGGAGGTGGCCTTGGCTAAAGAAGGTTATATAAGAGAATAGCTGAAATGCCTTATATCTTTGTTGAGCGCAAAAGAGGGGCAGTAAGATTGGCATAAAACAATACCTGTTTTCGTTTATTTATTTGATAAGATTAGACATTCAAAGCGGAAAGGGTTTAAAAAGCTTGAGATGAATAGGGAGTTATGATATGGTAATGGCAGATTAAACTTTCCGTGATTAAAATAGAACAGGAGCTTAAATGAATATATTTGTGGGTAATTTATCATTTGCCGCCAAAGAGGATGATGTCTATAAGGCCTTTGCTGATTTTGGCGCGGTTGCTAATGTGGCGATTGTGATGGAAAAAAAAGGGAAGAAATCCCGGGGATTTGGGTTTGTTGAGATGCCGGATGAACAGGAGGCGCTATCTGCGATAGCCGCTTTAGATGGTAAGGAAATATTGGGCAGGCCGGTTAATGTTGTGGCTGCTTTGCCTAAGAAACCAAAAAGCGAGCGTGCCGAGAAAAAAGACAACCTGCAGCCTGAAGCTGATATCCGACACAACCCTTCTTTCAAGAGAACCGGAAAATACAGGGAGGGCAGGCGTTCAATCAGTTATGTTAAAAAGCGCTTAGCCGTTGGTGTTACCGCTCCCGTTCCTGAGCGTAAATATAAACCTAACCCTATGCGTTGGCGCAAGAAACCGAGATGGGCCAGTTCTTCCCGGAAGCCTCAAGGTGAACTTAAGCCTTGGGAGAAAACCGAGGGTAGCCAACCAACTCCGTGGAAGAAAACCGAAAGCAGCCAATCAAGGCCATGGAAGAAAGCTGAGGGTGGATTTAAGCCTTGGGAAAAGCATCGGGGTGAATCAAAGCCATGGAAGAAAGCTGAAAGCGGGGCCAAGCCCTGGCGAAAAAGCAGCGGCAGCTCGCAACAACCTCGCTCAAGAAGGGAAGGCGTGGATAGGCATAAGAAATGAAGTTAAAGCTTAATCTTTTTCCGGTGGTCCCGGATATGGAAGAGAAGATGGCCGGTATAATTCAAGAGGCAGTTGATGGCCGCGCCAGCATAGTTGAGATTGCTTATGGTACAGCCGCCGATAGCGTGAAAAAACGTATCCTTAATTTTCTAAACAAAAAAGAAATCCGCCGGCTTTATTCAAGATTGGAAAAAACCGATAAAGGATGGGGAAGGATTTATCTGCACTTCAGGTGGAAATAGGGCAAACTATGGCAAAGAAGAATCTTGTTGATGAATTTTATTCGCTTGTACAGATAGATGATTATGACGGCCATTATGCTAAAGATATAAAAGATGACGGTTACTTTGGCATGCCCCTGGAGAGTATTGTCGAGGCGGAAAAGCGTATGCGCTCAAGCAGGGAGAAAGGCATAGCCTATTTCTCCATGGAATACGGCCTGGCTACCAGTTGTTATAATAAATTCTCCAGCCAGCTTCCATTAAGCGCCGGTAACAGGCTCCCGGAGAATGCAGTTTTTTCCAATTTCCGGGTAGCGGATTATTTCTTTGTTCTTCACTCCGATAATATTATAGATTTGCCTATCTACAGCGGCGGCCTGGGTGTTTTAGCCGGGGATACGGTAAAGACCATGGCTGACTATAAGCTTCCGGCAATAGGCATAGGAATACTCTGGAATTCCGGTTATTTCAGGCAAAAGTTCTGGTTCAAATATGGCCAGGCCCCGGAGAAGATGCGCTGGGATCCGTATACTTATCCCGGTTTAATTCCCTTAAAAAACAGGATTAAGATTTCGCTAAAGCAGGAAGATGTTTATCTCAGGCTTTGGAAATATTATGTCTATAGCTATAAGCACGATGCCGTCGTGCCGCTGGTATTATTAGATTCAAATATCGAGCCTAACAGCGCGCAAGCCAGGAATTTAACCGATCAACTTTATCGTAGCGATAATGTATTATTAAAGTTATTGCAGAGGGTAATACTTGGTTTTGGCGGAATAAGCGCTTTGAATGAGTTAGGGTATAATATTAATACGTATCATCTTAACGAAGGCCATGCGGTGTTTGCTTTTGTTGCCAAAGCCAGGGGATTGGCAAATGATGAAGTGGATAAGCTTAAGGGTAAATTTGTTTATACATGCCACACTCCTGTGGAAGCCGGGCACGACAGGTTCTCTCTGGATGATTTAAGCAAGGTACTTAAAAAAGAAGACACTGATATTATTGAAAGATTTGGCAAGGAGCGCCCGGGAGAAGTTAATCTAACATTACTTTCCATGAATATTTCTTCGGCGATGAATGCAGTTTCTCATAATCATCAGAAAGTAATGCATATACAGTTTCCTAAATACAAAGATCAGATACAGTATGTAACCAATGGCGTGCATCCTTATACCTGGATATCGCAGAAATTTAAAGAGCTTTTTGAGCAGTTTCCCGCCACCTTTCCTGATTTCAAAAGTAACCCCATGATTTTATCAAAAGCAGCAGGGCTCAAGGGAGATTTTGATTTCCGCGGCAGGTTATGGCAGGCGCATCAATCTAATAAAGCTGATTTATGTAAAGTTCTGGATAAATGGAAACTGGATAAAGATATCTTTACGATTTGCTGGGCAAGAAGGGTAGCCGCGTATAAAAGGCCGAGCCTTATCTTGCATGATATTTCCAGATTAGTGCGTATCGCAGAAGAAATCGGGCCCTTGCAGGTTATTCTGGCGGGCAAGGCGCATCCCAATGACAACTTAGGTTTCACTTATATAAATGAAATGCTGGATAAGGTAGATAGATTAAATGAGGATTATAGCAAGCTGAAGATTATTGTCCTGGAAAATTATGATATATCCCTGGGTAAGCTGCTTACCTCCAGCGTTGATGTCTGGCTGAACAATCCCCTGCCGCCTTTTGAGGCTTCCGGGACAAGCGGGATGAAAGCAATTTTAAACGGGGTTTTGCAGATGAGTACGGTTGATGGCTGGGTGGCGGAGGCGACAGACCGGCCGATCGGAGCGTTTTTTGGATATAAGAATAGTGAAGGCAGCGTAGGCAATGAATTTGATTTGCATATGAACGAAGATTCCGAAGAGCTGTATAGTACATTAAGCGGGCTGGTACGCCTGTATTATAAAACTAATCAGCGCAATAAAGCAGATACTTCTTCCGCATGGATAGATATGATGATTGAATGTATTTGTGCCGCCTCGCAATTTAATACGTACCGTATGCTTGATCAGTATAAACATCTTATTTGGAAAATCGATTAAAACCGCGTGGATTTATTTCTAAATTGCTTGCAATTTTATAAATTTAGCCGGATAATATTTATAAACAGGAGGGGGCAATGAAAGCAAAAAAAGTAAATAAAAAAGCAAAGGCAAAAAAAGTAAATAAGACTACAAAAGCGAAGAAAAAACTTTCCCGTTACTGCCGTTCTGGCAGGGTTTTGTGGTAGGATTTTTTTCTTTCATATTTTTAAAGGTTGGTTACTATCAAAACAATTACGCCAGTCGTTTTATTCCATAAATTAAGCCGGTATATAGGTATTTCTACGTCTACGGGTGACTTTTATGAGTTGTCTCTGGAAACCTATAACTTACTGGAAAAATGGAATAAACGTATTTGCATCCTTTCACATTCTTCTTCCGGACGGGCAATATCAGCGTTAGCGAAGAAACTCAATATCCCGCCCGCAATAACAAAACTTTTCCCTTTTCCGGATAGGAAAATGTCATATAAGCCCGATAGAAGCGCTGCTGCCTGCCTTACTGATTTAACCCTTAATTTGACCTCAAGTTGTAATCTTCGCTGTGTTTATTGCTGGAATGACCATGGTAAATACTCCAACCGGAGATTTATGGGAAAGAAAAAAGGGGAATTTAGCCGTAATGTTAAAGATGAACATATGCCGGTTGAGACCGCTTTAAAAGCAGTGGATATACTAGTTAGGTCCCGGGGTAAAGACAGGGATCTAGTAGTCGATTTCTACGGCGGCGAGCCTTTGATGAACCTTAAAACACTTAGGGCAACGGTTGACTATTGCAGGGAAAACCAGCCAAAATGGGGCGTTACCTTCCATTTTTTATTGGCAACAAACGGAACATTTTTAACCCCCGATGTAGCTGAAGAATTGATTGATAAAGGAGTACAGATCGCGGTTAGTATTGATGGCCCCAAGGGAGTGCATGATAATAACCGGCCGTTTATTGATCAAAAAGGCAGTTTTGATGTAATTCTATCAAACCTTGAAAGAATGCCTAAGGCGGTAATGAAAAGGCTGGTGGGCCGTACCACGGTAACTCCATTTTTTCCTGATATGGTAAAATTGTATGAGAATTTAAGAAAATTAGGTTTTGAGCGGATCGAGCTTTTTGAGAGCGAGGATGCCTGCCATAGATTCCTTCCAGGGCAGGAAACAAGCTTTTTTAGCACGGAAGACAGCTATAACCTTTTATGTAAAACATATGAAAAGCTGGCATTGAAATATATTGATGATGTTGTTTCGGGAAACTTGAATTATAGTAAAACGTTCTTCAACCGGTTCTTTAAATTAATGCAAAGGTTGTATTATAACCATGAAGTTTCAGGAGGATGCCCCGCGGCTAAGGGGCAGATTGCGGTAAGCATTGACGGTAAAGTTTATCCGTGCACTTCATTTTTAGGAGTGCGTGAATTTGAATTAGGGGACGTGGATCAGGGCATCAATGAAAATAAATTTCAGGCGTTTATTGAGAAAATAAACAAGCGTTTTGAGCATTGTCAGAAAGATTGTGATTTATTCAGTCTTTGCCGTTCGACAGGCTCCTGCCTGAACGTAAATTATTTCTTTAATGGCGATCCTGCTGTGCCGCATAAGAAAAGCTGCGATCTTTTTGCTGAAAAATTATCTTTAGCCGCCGCAAGCTTATCGATTCTTTCCGAGAAAATACCCCATCGGATAGAAGAATTGTTCGGGTTTGACCCCGTAGGCAGAAGAGGGAATAAGTTATATTAATAAGATTCTTTTTCTGAGAACAAATTTAATCCTGCTTTGGCTGCCAGAACTTCTTTCTTTACAGCTTGCAAGAAATCTGGTATTATTACCTTTCGTTTATCAGATAGGGACATTAAGCGTTTCTGAGGAGAGAGAGGTAACTGTTGGTAATATAAATAGTTATAACTTTTGCGCCCATAGCTCAATTGGATAGAGCACCAGCCTACGGAGCTGGTTGTTGCTGGTTCGACCCCAGCTGGGCGCAATTAATATGGAAGAAATAGAAAAGTTTTACATGTTGGAGGCCTTGAGAGAGGCGCAAAAGGCATTTGAAGAGGATGAAGTGCCGGTAGGGGCGGTAATCGTCCATAACGGCAGGATTATCGCCCGCGGGCATAACCAGATTGAGCGCCTTAGGGATCCTACGGCTCATGCTGAAATAATAGCAATTACCAGCGCGGCAAATTATTTGGGGACAAAATGGTTGAACGAGGCCAGCCTGTATGTTACAATTGAACCATGCAGTATGTGCGCAGGAGCGATGGTTTTGGCGCGCATAAAGAATCTATTCTTTGGCGCAAACGACCCTAAAACCGGAGCTTGTGGTTCAGTTATTGATATCGCAAGCCATAGAAAATTAAACCACCGCATAAAAATAACCAGGGGAATTCTCGAAACTGAGTGCAGTTCTTTGCTGAAAGATTTCTTCAGAAGGAAAAGAAAGAACCCGTAGCTATTGGAGAGGTGGCTGAGTGGTCGAAAGCAACTCACTGCTAATGAGTTGACCTGGGCAACTGGGTCCCTGGGTTCGAATCCCAGCCTCTCCGAAATTGATACCAATTCTAACCATCGGGGTAATTTTCGTGGTTCTTTCGGCTCGATTGCAAATGGGTCCGAGTTAGGTATTTTTGCAGCTTTTTGCAATTCTGGCGTATAATAAGAAAGCGCGGGATTCCCCGGACAACGCTTTATTTAAAAAAAGTTGACTTACCTTTCTTTGATTATATAATAATATCAGTAACTCTTTTACGTTGTTAATAAAGAAAGATACCGTAACCCTTTAATAATAATGTTTTCGCGGGGGGTAATTTATGGCAAAATTAAGCCGGGAAGTTATTAGAAACTGGTTTTTAGCGATAATTTTGGTTTTTGTTGTTCAGAATAGCTTTCAATTACCCGTGGCTATTGCCGCAGGAGACGAAGAAAAGGCAGTTGTCTTAAAGGGCATGGCGGATTTCAGTGATAAGCTTATTTCAGGGGATATTGACGGGGCAATGGCGTATATTTCAGAAAAATATAACGACCAAAATCCTGGCGGAGAGGCAGTTGATTACAATAAATATAGGGATATCCTGAAACAGAAAGTTGATATATGGAGTAAAAGATATTTATTTAAATCCCATGTTGAATTTACTGTCACGTCTTTTGAGGTTAATAATGAAGAAGCGCGTATTGAATATCAGAGTAAAATTGAGGCCCATGACATTATATCCGGCAGTGATGAAGCCTTGCAGATGCATAATGAAATGTTCTTGACTAAAGAGGATGGCCGTTGGAAGATTACGCATAATGCCCCGTTTAGCCATTGATTTTAAACTAAAAACTGCAGTTTATCCGTAGATTCTTAAGTCAGTATATTTAAGCAAGGCTTTATTAATCTTCGAGTTTCTTCTTTTGGCGCCTTGACCGGTTGCCGCATAAGTAAACAGGAATATTCTATCCGCTAATGGAAATGATCTGAAATCGGTAATAATAAACTAAGCAATGTCCCGCTTGTATTTATTAATAGCCAAGAGCGGATATATTTATTTGTTATTAAGCACTTAAGAATTTTATTAAAGATTAATGATGAGTAAGGCGAGGGGTTAAATGAATTTATCTGTTGCTTGCAACTGGGATAAGGAATTAATAGACGGCCTTTCTAAATATAAAGAAGCAGAATGGGTTTTTGCCAAGCTTGGCACAGATAAGGCAGGAGGGGGGAGGGCTGCTTTTGTAATACCAAAATTAAGCAGGAAGAAGGCCGAAGATTATATAAAATATACTCATTTAAAAGGCATCAAATTTAATTATCTCTATAATGCCTCTTGTTTGGGCGCGATGGAATTCTCTAAGGCAGGCAGGAATAGTTTGCTTTGGGAGTTGGATTGGGCGGTAGAAAGGGCGAAGGTCGATGCTATAACAGTATCGACAAATTACCTTTTTAAGTTAATAAGAAGAAGATATCCCAAGGTGCGCGTAAGCATAGGGGTATTTATGAAAATATATGACCCGGAAAGGTTCAGGTATTTTGAAGATAACGGAGCAAACGAAATAGTCGTTAATTTTAATATAAATAGGAATTTTAAACTTCTAGAGAAAATCAGAAGAATGGTGAAGCATATAGACTTGCGTCTTTTTGTTAACAATATCTGTTTATTTAATTGCCCCAACAATATGTATCATCCGCAAGTCTTATCACATTTTTCCCAGGCGCATAACCGCTCGTCCCGCGCATGCGTTGATTACCATACCTGGACATGCAATAAGATAAAATTAGACCATCCGGAAGAGCTATTAAAATCAAGGTGGATAAGGCCTGAAGACATTAAGATCTATGAAGATATTGGTTTTGATCGTTTTAAAATTACTGATAGATCAAGGGCAACCTCCTGGTTACTAAGAGTGACAAAGTCATATGTAGAAAGAAGTTATGACGGCGATCTTAAAGATATTTTGTCATTAGAAATCCCCGGGGATGAGAAAAATATACAGATTGATATTAATAGAAATTTTAGAAAAGATCTTCTGCGTTATTGTAAATCCGATAGGGTTTGGCTAAAGGGTTCTTTCGGATGGGCAAAATATGGCCGGCCCTATATTAATAATAAGAAACTAGATGGATATCTGAATTTTTTCAAGAAATTTGACTGTTTTTCTTCTGATTGCGATGTATGCGGGTATTGCAAGAAATGGTCCGAAAAAACAATTTCATTCGAGAATGAAGACGCGCATCAAAAATTAAGAATGATTTTGGGGCAATCTATCAATGAATTCCTGCACAATAATCTGTTTAATCCGGTTAAAGAATTAAATAAGGAGCTGGGGGCCTGATGAAGCTAACGGTTACGACGAATTGGGCGGATGATTTTATAGATAGAATATCTAAATTTGAAGAGATTGAATGCATAAAAGGGCGATTATGTAATGATGAAATAGGCGGACAACTTTCCTTTTTAAGTTTTTCAAAATATCCCACCCGCAAAACAATAGAAAAGACAATAAAAAGAATACATGCAATCGGGAAAAAATTCTCTTATGCTATAGATGGCCATTGTTTAGGCAATAAAGAATATACGTGGGAAGGGCAAAAAAAGATCCTGGATTTTATAAAATGGATATCCGATTCAGGGGCTGATTCAGTCACTGTTGTCATCCCCCATCTTATAGAAGTAGTAAAAGGGCAATTCCCTAATTTATCCGTTGATTTTGGCTCGTCCAGGACAATGGGGGAGATGCAAATGATTAAATATTTTGATAGGTTAGGGGTAGATTCGATTGCTTTAAATCCCAATCTTAATAGAAATTTTGTTTTGCTGAAGCTTTTTAAGAAAGCCGTAGATTGCCAGCTAAAACTTACTTTAAATTCGCTGTGTTTGTATTATTGTAATTTTGCCAATGATCATGAGAACTTGCTGGCGCATACATCAAATTTTACTACTCAAAGTAAGTGCTCTCTTTATTATAACCATATTTGCAATCAGGAGCGCTTAAAAAACCACGAAGAAATTATAAAAGCTCCTTTTATCAGGCCGGAAGATATTGGAATATATGAGTCTTGTGGTTATGAGCATTTTATCATAGAACCAAATTCGTCAAAAACCGATGATACCGTAAATTTAATTAAGGCTTATCTATCCAGGGCATATGAAGGAAATTTATGCGAGATAATGTCTTCGATGGGAGAAAAACCTTTCCAGGACAACAAGGGGAGGATAGGGAGAGGCGCGCCTCGGTTAGATAACAGTAAATTAACCGGATTTTTAGGACGCTTTAGCCGGGGGAATGAGAGTTGTTATTACAGTATATGCGGAGTAGAATGTACATATTGTAAAGAATGGGCGAAGAAAGCAATTAGTTATTCCGATAAGAAGAAACATAAGGAATTAATCAGTAATACCGCCAGGCGTATTAATAAAATTGAAGATGGGATTTATGCATAACCAGGGGTATTGGGGTTGAAGGGGAAAAAGATGAATAAGAAAATCTTTGAAGCTGTAAATAAGATAGTTAAAGAAGTTATGGAGAAAGAATCTCCGGTTTTGAACAAAAATAGAACGGTTACTTTGGATAAGACGAGTTCTTTTATGGAGTCACTTGAAATTGATTCTCTTTTGGCGCTAGAGATGGTTTCTAAGATTGAGAAGAAATTCCGGATTCAGCTTCAAGAAGAGGACTTTGTGCATTTTAGTAGCATGGAAGATATCGCAGAGTTTATCGAGCAAAGAATTGGAGGAAAAGATATTTCCTCTGGCAATAAGAAAATAAAGGCTAATAAGGATAATACCTCCGGTAGATCAAAGCCACCAAGAATTATTAGAAGAAACAAAAAGAAAGCCCGATGAAAACCTGATGATTGGCGTAGGGATAGATATCGTTGAAGTTAGCAGGATTAATAAAATCATCAAAAGAGACGATGGCGCCTTTCTTAGAAAGGTCTTTACAAAAAAAGAGATTTTAAATTCAGTAATGTTTCCGTCAAGGGCAGAATATTTTTCTCTGCTCTTTGCTTTTAAGGAAAGTTTTGCCAAGGCAAAAGGGAGCGGCTTTACGAAATCGTTAAGGCCTAATGAGATAGGCCTGGATATACTTAAAAATCCTGTATCTTTTCCCGGTGACATAAAAGTATATTTTAAAAACAAAAAGATAAGAAATATGCGCCTTATAGAATTCTCCAAAATAGAGAATAATATAATTTGTTGTATAATTTTAGATAATTGAAATCATGAAAAGATTTAAAGATAAAAACATATTAGTTACTGCTGGAGCCAAGGGTATCGGGGAGGCCATAGTAAAAAGATTTATCCGGGAGGGCGCAAGGGTATTTTTTACCTATAATACAAGCAGGGCTAAGGCGCAGGAGATTGAAGAAAATACCGCAGGGGATAAGGCAAAGGCGTATAAATTAGATGTCACGGATTATAAAAAAGGCGAAGCCCTGGTTAAAAAGATAACCAGGGAATATGGAGGTATTGATATTTTGGTTAATAATGCCGGAATTGCCAAAGATAAGCCTATTAGCGAAATGAGCATTGAAGATTTTAATGAAGTTATTGACGTTGATCTCGCTGGTGTTTTTAACATGTCCAAGATAGTTATCAGCTATATGATGTTAAAGAAAAAAGGGGTAATCGTGAATATTTCTTCTGTCGCCGCGATTAAGGGCGGAAGTTTTCAGATTAGTTATTCGGCTGCAAAATCCGGCATTTTAGGTCTTACTCGTTCTTTGGCCAAGGAAGTAGCGAGATTTAATATTAATGTAAATTCAGGGGGCCCGGGATTTATACGCACTGATATGTTTAATAAAATGCCTCCTTTTGCTAGAGCGAATGGTATTAATAAAGTCCCCTTAGGTAGGATTGGCCAGGCTGAAGAGGTTGCAGGTTTAGTTGCGTATTTATCAAGTAAAGAGGCATCATATATTACCGGGCAATTCTTTATTATAGATGGGGGGCTTTCTATATGAAACTTAAAAAGGAATATAGTTTTAACGATATAAGGATGTTATTACCTTATGCATACCCTTTTTTATTTATCGATAAGGCAGTCTTGGTTGCGCCTAAAAAGATAGTATGTATAAAAAATGTAACCGGTAATGAATATTACTTTGCCGGGCATTTCAAGGATAATCCGGTTATGCCAGGAGTTATTTTAGTTGAAACTATGGCCCAATCAACATATTTGCTTGCCAGGTTATCTTTTTTACGCTCTGGGCCCGTAAAACACACGAAAAATATTGGATATTACTTGGTTTGTATTAAGGATTTGAGGTTTTTTAAGCCCGTGTATCCCGGGGAACAAATAACCATTGAAATTGAGATGAAGGCTAAAATCAAGAATACCGAACTTGTTGAAGCAAAAGCATATAGCGCAGGGAAGTTGGTTTGTAAAGGCGGATTGATATTTGCAAGTAAATGAGCATAAGAAGAGTAGTCATAACAGGCATAGGGGTAATTTCTCCGATTGGAACGGGTAAAGATAAATTTTGGAAAGCTTTGATTGCGGGTAAAAATGGAATAGGAAGATGCAGAAAGCTTGATACCAGTAAATATTGCACGCATTTAGCGGCTGAAATTAAGGATTTTAATCCCCGTAAATTTATAGATTTAAAGAAAATCAAGCATCCTTCATTAACAACTTTGTATGCTCTCGCTGCCTCAAAGATGGCCTTAAATGATTCCAGCTTAGATATTAATTCAGGCGAAGGTATAGGCGTGGCTTTAGGCGCTAATACTCCGGATCCATTAGCTAACGCTGAGGCGGTAATGTTTTGGAGTAAAAACAGGCGTTCTTTGACTCCCCTTGAACTTTGCGAAAATTTGCATACAAACTTGCATGTGGTAAAGGTGGCGGAATATTTTGGATTAAAAGGTCCGGTTACGGTTATCCCCGCCGCGTGTGCTGCCGGGAATACTACTATTTCTTATGCGTTTGAGAAAATAAAAACAGCGCAGGCGGTTGCTATGTTTGCAGGCAGCTGCGATTCTATAAATCATCTGGCTTACTGTGGTTTTGATAAGATGAGGGCTATGGCTCCCGTATATTGCCAGCCGTTTGATAAGGGCAGGAAGGGTATGATTATCGGGGAGGGGGCAGGTATAATTTTATTAGAAGAGATGGAACATGCATTAGCAAGAAATGCGAGAATATATGGAGAAATGCTGGGTTATGGGTTAGCTACTGATGCTTATAGCCCAGCTATCCCGGATCCTGAAGGGGCCGGAGCCATATCCGCGACAAGAATGGCGCTAAAAATGGCCAAGATAAATCCTTGTGACGTTGATTATATAAATGCCCATGGCACAGGAACAATCGCAAACGACAGAATGGAAGCCAGGGTAATTAAGTCCGTGTTTCAAAATAAAGGCAATAATGTCCTGGTTAGTTCCATAAAATCCATGTTAGGGCATTGCATGGGGGCGGCAAGCGGAATTGAAGCATGCGCTTCGGCTTTGATAGTAGAAAGAGATATGATCCCGCCGAATATTAACTATAATTACCCGGATCCGGAGTGCGATATAAATATAGTGGCAAATAGAGCAATTAAGAAGGAGGTAAATATTATGCTTTCTAATTCTTTTGCCTTCGGAGGTAATAACGCGATTATAGTTTTAGCGAAGTTTAAGCGGAATCAATGAAAAAACAAAAAAGAATTGTGATTACCGGCTTAGGGGTTTGTAGCCCGCTAGGATTAGGCATAAAAGAGTACTGGAAAAATTTTTCCGGCAAAAGGTTTCCTTTAAAAAAGATTGATTTATTCTCCGTGCAGGGATTTAAATGTAAATATGCCTTTCAAATAAATAATGTGTATTTTAATAAATATTTTAAAGATTTAAAATCCGCGTATATTCCCCGCAGCGCCGAGTTTCTTTTAATCGCCATAAAATTGGGGATGGATGATGCAAGATTAGGAGTTAACCGATATTACAAAGGAGAAGAATTTGGTATTTTTACTTCTTCCGTATATGGCAGCCGGGATAATCTGGATTGTTTTTATAAAAATATTATTTTTAAAGGACCGGGCAGCGTAGGCCCCCTGGCCTTTCCGCCGACTTTAGTAAATTATGCCTCAAGCTATGCTTGCATTATTAATAATCTTCAAGGGCCAAATCTTACATTTTCCAGTGGTTTCCAGGGGGGAATTGAGGGCATGGATTTTGCCTCAAGCCTAATTAAACAGGGTTATATAAAAGTAGCTATAATTAACGGGTTAAATGATTTATCTTTGGGAAACTTTACCCGTTTAAGCGTGAAACATTTGTTATGTTGCCCGCAGAACAAAAGGGCGCAGAGATTGAGTATTTTTGATAATCGCCGGGAAGGTTTTATATTAGGAGAAAACGCCTCTACGCTTATTTTAGAAGATTTAGAAAATGCCAGGAAAAGAAAGGCAAGGATATATGCGGAAGTGCTCGGTTATAGTGCGAATTTTGGCAAGAATAGTGTTGATTACGCGCAGGTTATTGAAAATGCAATACGTAATTCAAGATTAGCTCCTGAAGATATTGATTTATGCATGCTCAATGCCAATGGAATAAAAGATATAGATTTAGAAGAAATAAAGGCCGTAAGGAATGTATTTAAGGAGAAATTAACCAGGTTAGAGGTTTTAGCGGTAAAAGAAAATAATGGCGAATGCGAGGGGGCTTCAGCTGTACTCCAGGTTTTGGCCGGGGCAAAGGTAATGCATGCTAAGGGCATGCCGGACTATGCGTCTAGTTGCAATAAATCAGGTGTATTTGGAGATTTTAAAGTAAGGGGTAAGGCGCGCCGAAAAAGAATCCGCGGCATCCTAATCAATTCTTTTAATTCTGAGGGGAATAACGCGTGCGTAATCATAAAAGAAATGTCTGAAACTTATGGATAAAAAATACGATGTAATAATAGTTGGGGCAGGTATCGGCGGTTTAATTTGCGCGAATTATCTGGCGCGGGCAGGTAAAGAAGTCTTAATATTGGAAAAGAATAATTTTCCCGGAGGGTGCTGCTCTTCATTTACTGTCAATAATTTCTTTTTTAATACCGGAGGGCATTTAATAAATGATTTGGGTTTTGGGGGTTCGTTTAGGCAAATCCTAACTGAGTTGGGTATATTTAATAAAAATGATTTTGTAAGGTTAGAC
>AMWB02005815.1_pt1 | contig 15033 bp, 8 predicted proteins | sample 200311 | NCBI WGS metagenome assembly AMWB02 (sample SAMN02737377, study PRJNA173069) | bioreactor metagenome | biome: anode biofilm in microbial fuel cells | place: USA: California | collected 2010-12-16 | reverse complement strand
CAGATCTATGGACTTTTGATACAGTAACTGTGAGGACACATCTCGGCCAATTTGACTTAAGTGTCAGATTACGGTTTGAACACCACCCCGCGTTGCTGGAGCAGGTGCTTGACCATCACCACGCCTTCATCGAGACTTTCACGGTTTTTCAGATGGATGTCATATTCAATATTCGTGGTCACTTTGCCGCCTACCCAGATGACGTGCACCATGTCTTTCTCGATGACGGTCTTCAGGATATCCAGGTCTTCCTGGGTGAGTTCAATCGCGGTAACGATGAGAATCAAGCCCGCATCAAGGAAGAGGTGAGCTACCTCGGCGAATCGCCGAATATGTTCCCGCCAACCGCCGGGCGCATCATGTCGCTTCAGATCGGCGTTTACCCCGTACAATAATGAACCGATGCCCAGGTAATAAACGAGCTTACCGTCATTGAACATCTGCTTCTCCAGCTTGCGCGCCAATGTCTTTCTGCCCGTATGCCGCGTACCTGTGATGACCACAATGGATGCACGCTGGTTGTACATTTCCGCGCGATGCGCCATGGTCACGTCTGTGGGGATCCACTTCAGGTTGCGTGTATACACATCCTCGCGTATCTGGGCATCTTCATCAGTCACCGCCTCCAGCACGATCCCTCCGCCGCGGATCTCGTAATCATCCACGAGCACAAAACGACTGGTTTCAGGAAAGACTTCAGAGGTGTCAAATGCGATCGGGTGGGCTAGTTTGAAGGTGACCTCTGCCACATCGTGGTGTCCGATCTCAGTGCGGTCATTCTGATTCTTGTAATCGGAGGCGTCAATGACTTTATGGATGGCATCCACGCGCACTTTTTCGTGGGATGTGCCCAGTTTGAAGATGTAATCTTTTCCCATGATCAGGGGCTGTTTGCCAAGCCAGAAAAGGCTCACGCGCAACCGTGAGCTGACAAACGGTGGGGTGTCGCCGACACGTGTGGCAATTTGCCCGCGGTTCACGTAAATCTGCTCCACCATGGTGAAACCGATGGACTGGCCGGTCAGGCTGTTCGTCACCTTTGGAGCGTTGAAGGTTTCGATGGTTTTTACCTTGGTGCGTTTGCCGGATGGGTAGAAGACGATCTCATCACCTACCTTGACCTGCCCGCTGGAGATACTACCGGCGATAATCCGGCGATTATCTCCGTAGCTGTTGAACTTATATACGTCCTGAACTGGTATGCGCAATGGCAGATCAACCAGTGGTTTTTCCTTGTTGAACAGGTCAAGTGCGTTGAGCACCGTCGGGCCGGAGTACCAGGCCAGGTTGCTGGTTGGATTGACCACGCCGTCGCCTTCGCGGCCGCTAACCGGAATGTAATACATGGGTTGAATACCCAAGCCTGCCAGGTACTGGCTGTATTCCGTGACAATCGCATTGAAGATCTCTTCGTTGTAATCAACCAGGTCCATTTTGTTGACGACCACCACAATCTTCTTGATGCCCAGCATGCCCAGCAGGTAGCCGTGCCGCCGTGAATTTTCCTGAACACCTTCTTCTGCGTCGATCACCAGAATGGCCGCTTCAGCGTGAGAAGCTCCAGTCACCATATTCTTGATGAACTCAATGTGTCCTGGAGCGTCGATGATGATGTAGTTGCGTTTGCTGGACTGGAAGAATACACGCGCGGAGTCGATCGTGATGGATTGGGCCTGTTCATCTTTCAACGCATCGATCAGGTAAGCGAGCTCGAAAGGTTTTCCGCTTTTTAAAGCTTTTTCCTTGATCGCTTCCAGCTTGCCTTTGGGAAGGGAATTGGTATCTGCCAGTAAACGGCCGATGATCGTACTCTTGCCATGGTCCACATGACCGACCACGACAACATGCATCTGTTCCTTGGAGAGATCCATACCGTTCTGCGCCATTACATGTATCCTTCCCTGCGTAAGGTTTCCAGACCGCCGCCGTCATCCTTGTCCTGCGCCCGTCCTGAGCGCTCGGCAATATTGGCAAATTTACCCACACTCAACTCGTCGATGATCTCCTGTACGGTTCTGGCGTTGGATTCGACCGGGAAGGTGCAGGGGTAGCACCCCAGCGAGCGGTAGCGTTTACCATCGCCCTGGTTGTAATAGAGGGAGACGGTTGGGATGTTTTCCGCGAGGATATACTCCCAAATATTGAGTTCGGTCCAATCCAGCAGGGGATGAATGCGCACGTTGGTGCCGGGAGCGAAATCGGTCTTGTACTGGTTCCAGAACTCAGGCGGTTGTTCAGCGATGTCCCACTCGTTCTGTTTGTCGCGCGGTGAGAAATAACGTTCCTTGGAGCGCGATCCTTCTTCATCCGCCCTGGCACCCACGATCACACCAGTAAAGGGTTCAGGATTCTTCTCCTCTTCGTAGCGGTCAGTGTCGTGGTTGAAAATCCGGCGAGGACCCTCACCATTCAAGGTTTGCCGCAGCGCATCCGTTTTGAGCAGTTTACAGCAGGTCAGGCGGTCCACTGCGCCATCCGGGAAGGTGCGCTTGTCTTGCAGTGCTTCACGATTCTCGCCGATCACCATGGTTAGTTTCATCTCGCGCACCAGGCGGTCACGATAATCGATCATCTCGGGGATCTTGTAATGCGTGTCGATGTGAATCAGCGGGAAAGGAACGTGACCAAAAAAGGCTTTGCGTGCCAGCCAAAGGAGTACTGTGCTGTCCTTTCCCATTGACCACAGCATGCCTAAATTCTTAAAGTTTGCATAGGCTTCACGCAGGATGTAAACGCTGCGGTACTCAAGTTCTTTCAAATGTTCCATATCGATAAAGTATCCTTGTTATCCGTGTTTAATGATCTGTTGCTCAAGCATGCGTGCAATGATCAACTCCACACACTCATCCACCGTAAGTTGACCGGTGTCCACCTGGATCTCGGGAGCATCGGGTGCCTCATAAGGTGAGTTGATTCCGGTGAATTCGCTGATTTTACCGTCGAGGGCTTTTTTATACAAACCTTTCGGGTCGCGCTCGATACAAGTCTCGATTGGGCAGGAGACAAAAACTTCCCAGAAGGCTTCCGGTTTCAACAATGACCGCACCATGTCCCGATCTGACCGGAACGGGCTGATGAAGGCTGTGATGACGATCAACCCGGCATTGTACATCAACCGGGCTACTTCTCCAACCCGCCGGATATTCTCTTTGCGATCTGCATCAGAAAAACCCAGTCCGGCGTTCAAACCGGTGCGGATGTTGTCCCCGTCCAGCAAATAGGTATGGGCACCGTAAGTATGAACAAGCCTGTATTCCAGCGCATTTGCCAGCGTGCTTTTCCCGCTGCCGGAAAGCCCGGTCATCCACAAGACCAGGGGCAAATGACCCTTTACTCTACTGCGGTCTTCCAGGCTGACCAAATGCTGGTGGGGGTGGATATCATTTTGCATTTTATTTGTGTGCTTTACCTGCTGTTAAATATGCATTCACTAGTGTAATTCGATCATACCCAATTAGAACCATAACTGGTAAAGGGTTCTTAATTGCAGGAAGATGATCAGAACACCAACGATGATCATAATCGCTTTACGGGGCAATTTTTTGGTTACCATGGCTCCGAGAGGAGCGGCTATCACACCGCCTACAAGCAGACCGAGGATTACTTTCCAGTGGGTGAGCCCGATCGTGAGAATGAACACGATCGACTCGGTCAGCGTTACGAAGAATTCAGAAAAATTCACTGACCCGATCGATTTGCGCGGTGAGTGACCGGTGGAAATCAGGGTCGAAGTGACTACAGGCCCCCAACCTCCGCCGCCCATGGCATCCAGGCTGCCCCCCACCAGTCCCAGTGCCACCAGCAGGCTGGTTTTCGGTTCCCGATCATGTTCAGGGGTGGGTCTGAAGGCTTTCCACAGGATGCGGGCTCCCATGATAAGCAGGTAGATGGAGATCCAGGGTTTGATGACGTTGCCATCGATCGTGGTCAGAATGTAAGCGCCCAGGCCGCCGCCGATGATTCCAGGGATCAGCAGGCGGAGTACCATGCGCTTGTCGATGTTACCGAATTTCAGGTGAGATAAACCTGAGATCAATGTGGTGACTACTTCAGATGCGTGCACGCTCGAGCTGGCAATGGCCGGGGATAATCCGATCGTCAATAGAAAACTGTTGGCAGAGACGCCGTAAGCCATGCCTAGGCTTCCATCAATGATCTGGGCGATAAACCCAACCAGGACCAGAATAAAAAAGTTCACATCCATTGGGCTATTCCGTTCTACAGTAATGATAGGTGAACATACCCGCCTATTATATCCTGAATAATGATGCCCCGTGCGCCTTCAAGACTTCGACGGAATTATTCACAAAACGGTCATCCTCTTCTATTTGACCTTGTTGAGTTTCTATCCTTACCTTTACCACAATCCGTGAATAGCATGTGATAGGATTTAAAGTGATGTAGTATAGGATGTGTATACTGGTTTTGATATTAATTGGGGAACTTGAGGATTGAAATAACCGTCTTTGTATTTGGAGGGATTCATTATGAAAACGATCACCCGGTCACATTTTTCGTCAAGAAAATTCCACACCCTGTCATTGATGGTCCTGAACACGGTAATGATCATCCTCATGATCTTCACCACCGGTTGTACCGGTGAACTACAGGAACCTTTTATGCCAACCGAATCATCAAATGGAAACACTACTTTATCACCATCTGAACAGACCCCCGGCAAAGATCTGGATCCGTATAACATCCAGGTTGGCGTCAGTGAGGGGCTGCCTGCCCAGGCAACCCCGGAACCCGTCCAGGTGGAAGCGGGTGAACCGCTCACTCCGGCAGAGATAGAATCTGTATTTGATCGTCTGCCTGACCTCCCGGTGTCTGCAGAAGACCAGAGCGAATTCAATTACCCGGTTGAATTACTCCCTCCACCAAGACCCGGAACCGTGATCGAAGAACAATTCCCCCGGCAGGAGAGTTTACCGACGCCAGAAGCAGGTACCGCTCAACCCCTCGAGGTGGCGCGTTACGCCCCGGAAGGGGAGATTCCGCTTGCCCCGTTTATTTCCATTACTTTCAACCAACCGATTGTCCCGTTAGGTACGCTGGGTGACCTGGCGGCTATAGATGTACCAGTGGTCATTACCCCTGAACTTCCTGGAACCTGGCGCTGGCTGGGCACCAAAACTTTGACCTTTGAGTACGATTCCGACCTGATCGACCGCTTGCCCAAATCTACCCAGTACACGGTGACCATTCCCACTGGGACAAAATCGTTAAGCGGCGGAGTGTTGGCAGAGGGAGTTACCTGGGCATTCAGCACCCCGGCGCCAAAAGTGATCAGCATGTACCCGGATAATATCCCCCAGGCGCTGGAACCGCTCATCTACCTGCATTTCGACCAACGCATCGATCCATCTGCAGTGCTGGATACGATCACCCTCTTCGCCGGTGCGGGCAAGGCAGAATTACGCCTGGCAACGGAAGATGAGATCAAGGCTGATGAAAATATCCAAAAGATGGTTGAAAACGCCACTGAGGGGCGCTGGATGGTCTTCAGAGCCAGCCAGGCGTTACTGCCTGACACAACTGTGTCCATCACGGTGGGACCGGGCACTCCCTCAGCTGAAGGCCCGCTGGTGACTACGACCCCCCAGTCCTTTTCATTCTATACATACGCCCCATTTCGTGTGGTGAATTACGGATGCTATTGGTACAGCAACCAATGCGTACCTCTTGCACCGTTCTCGATCGAGTTCAATAATCCACTGGATGAAGACAAGTTTTCTGAGGAAATGTTTTCGGTCACCCCGCAGATCCCGGGGATGGTGGTGAACGCGTACGGCAGCAGTGTTGAAATCAGCGGTGAGACCAAAGGTCAGACCACTTATACGGTAACTGTCTCCAAAGATCTGCAGGATGAATTTGGTCAAAAACTTGGCAAAGATGAAAAGCTCATTTTCAAGGTAGGCAAAGCGGAATCGCGCCTGATCGGTCCGCAAAAGTATTTCGTCACCCTGGATCCGGCGGCGAAAAAACCAACCTTTTCGGTCTACGCGGTCAATTATGCCAGGTTGAAAGTACAGGTTTATGCGGTCACACCTCAAGATTGGGATGATTTCGCGGACTACTTCGAAAATTGGCAGCAGACAGACCGCAGCCTTCAGGTTCCAGGCAAACTGGTTCTTGATGAAACGAAGAACCTGAACCTTCAAGATGACGTTTTGACCGAGGTAGGAATAGACCTCTCACCTTATTTGAAGAATGGTTTTGGGCAGTTTATTGTTAAAGTCGAACCCCCCGAAGGGATGTTCGTGAGCGAAAACGAGAAATGGCAGCGCTTTTACCAGACAGTGCACGCCTGGGTGCAGGTGACGAATCTTGCGGTGGATGCCTACGTTGACCATTCTGAGATGATCGTGTGGGTGAACGACTTGAGGGATGGCAGTCCGCTGGAGGGTATCAACATCCGCACGAGCAAGAGCACAACCACCTACTCAACCAATTCGGAAGGGCTGGCGCGCTTCCCGATCCCCGATGGGGCTTACGCGCTTGTGGCTGAAAAAGGACCCGACACCGCAATGTTACTGTATTCACCTTATCCATGGGATACCTCCGGCTGGACTTCAACTACTCCTTCTGATACATTGCGCTGGTTTGTGTTTGATGACCGCAGCATGTACCGGCCTGGCGAGGAAGTGCACATCAAAGGTTGGTTGCGCCGATTAGGGGGCAGGCAGGATGGTGATATCAGCCTTTTGGGGGACGACGTTACTTCCATCAACTACCAGTTGACAGATGCGCAGGGGAACGCTGTGATGAGCGGTGATACGGACGTGAACGCGCTGGGTGGTTTTGATTTCTCATTCAGCATTCCGCAGCCGATCAACCTGGGCGTTGCCAACCTGCAGCTTTGGGCAAATGGAAATCTAACAGGTGTCGCTGAAAATTACTACTATCACTCGCTGAATATCCAGGAGTTCCGCACACCTGAATTCGAGGTCAAGGCGCGCAACGTCACCAGCCCGCCGTACTTTGCCGGTGGAGAAGCGGTATTGGCGGCTGAGGCGAAGTATTACGCTGGTGGTGCGCTTTCCAACGCGGAAGTGACCTGGTCGGTGAAAACTTCCCCGGGCAGGTACTCGCCCCCAAATTGGCCAGATTTCGTTTTTGGCGAGTGGAAACCTTGGTGGTGGGATGTGTATCGTTACGATTCCTACTGGCCTGAGGAGGAAGGTACTACCGAAACCTTCACAGGAAAAACTGACACAAACGGTGAACACTACTTGAAACTGGAATTCGAACAGGTCGGCGCTGCGGATGAAAAACCTGAACCCAAATCCATCGTAGCGCAGGCATCGGTGATGGACGTCAACCGCCAGGCTTGGGCGGGTACCACCACACTGCTTGTACATCCTGCTGATCTTTACATTGGCATACGCAGTGAGCGCTATTTTGTGAACAAGGGCGTTCCGATCAAAGTGGATTTCATTGTCACCGACCTGGACGGCAACGTGGTCCCTGGTCAACCGGTGACCCTCAAAGCCGCCAGGCTTGAGTGGAAGTACAGGAATGGTGATTGGGCCGAGGAAGAAACCGACATACAGACCTGTGAGAAAGTCTCGAGCGAGAAACCGGATACCTGTTCATTTGAAACCCCGATGGGCGGCAGCTACCGCATTTCCGCTATTGTGACGGATTCCTCGGGGCGTGTCAACCAGTCCAGCTTCACACGCTGGGTGAGTGGAGGGCAGCGCCCTGCTGCGCGTGATGTGAAACAGGAGGAGGTTACCCTCGTCCCGGATAAGGAAACTTACCAGCCCGGTGAGACGGCCGAGATCCTCGTGCAGTCTCCGTTCAGCCCGGCGGAAGGTCTGCTCACGGTCAGTCGCAGTGGTTTCCTTTACGCAGAAAGCTTCCGGGTGACCGAGGGATCAACCGTATTGAGTATCCCCATCAAGGAAGAATACATCCCCAACCTGCATATCCAGGTGGATCTGGTAGGGGCTGCTGAGCGGTTGGATGACAAGGGCAACGTGTTGAAAAACGCTGATCCCCGACCGGCTTTTGCCACCGCAACGCTGAACTTAAGCATTCCGCCGCTGCAGCGCACCCTGTCGTTGAGTGTGGAACCAGACTTAAGTCAGCTTGAACCGGGTGGCGAAACCACCCTCAAGGTGAAATTGACCGATGCCAAAGGTAACCCGGTAGCGGACGCTGAACTCGCGGTTGTAGTCGTAGATGAAGCTATCCTCGCGCTTTCCAATTACCAGATGAGGGATCCGCTTAGCGTGTTCTATTCTGATCGTGAGGCCTGGGTTTCCAGTTATTACGGTCGCAACAGCGTCGTCCTCGCCAACCCAGAAACGCTGGTGGATCAGGGTTTGGTGGGTATGGGTGGACAGGGAGGGGGCAGGGAAGAGATGGATACAGCAGCGATGGTGATGGAAGCCCCAATGGCGCCTTCTCCCTCAATGGAAAAATCCATGGGAAATGAAGCTGGTCAGTCGATCTCAGTACGCACGGATTTCAATCCCCTGGCAGTTTTTGAACCCGAGGTACGCACAGGTGCAAACGGCGAAGCCAGTCTTTCCATCAAAGTCCCTGATAACCTGACACGTTATCGCATCATGGTGGTCGCGGTGGATGAAGGCGGCAGGCAGTTCGGTAAGGGTGAATCCAACCTCACCGCCCGGCTGCCCCTGATGGTGCGTCCCGCTGCGCCGCGCTTTCTAAACTTTGGTGATAAATTCGAATTGCCGGTGGTATTGCAGAATCAGACCGACCAGCCGCTTGTTGTGGATGTGGTGGCGCGTGCAACCAATCTGGAACTGGATCAACCGGGTCTGCGGGTGACAGTCCCCGCCAACGACCACATTGAGGTTCGCTTCCCGGCCAGCACGATCATGGCTGGCACCGCCCGGGTACAGGTGGCAGCTGTGTCAGGTGAATTAGCGGACGCTGCCGTGGTGGAAATTCCGGTGTTTACCCCTGCTACCACCGAGGCCTTTGCCACATACGGTGTGATTGACAGTGGGGCGATCGCGCAGCCCATCCTGCATCCGACCGATGTGTATTCCCAGTTCGGCGGGTTGGAAATCTCCACCTCATCCACTGCCCTTCATGCGCTAACGGATGCAGTACTCTACCTGGTGGAGTACCCGTTCGAGTGTTCCGAACAGCTGGCCTCGCGCATCATGGGGATCGCCTCGTTGCGGGATGTGCTCACCGCTTTCAATTCCGCGGAACTACCTGAGGCTGAGGTACTGGACGAAAGGGTCCTCAGCGATATTGAAGCCTTGCAGGGACTGCAGAACGACGATGGTGGATTCCCTTACTGGCGGCGTGGATTTGAATCGATACCTTTCCATACAATACACGTAACGCATGCCCTGGCGCGCGCAGAGCAGAAGGGGTACGCCGTTCCGGATGAAATGTTTGATGGTGCGCTATCCTACCTGAAGGATATCGAATCTCATTATCCCTGGTGGTACACCGTTGAAACGCGCCGCACGTTGAGCGCTTACGCGCTCTATGTGCGCAACCTGTGGGATGACCGGGACGCGGGTAAGGCTTTGAAACTGTACAACGAAGCTGGTCTTGATGGACTCTCAATGGAAGCCATCGGCTGGCTTTGGTCGGTCATCGATACCGACTACGACCTGGATGAGATCCGCCGCTACGTCAACAACCATGTGGTGGAGACCGCCGGTGCGGCCAATTTCACCACTGCCTACAGCGACCAGACCTACCTGCTGCTCAGTTCCGACCGTCGTACGGACGCCATCCTGCTTGATGCGCTGATGGAGGATGATCCCGAAAGTGACCTGATCCCGAAAGTGGTCACTGGGTTGCTTGCGCACCGCAAGCAGGGCCGCTGGGAGAACACCCAGGAGAATGTGTTCGTCCTGATCGCTTTGGACCACTATTTCAATACTTACGAAGCGCAGGAGCCGGATTTTGTCGCCCGCATGTGGTTGGGAGACAACTATGCTGGCAGCAGTGAGTTCAGCGGGTACACCACCGACATCCACGAGATACTGATCCCGATGAGCTACGTTCTGGATGAAACCGCGGGTGGCGATGGAACCAGCAATATCATCATCAGCAAGGATGGTAGTGGCAGGTTGTACTATCGCCTCGGGCTTAAGTATGCGCCTACTGATCTCAATCTCGATCCGTTGGACATGGGATTCGTGATCGAACGTCGTTATGAAGCGGTGGACGACCCGGCAGACGTGAGCCAGAACGAAGACGGCAGCTGGCAGATCAAAGCCGGGGCGCGGGTCAAGGTGGTTATCAAGATGGTGGCGGACAATCGCCGTTACCACGTGGCGCTGGTCGACCCGCTGCCTGCCGGACTCGAGATCATTAACCCTGCGCTGGCCGTGTCTCAGAACCCGCCGCAGGAGGATCCAATAGCGCGTCCTTACGGCTGGTGGTGGTGGGGCACCTGGTACGAGCATCAGAATCTGCGCGATGATCGGGCTGAAGCCTTCACCTCGCTGCTGTGGGATGGCGTGTATGAGTACACCTACTACGCCCGCGCTACCACGCCCGGCACCTTCATTGTTCCACCCACCAAAGCTGAAGAGATGTACTCTCCTGAGGTGTTTGGCCGCAGCAGCAGTGACCGGGTGATCATCGAGTAATTGGTTTCAAGTGACCCTGAGGGAGTTTTCAACCTGATATGAGATAATATCGGTAAAAAGAGAACGGCCATGATAAAACAATACACTTTCGGACGAACTGGTCACTCAAGTTCCAGGGTTTTACTTGGCGCGGCAGCTTTTTGGAGCGTCCCCCAGGATGAAGCAGATGCAACGATTGAACTGGCGTTGACTTACGGCATCAATCACGTGGATGTGGCAGCCAGTTACGGCGATGCTGAACTGAGAGTCGGCAGCTGGATCAAAAGGCATGGAAAATCCTTTTTCCTGGCTACCAAAACCGGAGAACGCACAAAAGGGAAAGCTCGCGAAGAGTTGCTTCGGTCGCTCGAGCGTCTTCAGGTGGATCAGGTGGACTTGTTGCAGCTCCACAATCTGGTTGAACCAGGGGAGTGGAAAATTGTGCTGGGTGATGGTGGCGCACTGGAAGCCGCAATTGAAGCACGTGAGGAAGGGCTGGTACGCTTCATCGGAGTTACCGGGCATGGACTGTCAGTGCCACTGATGCATCGCCTTGCGCTCTCACGTTTCGATTTCGATTCGGTGCTGTTACCCTACAGTTTTCTGATGGAACAGAATGAAACCTACAAGGATAGCTTCTGGGATCTGGTCCATGTTTGCCGGAAGCGCAATGTTGCCGTGCAAACGATCAAATCCCTTGTGCATTCCCCATGGGGAGACAAAACACAAACCCGCTCGACCTGGTATCGCCCTCTGGAAGAGCAATCATCCATTGATCTGGCTGTGCACTGGGTGTTAGGACAGGAAGGGTTGTTCTTGAATTCTGCCGGAGATACGAACCTGCTCCACAAGGTATTGGACGCGGCTGAGCGGTATACTGTTAAACCATCAGAGGAATTAATGCTGGACAAGATGAGAGAACTGGGGATGAAGCCTTTGTTTACATAACAAGGTCGGATTTTGGAAAGTGTATTCAAAAAGCGTTCTCCAACCGAAGAACGCTTTTTGACACAATTTCAGGAAGTCTGCTGAGTCCACATCAGGCTTCGAAAACTGTTGAACTCAGTCCATAATTTTCTCCAGTTTTAGTTTACAAATCGTAATAGAGCTCGATTTCGTATGGGTGTGGACGTAGTTGCAGGTCGCGTTCCTCGCGGGACTTGGTTTTGATCCAGTCCAGCAGCATCTCCTCGCTGAAGACATCCCCCGCGAGCAGGAATTCGTGATCAACTTTGAGCGCGTTCAGCGCATCACCCAGGGATGTCGGCAGTTGCTTTATGTGCGACCTTTCCTCTTCCGACAACGAGAAAATGTTGACATCGATGGGTCCAAATCCGGCCGCGGTGGGGTCGATCTCATTTTTGATCCCGTCCAGACCGGCCAGCAGCATGGCTGCCATGGCAATATAGGGGTTACAGGTCGCATCCGGTGGGCGGAACTCGAAACGCACCTGGTCGGGTTCGGTGGCATACCTCGGCACGCGGATCGCCGCGCTGCGGTTACCGGAGGAGAAGAATGCGTTGATCGGGGCTTCGTATCCCGGTACCAGCCTGCGGTAAGAGTTGGTGGAAGGGTTGGTCAGCGCCAGCACAGCCGGGGCATGGGTGAGTAAACCACCAATGTAATGTAGCGCGGTTTTACTAAGCAGATTGGGGGCAGCGGCATCATAGAAAACATTGACATCTTCCCGGAACAACTGTTGATGGAAGTGCATTCCAGAGCCAGCTTCGCCAAACAGCGGTTTGGGCAGGAAGGTGGCAGTTTTACCAGCCTGGTGGGCGACCATTTTGGCGATGTACTTGATCAGCATCGCCCCGTCCGCGGATTTCAGCATCCCCAGCATCGGGGTTTCGATCTCGCACTGGCCGGGTCCACCCACTTCGTGATGGTGATACTTCACCGGCACACCGCAGCGCTGCAGCAGCCTGACCATCTCCGTGCGCAGCGCATAGGTCTGGTCGCGCGGTGGATTGGCGTGATAACCGCCGTGCATGGGGATGTAATGACCGTGCCCGGGCTGTCCACTGTTCCAGTTCGCTTCGCTCGAATCCACCCGGTAGTTGGCGGTCTGGCAGCCGTTTTCTATGATCACATTGTCAAATATGTAAAATTCCAGTTCCGGACCCCACACGCTCCTGTCTGCAATACCTGTGTGTCTGAGATACTCTTCTGCCCTGTGCAAGATGACGCGCGGGTCACGCACGAAAAGCTTTTTCGTATCCGCTTCCACTGCGCTGCAGATGAAGCTCAGCGTGGGTGCCTCCCAGAAGGGATCCACGAACCCCGTGGTAAGGTCCGGGATGAGCGCCATATCCCCTGATTTGATGCTCTTCAAACCAACGCTCGACCCGTCAAAACCCACACCTGAAGTGAGCGTGCGCGGGGAGAATTGTTCCGCAGTGAGGGTGACGTGATGCCATCGCCCCCACAGGTCTGAGAACTTCAGGTCGATCATTTCGATCTTTTTGTCATGGATAAAGGCTGCTGAATCGTCAAATGTCTGGAACATGCTGCCTCCTGGGCGTTTGGCCGGATGTCCGAACCGGTGATTAGGTGTTTAGCTAAAGGCGATTCTTGTAATACTCGGACTAATGAATTGTTTAGTGAATTAAATTGTATATCAAAAACCACTAACCCGGAATTGATGGATCAGGACAGAGGAGGATGATTTGGGAGGAGGACAGGACCAAAGATGGGAGATTTGATAAAGCTAAGATCGTTCTGCTCTAACAGCAGTAGAGGTCAATGTTTTCAGTAAATCGTAAGAGGCTGCCTAAAAAGTAGCTAAAAGAGCAGAAAGAAATAAAAAAAGAGAACTGGCGGGTTATAGGACCGCCAGTTTTGCAATATTATGGGCGATAGAGAGGATTCCCCACTCAATATTGACCTTATCAAGTCCTTTGAGAAGGAACCTTCGAAAGCCCCAATTGTGTTTGATCTGTCCGAAGACAGATTCGACGTCCACATTTCGTTGAATAGAGAGTTTTCTCCCTTGGTCGGAAAGGAGGTTTGAACGGGCTTGATCTCTAAACTGATTGAGAGTGAAGTTCACCCTGATACGGCGATTGCCTGCCGCGCGAGTACATTCTGATTTCAATTGACAACCGCTGCAATTCTGGCATTCATATTCACGCAATTCAGATACATAGCCCAAATCTGTTTTCTTATGAGTGTCTCTGATAAACTCCAGCTTCTCATTGGCAGGACAGATATACTCATCGTTCTCTTTGTCATATTCCCAATTCTCAACCCGAAAGCGTTGTTTGCGCCAACTGCGTTTTTGTTCTTTGTGAAACAGGTTGAACTTCACATAATTCTCAAGATTCTCATCCTCCAGATATTGATAGTTCTCTTCACTTCCATACCCGGCATCTGCAATGATCTTCTTTGGTAATGTGCCCAACTGAGCTCTTACTTGTTCCAAATGAGGGATCAAACAAGCGGTGTCTCCAGGTCTTTGATGAATGCTGTACCCTATAACAAACTGATTTTCCGTCCCCATTTGCACGTTGTAGCCCGGCTTTAATTGCCCATTCAGCATATGGTCTTCTTTCATTCTCATGAAGGTGGCATCTGTGTCAGTCTTGCAAAAGCTATTACGTCCCTTGAAGACTTCCTCATACCGCTCGTACTTTTCCAGCCTTGGTATAAGATCGCTCTCCAGTTTCTTCCTGGCTTTTTTGAGCTGTTTGTCTTCCGGGTTTTGTTTCAAGCGCTCATTGATCTTCCGAGCTGCTTCCTTTAGTTTCTCAGTATCAATTTTTTTGCCTTCTCCAACTTCCTCTAAATCAGCATCCCCATATCTTTCCTCTTCGGCTGCTTCGATTTCATCGATTTCTTCCAGTAATTGCTTTACTTTTTCCTGTAGCTTGGTCTTGTTCTTCTCCGTGCTCTTTCGCCATACAAACGTGTATCGATTCGCATTCGCTTCGATCTTTGTCCCATCCACAAAGTAGTTGTCCAGGTTTACGTATCCCTCTTCCATCAACTGCTCAACAACTCCATAGAATACTTCGTTGATCACCGCTTTCATGATCTTTCCTCTGAACCGATTGATCGTTCGATGATCCGGTCGGTTCATTCCGCTCAACCACATGAAGTTGATGTTCTCTCGTAATTCTTTGGCTATCCTGCGTGACGAGAATACCCGCTGGGTATACGCGTATACGATCACTTTCAATAACATTTGAGGATCATACGCACTTGTTCCTCCCCCTTTATATTGCCTTTCCAATACCCGTTTATCCAACTCCTCGATCATCTTACTCACCACCCTTACCAGGTGGCTTTCCGGTATCAGTTCTTCCACGCTTGGCGGCAATAGCATTGCCTGTGCTTGTTCATAGGGTTTGAAGATTTGTCTTTTCATTCCCCTATTATATTAAACTTTTGAGACTGCCCCTACCTTTTGGGACAGCCTCTTGAGATCTGAGTGGCTCAAGTAAATTTTAGG
>AMWB02159191.1_pt1 | contig 15039 bp, 15 predicted proteins | sample 200311 | NCBI WGS metagenome assembly AMWB02 (sample SAMN02737377, study PRJNA173069) | bioreactor metagenome | biome: anode biofilm in microbial fuel cells | place: USA: California | collected 2010-12-16 | reverse complement strand
ACGCCGCTGCCGGTCGGGGTATTGTCATCGTCCGGAGTTCACGGGTTTCCACCGGCACGGTCGGCCGGAACATCGAGGTGGACGACGATCAGCTCAAATTTGTCGCCTCCGACGCGCTCAACCCCGCGAAAGCCCGTATCCTGCTCATGCTGGCGCTGATGAAAAAAAGAAGTCTTTCGAATCTGCAGAAACTCTATTTCGGATATTGAAAGGTCCTGAAGAAGATCCTATGGTTTTTTATTCGCTATATCGGTCTGGCACTCCTTGTCTGTGGCATCGCCCAGATTGAGTAGCCGGATGGCAAGGGCAAGCAGCGCGATGGAGAGTGGAAATATCAGCAGCTCATACGTTTTGTTTTCGAAATTGTACAGCGAACTCCAGGCGATTTCGAGGAAGATGATAAAGAGGATCACGACGACGACCACGATCACCTTTTCTTTCAGGTCGGAAAGGCTCTGGGGAACGATGCCCCGCGGAAAGGGCATATCAACCTCTCGGTTCTGCCCCACAATGAAAATCATGAAGATGCCGTAGGCGGAATAGAGCAACACCAGGGCGAAGAGGAACGAATCGAGGGCCTGGAGGATCTGCATGGTGGCCAGGGCGTGAACCGATAGGGTGTTTGCGGCATGCCCCGCATGTGAATCCGCAATGACATACGCTTGGGATTCCGCGATGAGATAATAGATGCCGACGCCGGTTTTTCGTGCCCCGACGTAGAACATGGCGAGGGACCCCAGAAAGCAGGAGAAAACGGCCACCAGGGATATATACCGGAATCCATTGATCAGTTTCAGCAGTTTTTGCATATCGGCCAATCCTTCCCTCATGGGCATGCCTGTTTAATTCACCCAGAAATCAGCGCTGTTCGTATAACGGTCGTCCGCCTGAATTTTTTAATCCATCTATATTTCTCCTGCCTGATAAATGCAAGGAGGGGTTGCCATGAACGCGCCGGTCTCAGACCAGTGAAAAATGATAGGGAAGAGCCGGATGATTGATGACAATGCCAGCGATGCCGCCGCTCTGAGGTCTCTCCGCCGGCGGACCGCCCTTGCGCAAGCGATTCTCTGCCCCGAGGCGCGTCCCGCGGGTTGGGAGAGAATCCGCAGATATTTCGGGCCGTCGCGCTTCCCGGGGACCGCATCCATCGGCGACCGGAAGACCTGTCCCGAGATTTTTCAGGATACGCTTGGTTCCCGATTCGAAACCTATGAAGACTGGCGGGACCGGATTCTGGAAGAGACCCTGACGTCGATGACCGGCAGGACCTTTCCGGCCGGCCGTGGTGCGTTGAACGACCGGCGTGTCCGAAGGATTGTCGAACAGGCGGCCGCGGTCCTGGAGTTTGACACCGGCGCCGGTCTGCCCCTCAACAAGGCGATTCCCCAGCAGATATACGAGGATGTGTTCATCCGGCTGCTGTCGGCGCTTCCCGGATGTGCCGTTTCCGTCCGTCATCCCCATCCCTATGCCGCGTTCAACGCCCTTGGCCATCGCTTGGCCCTTGCACTGATCGATGCCATGGAGGCGTCGGGCCTGCCTGCCGAACCGACCGCCGATTTTCCCCGTTTGATGCGGATCGCAGTGCTTTCCGGATATGTCGGCATCAACCTCAAGCGTTCGGCATCGGCCGCATCCGATCTTCTCAATCGGAACCTGGTGCCCATCGACCCGGCGTGGGTTCAAAGCATGGCGGCCGTTCGGACGGTCCCCCGTGAGAACCTGTTGGCGATCGCACGAAAAGTGATCGACCTCGCCTCCGGCAAAGAGGGCGACTTCGCTTTGGCATGCCTCGATCAGTATCACCGGGAGGTGGTGAATACCGATAGGCCGACACTGCTGCTTTTTTTCAGCGACGATTACCTCGAATCCCTCATCGATATGAAGCGTCTTGCGGTCGTCCTCGACCATAATCCGAACCTGAAGCTTCTTTTTGTTCCCCGCAGCGGCCGGTATGGAAACGATCTCGCGGTTTTCGATCTTCCCGCCGTCCTGGCTGAAAAACCCTTTACCGGTTTCCGTGCGCTGCAAGAGGAGGGCAGGATTGCGATCAGTCCAAACGGCCCCCGCGCCGGATGCATCGATCCCCGGTATGTCAGCGGCGCCCTCGTCGATGAGATCGACGCCCTCGGCGCGGGGCGGCGGATCATCCTGGAAACCAAGGGATGCCGCAATTTCGAGATGCTCCAGGGCCGGCTGCCGGTTCCCTGGTACGCCTCCTTCAACTGCAATCGGGCCTTGAGCATCCGCACGGTCGGGGTCGACGGACCGCCGGTATTTCTGAGGATTCCGCCGGGGTTGAAGGCCTATGACGGATTCATGACGCCCCGGATCGGCCGGAGCCCGTCGTACGGGACCACGGGCGTGCGGTTTGCCCGCATGACGACCCGGCAGCTCTATGCGGTCCTGTCCGGCGATATATATCGACGGATGCTCCGCCGATCGACGGATGAATACAAACTCAACCGGCGCTTGACGCAATATTGCGAAAGTGCCGCGCGCACTCTGCCGGAAGTGATCGCCGGCGGACGAGGAAAACCGATGGATGTTGAGGAATGACGGCGGCGTTTGAATTTCTGGAACCGGCGTCTTATCTTCACGGTAACACGCCCTGCACATACCGGCGGATCCGGCGCGATCCGCGACGGTTTTATATATACATTCCGAATTTTTCCCTTCTCAACTTCATGCCATGGAGGCGTAACATGAAAAGACGCATCAGGAACATCGTCACGGTATTCATGATCGTGCTGGCCGCCGTATGTGCAGCCGACGGATTCGCAGCCCCCTTCGACGAGATTGTCGTCTTTGGCGACAGCCTGTCGGACAACGGCAATCTTCTGCTTGTCGACAACCAGCCGCGCCCTGATCCGGCCATATATTACCAGGGTCGTTTTTCCAACGGGCCGGTGTGGGTCGAATATCTGGCCAACCAGCAGCATTTCAACGTATCGCTCGACGACCGCGCCTTGGGGGGCGCGCAAAGCAGCGGACTGGTTCCACCGGGCTTATACGAGCAGGTGACCGCATATATCGCCACCACCGTTCCGCCGCTTTCCCACAATACGCTTTTCGTTCTATGGATTGGCGGCAACGATTTTCTGAACGGGAACGGCGATTGGCTCAGCGCGGTCGGCAACATCAGGTCCGCCATGGAGCGCCTGGTGGAATACGAAGCCAGGCAGATTCTGGTGATGAACCTGCCCGATCTGGGGGCCATCCCCGACACCCTGGGTACCCCGGAAGCACCACTGGCAACTGAGTTTACGAATAATTTCAATGCCGAGTTGGCGAACATGCTCGATCAGTTCAGAGTCGATCATCCGGAGATCGCTCTATATGAATTCGATGTCTATTCCTTCTTTATCGACGTGCGGAGCAATCCTGCCGCCTATGGATTCGTCAATGTGACCGACCCGTCGCCCAACTACCAGGTCGAAAACAATTTCAACGGTGCGGGTTACCTGTTCTGGGACGACATCCATCCGACCACCGAGATGCACGCCCTTCTGGCCGACCAGGTATACGCGGATGTGAGTGCACAGATGCCGGTAGCCCCGCCGGCCGGCGACAACAACGGCGGCGGCAGCTCCGGTTGTTTCATCGACGCGTCTATATGGTGAAAGCGTGATGAAAGGATGGTGGAGGTATGGTGAAGGGAGGCCTGCGAAATCCGCAATGGCGGAGGGCGTCCGTCCATGAAGGATAAAATCCACCGGAATGTGACCTTGACGCGGATGGGCCTCGACGTCGTTCAGTTCGTCCGGTGCCAGCAACCCGTCACCCGATGGATGGGGCGTCCATTTCAAGTCAGCCGCCGGTATGTGGAAATCGACATCACCTACCGGTGCAATCTGCGGTGCGCCAACTGCAACCGGTCATGCACCCAGGCGCCCAGCAATTTGGAAATGCCCGTAGAGCGGATTGCGTCCTTCATTCGCGAAAGTATCGCGGTGGGCATCCCGTGGCGGAGGATCCGGCTGCTGGGCGGTGAGCCGACACTCCACGAGAATTTTTTTCCCATCCTGGACCTGCTGTTGGCTTACCGAACACGGCACAATCCCCAACTTCGTATCGTTGTCTGCACCAATGGCTGCGGCCGGCGGGTCAACCAGATTCTGGCCCGCCTTCCCCAGGGCGTAGAGGTAAAAAACACCTTCAAAACCGATCGCCAACGCCTGTTCCGACCGTTCAATGTAGCGCCTTCCGACTGCCTGTGGTATCGGTTTGCCGATTTTTCGGCCGGGTGCAGGATCTTGCGGGACTGCGGCATCGGGCTTACGCCGTCCGGGTATTATCCCTGTGCGATCGCAGGCGGCATCGACCGCGTCTTCGGATTCGGCCTGGGAAGGAAGGCCCTGCCGGACAAAGAAGACCTGATGACGGATCACCTCAGGACGTTCTGTCCCTTGTGCGGCCATTTCGGTTTTTCCTGGCCTACCAGAAAGGTCCGGCAGTCGACCGAATGGCAACGGGCCTATCGCCTTGCTAAGGCAAGCATCGCGTCTGAAAAACATGGACCGAAAGATCAAGAACCCTGCCGCTGACTTGCCCTCGGTTGACATTTGCGGAGAACATGCTAAGCTCCAAATAAGGTTTCTGCCGATCTGCCGATGAAGCGATTTCAACAGCATTGGTGTCTATCCGCCTGCAGCGCACCCGCCTGAGCCTGTATTTACAACTGCTTCAGATATTCCGATCCATACCCTCTGCCGAGACCTTTCAATTGGGGAGACCCCCGAAGGGAGGATGTCATGGTAGGCTTCCTACGCATGCTGGATGAGGATATCGCCGATGACGTTATCCGCGATCTCAGGAATCTCTGGGTATATGGTTCCATGGACGTCTCGGAAAACATGCCGGTTCCGGAAGAAAAGGTGTTTTTCGTCGAGATCGGAATGACGGAGTCGAGTCGACCGCTGGAGGAATACCAGGAGATCGCGGGACACACCCGTGCCGTCGACCTGGTGTTTGAACTTGCCGACAATGCTTCACCGATTGGAGAGGCCGAACTCTTTTCCCTTCATCGGGCGCTGATGTCCGCAGTCCCTGGCGAAGCCGAGGAGCCCGCAGGCGGATGGAAATGTGCGCCTAACGGCACGTTCGTTCATCACGGTGGTGAGATGACCTACTATGAATTCGCCGCTCCCGACGATGTTCCCTGCCTCATGGAAAAGTGGATCGCTTTGATCAACCGTCTGTGCGACACAACGCACTCGCTCTCCGCGGCGGTTTCCGCCTATGCTTCCCTGCATATGGCGCTGGTGCTCATCCACCCTTTCTGCGACGGCAACGGCCGGATGGCGAGGCTGGTGTCCAATATTCCCGTGCTCAGGGCGGGTCTTCCGCCGATCCTGATCCGGCGCGAACAGCGGGACGAATATATCCACTTGCTGTCTGCCTATAAACTGGCACAGGGCGAACTGGACGATGGTGCCTGCCTGCTTCCCGACAACGCGCAGCTCCACGCGTTTATGCGATTCTGCCGATGTGCGATGGGGGTGTCCATGGCCCGGATCGCAACGGCGGTGACACGGCAGAAGCGACGAATTCACCGGAATGCCGATGGACGATGTGGACAGCCGGCGTGGGTAGGGGGAGAGGTGCCGGGGTGATGCATGACGGTCGGGTTTTACCACCCGATGGAGATCAGATCCGGTTCGACCTGCCGCTCGACGGCCATGGATGGAAGGTCGGCGGTGACATAAGTCAACTCCTCCGCTTCGCGTTGGCCGGGTTGAACGCAGACGGTTTCGCCCAGACGAGACTTCCAGGCGCCGCTCATTTCCGGAGACTCGTGGATATGGCCGTGAAATGAGAGCCGGGGCTGATGGACGGCGAGAAAATCATGGATGGCTTTCGAGCCCACCGCCTGCCCGTTGCAACAGATATCCAACCCCAGGGCGGTGGGGGGCATGTGGAAGACGAAGATGCTCCTTTCCATATGATCGGGAAGATCCAGCGCCTTCAGTTCATCTTCAATGGTGGGAAGCGTCGCGGCGTAGCCGTGCCAGTCCGAAACCTCCTCCCATCCGGCAGAAGTCGACAGAAGCCCGGTTCCGAACTGAGGCTGAAAGACGTAATCCCGGTGATCCATGCGGCAGCGGTCCTTGAGGCGGAACGGGTAATCCACGATCCAGTTCATTCCCATGACCTCGATGTCCTGGAATGCCGCCTTCCTCTGGGCGATGTTGTGAACGCATTCATACCGGCGGCATGTCTCTTCAAAAAGACCATCCCAGATCCTGAGGTCGTCGTTTCCCAGATAGCAGAAATAGGGGATGCCCATGGCATCGAACCGCGCGAAATGGCGGTTCAGTTTGCCGGTGATGAAATCGTTCTGGCGGTGAAGATTGTCGCCTTTGGGGAGCATGTCGCCGCTGTTGATGACCGCATCGGGCTTGTCGGCGCGGGCGATATCGTACAGCCTGTCATATTTCCACTCGGCGCCGTGGAGATCGGTTACAAAAAGGATTTTCATCTTTCCGCATGCCTTTCGATCGTCTTTCCCGGCGGGATCGGTCGAAGTATCCGACCCCGTCCGGTGGCGCACCGGATCAGAACGGGATATCGTCGTCATCCGGGCCGGGGTCGGGCGGGGACTTTTCCTTGAAACCGCTGTTGTCGGGATACCCTCCGTCCGGGGCGGTATCGGAGTCTTGGGGGTCGCCGCCCATCGGTCCGCCGGCGAAACCTCCGCCACCCGGTCCTCCCTGATAGCCGCCACCCGGATTCGTCTGATTCCGTTGGGGGGCGGCGGCGTATGTGCTGGATGTGCCGCCGCCGGCGTAGTTGTTCTGGGGCGCGGCGTCGGTTCTCGATCCAAGCATCTGCATCGTGTTTGCGACGATCTCCGTCGTGTAGCGTTTGTTGCCGTCCCGATCTTCCCATTCGCGGGTCTGAATCCTGCCCTCGATGTATACCTGACGGCCTTTTGAGAGGTACTGTCCGCAGATTTCAGCCAGCCGTTTGAAGGCGACGACGCGGTGCCATTCGGTCCGCTCCCGTTTTTCACCGGTGTCTTTGTCCTTCCATTCCTCGGAGGTGGCCACGCTGAAATTGGCGACGGCGGTGCCGTCTTGAAAGTAGCGTATTTCCGGATCCTGTCCCAACCGTCCGACGATGATCGCCTTGTTGATTCCTGCCATGATGATGTCTCCCTGTTGCCGCCGCCGGAGTCCTCCGGCAATCGGTTTCGTCGCCGCGAAAATTTAGAAATTTGGTGAGCACTCACAACGTACTCTTATATCGATAAGCGGCTTCTTTGTCAAACAGATAGCGGCGGACGGTTCTGAATAGTGTTTGACAACGCCGGTGGGATAAAATATTATCCTCCCTTTAATTACCGTAAGATATCCCGTAACGGATGTATGTTTATCAACTATCAAGCCTGATGTGAAAAGGAGTGCGCATGGATTTCAAATCTCACCTGGAAACCGCTTGGCATTTGACATTGAAATACATCGTGTCGCTGCTGCTCATGACCCTCGTCATGGGAGTGGTCGGTTTTCTCACCCTGGGTGTTCTGGCGCCGGTGATGATGGCCGGCTACGTGCAGTCGATTCTGATGATGGTCAGAAGCGGACGGGAACCTAAGATTCAGGACCTCTTTTCCGAGATGCGGCTGTTTCTGCCGCTGCTGGCCTTCGGCATCCTTGTCGTGATCGCGGCGATGATCGGATTTTCCATCCTCTTCCTGCCCGGCGTCGTTATCGTGTGCGCGGTCGCCTATATCTGTCTCTATATGCTGCCGCTCATGACCGACAGGAACTTCGGCATCGTCGACGCCGTGAAGGAAAGTTTCAAGATCGTGACGGGAGACGCGCTGATGGACCACGTGATCGTCGCGATCCTGTTCATCGGCATCACGGCCATCGGCAGCTCCGTTTTTGTGGGATGGTTGTTCACACAGCCGCTCGCGACCATCTTTTTGATGCGGGTCTACGAGGAAAAAGTCGCCGGCAATGTGCAGGCAACCCCGACGGCACCCCCGCCCCCGCCGGAAGATCCCGATAAGAAGGATGTTTCAAAAGATGATGCAAAGGAAGAGGAAATCACCTTGAAATACAAAATGTAAGTCCGCTCCATCATGCAAGGCCCCCCTCTCTTGACGAAGCAGGGGGGCGCCCGCCTTTTTTCCTGCCGTATGCCGGTTTATTCGGCGAAGATTTCAGATGCCAATTGGATATCCTCGGGACAGAATACGAAGAGGCACTGTTCATCGGGGGATGACACGGAACCATAAACGTAGTTGATGTTGATCCCGGCCTCGCCGAACCGGCTGGTGATCTTCGCCAGCTCTCCCGGCCGGTTGGCCAGTTTGACGGCAATGACCTGAACGGTATCGAAAAGATAGTCGTGATTTTCCAGCAATGCGACGGCCGCGTCTGTTTTATCGGCCAGGAGCCGAATCAGCGCGAATTCGGAGGAATCCTTGCGCATGGAATTGTAGCTGGCGCTCGAGGCGATCCGCTTCAGGGATTTTCCGCGGGCCTGAAACAGGGTCTGCACATAGGCGGAAGCATCCTGGATGGTGATCGCGTCGATATTGACCCCTGCATCCGCAAAAAGTGACGACAGCCTGCCCAACTCGCCCGGGACATTTTTCAAGAATAAAGATATCTCCGTTCGAACCATTTTACTCTCCTTCGTTTTGAGATGAATCCACGTCAGTCCTCCGACCATAGTCAAAGTCCGTTTTGAAGTCAATCGATTCCCGCGGTCCATCGTCCCCTTCCCAAACACCACATACCGAAATCATTTTTCGGGACGTGGCGATGCGTCGTACCGCACCTTTTTAACTGGGAAGCCCCGACCCGGATAAATACGAGACAATATTCGTTAAACACGGGCAGCCGGTGAAAGGGTGCAAAAAGATTCCTTTTCATCCGCATTTTGTCCTTGACAAATTTATCCGGGTAAATCTAATAAATATTATTCATTAAATTGGCTCTTGTATATTAATTGACAAATCTCCATTATCACGTGGCGATGCGTCGTGATCTATTTCGGTACCAATCACGCCGGTTCAGTGGGAACAGACCATGGTCTTTCAGATAGAGCGACGGTGATGACGGAATGCGGGATTGGCCTCGAATGGCAACCCTTCACGAAGAAGGAGAAAAAATGACGGGACCTGTACTCGAATATAACCCCGACCAATCCAGACCCTTTCTTCAGGAGGTTATGGAGCGTTCCGGCCAGATGCTGACCGCCTGCTATCAGTGCCGCAGGTGTGCCGCGGGCTGTACGGTGGGAGACGATACGGGGTTTTTCACCCCGAACATCCTGATCAGAAGCGTCATCCTGGGCGACCGCGAGACGGCGCTTGCAAACCAACTGATCTGGAAGTGCGTCTCCTGTTATACTTGCGGCACCCGCTGCCCGAATGATATCCAGACCGCCCGGATCACCGAAACCCTGAAAAAAATGGCCAAAGAGGCCCATGTGGCGCCCCTGCAGCCGAAAGTGGCCGCTTTCCACGACAGCTTCCTCGAATCGGGCCTCAGATGGGGACGGGTCAACGAGATGGAATTCATGGGCGCATACGAGCTGAAAAACATCGTGCGGGAGGCCCGGGCAAAAAATTACAACGCCATTATCGACGAGCTCAGAACGCAGGCACGGCTGGGGATGGCCATGTTCAAGCTGAGACGCATGCATGCGGGCTTCATGATGGCCCGGGGCCGGAAGGAGATCAAGGCCCTCTATCGCCAGGCGAAAAAGAGACCCGCGGTCTCCCCCTCGGGCACAAACCCATAAAGGAAAGAGGTAGATCATGGAAATCGCATATTATCCCGGATGCTCCCTGAAACAGTCGTCCGCATTGTACGATCTCCAGAGCCGCCGGATTTTTTCCGAATTGGGGGTTGAGCTTAAGGAAATCGAAGACTGGAACTGCTGCGGCGCGACATCCGCCGGGAAGGTAAACGATTTTCTGGCCGTGGCCATGCCGGCGCGGAATATCGGCATCGCCGAGGCCGCCGGATACAAGGAAATCGTGATCCCATGCTCGGCATGCTATTCCAGAACACTGGTGGCGCAGCAGAGGCTTGCGGACAATGCCCCGTTGAAGGCCGAGATCAACGGTGCGTTCGCCAAGAAAATGAACGGCGGCCTGAAGATATCTTCCATCCTGGAGGTCCTTCTCGACCGGATCAAGGCAGGTGCCTTGAAACCCAAAGTCAAAAACAAATTCAGGCGGCTCAAGCCGGTCTGCTACTACGGCTGCATGCAGACCCGCTTTCCGTACACGGTGCCGGTGCCCGACGATGTGGAAAACCCCCAGGGGATGGAGACGGTGCTGGACGCCCTGGGCGTCAAGGCGATTGACTGGAACCTTAAAACCTTCTGCTGCGGGGCGTCGGCGGCCGTCAACGATCCAAACACGTCTCTTGGCCTGATGGGCAAAATCATGAAAGAGGCCGTTTCGCGGGGCGCCAACTGTTTCGTGGCCACCTGCCCCATGTGCCAGATGAATCTGGATGCCCATCAGGAGGCCTTCTGCCGGCAAGGCGGCATTGAAGAACGGCTGCCGGTCTTTTTCATCACCGAGGTCATCGGAGCGGCCATGGGCATATCCCCGGAAGCGCTTCAGGTGGATCGGCATTTTATCGACGGCACGACACTCTTAAAGGAGCTGGAGGGAGATGAACGATAGCGCAAAAAACATCAAACGCGGCTCGGTTCTGATCGCAGGCGGCGGCATCGGCGGGATGCAGGCGGCCTTGGATCTTGCGGACAGCGGGTTCAAGGTCCACATGATCCAGCGGGAGTCTTCGATTGGCGGCACCATGGCCATGCTCGACAAGACCTTTCCCACCGGCGACTGCTCCATGTGCATGATATCGCCCAAGATGGTCGAGGTCGGCCGGCATCCCAACATCGAGATCCATACCCTTGCCGACGTTGCGGCGGTGTCGGGCGTTCCCGGCGACTTCACGGTGACGGTGCGCGAGGAGCCGCGGTTCGTCATTCCGGAGCGTTGCACCGGATGCGGGGCGTGCGAGAAGAAATGTCCCAAGCTGGTGGTCAACGCCTTCGAACAGGGGTTGAGCAAAAGAAAGGCCATCTATACGATCCTGCCCCAGGCGGTGCCCCACACCCGGGTCATCGATAAGGAGCAGTGCATCTACCTGACCAAGGGAAAGTGCAAAGCCTGCGCCAAGTTCTGCCCGACCGACGCCATCGATTACGAGGATACGGGCAAGGTGTACGATCTCAACGTCGGCGCCATCATTCTGAGCCCAGGCCTCGATCGTTACAATCCCAGGGTTAGAGGAGAATTAGGCTTCGGTCGCTGGCCCAACGTGGTGACCTCGATCCAGTTCGAGCGGATCCTCTCCGCTTCGGGTCCGTTCATGGGGGAGGTGAAGCGACCGTCGGACGAGCGCCACCCCACCAAGGTCGCCTGGATCCAGTGCGTCGGGTCCCGGGATCCGCGCAACGCCAATCCGTGGTGCTCTTCGGTATGCTGCATGTACGCCACCAAGCAGGCGGTGATCGCCAAGGAGCATGACGGCAGCATCCAGCCGACGATCTTTTATATGGAGATGCGGGCCTTCGGCAAGGATTTCGACAAGTATGTCGACCGGGCCAAAAACCAGTACGGCGTGGTCTACCGGCGCACGATGATCTCCGACATCAGGGAGGAGCCGGGCTCCGGCAATCTTCTGCTCCGCTACGCCGCCCCCGACGGCACCCTCGTCGATGAAATGTTCGACATGGTGGTCCTCTCCATCGGCTTCGAACCCCACAAAGACGCGCTCGCGTTCGCCAGGACCTTCGGCATCGACACGAACGTCCACCGGTTTGCCAAGACCGGCGCCCTGTCGCCGGTCGAGACCAGCCGGGAAGGGGTCTATGTCACCGGCACCTTCCAGGGCCCCAAGGATATTCCCGAAACGGTGGCGCAGGGAAGCGCCGTCGCCGGCAGGGCCATGGCGCTTCTGGGCGAGGCCCGGGGCACCGAGATCGAGGCGGTCGAACTCCCGCCCGAAACCGACATCACCGGTCGGGAGCCGCGCGTCGGGGTCTTCGTCTGCCACTGCGGCATCAACATTTCCCAGACCGTGGACGTCAAGAAGGTGGCCGAAGAGATGCGGGCGCTGCCGGACGTCGTCTATTCCGACGATCTCATGTACGCCTGCGCCCCCGACGGCCAGGAGCGGATCAAGGAGATCATCCGCGAAAACGGCCTCAACCGCGTCATCGTGGCCTCGTGCACTCCCCGCACCCATGCGCCGCTGTTTCAAGACACCATCCGGGACGCCGGGCTGAACAAATACCTCTTCGAGCTGGCGGATATCCGGGAGCAGTGCTCCTGGTGCCACATGGGAGAGAAGGAGGCGGCGACCCGCAAGGCCTCTCAGATCGTCAAGATGAACGTCGCCAAGGCCCGCAAGCTCACACCGGTCGAAACCGACTCCGTTTCCGTCATTCACGGCGCCATGGTGATCGGCGGCGGCGTCGCCGGCATGACGGCGGCCCTGGCCCTGGGGGATCAGGGGTTTGACGTTCATATCGTGGAAAAGGAGGACCGCCTGGGCGGTCTGGCCGCGAATGTCTACCGGACCCTCGACGGGTCTGACGTGCAGGCGTTTGTCAAGGCGAAGATCGACCAGGTGGCGGCCCATCCCAGGATCAGCGTCCACACCGGCGCGGAGGTGGACGGCACCGGCGGGTACGTCGGCAATTTCAATACCACGCTCACGAACGGCGACGCGTTCGACCACGGGGTCATCGTGGTCGCCACCGGCGGCGTGGCGTACGAACCCGACGAATACGGGTACAACACCCACGATCACATCATCACCCAGCGGGAGCTGGAGCGCCGGATCGCCCGGGATCACATGAATCCCGCGGCACAGCATTTTCTCATGATCCAGTGCGTGGGATCCCGGGAGGAGCCGCACAACTACTGCTCCCGGATCTGCTGCCAGGATGCCGTCAAAAACGCCATCGCCATCAAGGAGGCGTCGCCGGCGGCCCAGGTCACGATCCTCTACCGGGACATCCGGACCTATGGTCTCCGGGAGGATTACTACCAGCGGGCGCGGGAGCTGGGGGTGCTCTTCGTTCGCTTCGAGCCGGACCGGAAGCCCGAGGTCAAGACCGACGGCGGCGGGCTCACGGTCACCGCCTACGACTATGTCATGAACCGTGAGGTCATCTTCCATCCGGACTGGGTGGTGCTGTCGACGGGCCTGAGGCCCCATCCGCTGACCGAGAAGATCGGCCGTCAGTACAAGCTGACGGTCAATCCGGACGGCTATTTCCTCGAGGCCCACGTGAAGCTTCGGCCGGTCGATTTCCCGAGTGAAGGCATCTATGTGGCCGGACTGGCCCACGCCCCCAAGAATCTGGATGAAACCCTCAGCCAGGCCCTGGCGGCGGCCGGACGGGCGGGCGTGGTGCTTTCCCACGACCGGCTCTCCGTGTCGGGGATCATCTCCAAGCACGACCGGGATCTCTGCATGTCCTGCCTGGCATGCGTGCGGCTCTGTCCGTTCGGATCGCCTTTTATCGACGAGGACGGGAAGGTGAGCCACAACGAGATTCTCTGCACGGGCTGCGGCATCTGCGCCGGCATCTGTCCGGCCAAGGCGTTTCAGGTCAACAGCTTCCGGGACGACCAGATCGCGGCCATGATCGACGCGGCCACCGAAATGGAGTGAGGCGCGGGTTGTGTGAAATGCGCAGGAAACGAGAAAAAACGTCTTTTGACGAGACTTCAAATAAAAAGGAAGAACAGCCATGACCGGATTATCACAAACGACGGTGCAGGAAACGCAGGCGCCTCCTCTGGAAGCGCCGCGCGAGGCGCCGGCGGGATGGGAGCCCAGGATCCTTGCCGTCGCATGCCACTACTGCGCGTTCGCGGCGGCCGATCTCGCCGGCGTCATGCGGCTCTCCTATTCGCCCAACGTCATGATCATCCGCCTGCCCTGCACCGGCAAGCTGGACCACAGCTACGTGCTCAGGGCCTTTGAACGCGGCGTTGACGGCCTCTTCGTGGCCGGGTGACTGGAGGGGCAATGCCATTTCCTGGAAGGAAATCTCAATGCAAAAAAGCGGATCCAACATCTGAGAACCCTTTTACCCAAAGTCGGCATCGATCCAAAGCGGCTTGAAATGTACAATCTCTCTGCGGCCATGGGGCCGAGATGGGCGGAAATCTGCACCGAGTTCACAGACAGGGTCAAAGCGCTTGGTCCGTCTCCCATCTGGTTTGCTCTAAAGGAAGCAAAGGAAAGGAGTAAGGCAGGATGATCGTCGGAGAACAAAAACCGCTGGAAGAAATCTGGGAGATGATCAAAAACCACAAAAAGGTCCTGGTCTTCGGCTGCAACACCTGTGTGGCGGTATGCCAGCAGGGCGGCAACAAGGAGGCCGAGATTCTGGCGTCCATGCTGCGGATGAAGGCCGTGCAGGAAGGCGTGGAGATCGATATCACCGATGCAGGCATCGAACGCCAGTGCGAGCACGAGTTTTTCGAAAAGGCCGAAAGCCGGATCCAGAAGGCCGAAGCCGTATTGAGCACCGCCTGCGGCATCGGCGTCCAGTTCATGGCGGAAAAGTACGCAAAGCCCGTCTATCCCGGCTTGGACACCACGTTTCTGGGCGCAGTGGAGCGCCTCGGCGTCTACACCGAGCGCTGCCAGGCCTGCGGCACGTGCATTCTGGGTCAGACCGGCGGCATCTGCCCCATCGCCCGGTGCGCCAAGCGTGTTCTGAACGGCCCCTGCGGAGGATCCACCAAAGGCAAATGCGAGATCAGCAAGGATGTGGACTGCGCCTGGCAGCTCATCGTCGACCGCCTGAAGCTTCTGGGCCGGATGGAGGACTACGAGCGGCTCTGCCCCGTTAAGGACTGGTCCACCGACAGAGCCGGCGGACCCCGCAAACTGATGAGGGAGGATCTGATCGATGAGTAAGGAGAGCAAGACCCCAAGCAAGCTGGAAAAGATTCTCGCCGCGGGCCATTTCGGCGTCACCTCCGAGTGCGGCCCGCCGCGGGGCAGCGATCCCGCGGCG
>AMWB02163815.1_pt1 | contig 15054 bp, 11 predicted proteins | sample 200311 | NCBI WGS metagenome assembly AMWB02 (sample SAMN02737377, study PRJNA173069) | bioreactor metagenome | biome: anode biofilm in microbial fuel cells | place: USA: California | collected 2010-12-16 | reverse complement strand
TCAATTTTTATTACGTTCGAAATCGGTACGCCATTCTTATTGAATAATCTGAATTTCGGAAAAGTATCAAGCCAGCACAAGCCGAAACTCCCATCTTTTCTTACGGCAACATCGGGAGCATATCCGGAAGTAACCAGACGGAAATTACTGCCGGTCTTTTGTCCTTGTGCATTAAACAATTGACAATAAATATCAAAACCCGAATTTCTTCTATCAAGCCATACTACGACAAAGTTACCGGTTTTATCAATACCCAGCGAAGCATTATCCTGAGTTGTGTTAGTGCTATCATCATTCACCTTAAAATCATTCACGAGTTGCGAGCGCAAGCACAAGGGATATGAGAACAGGAGCGATAAGAACATTACTATTATTATATTGATGTTTCCTATTTTCATTATGTAATTCTTTATTTCTCCAGGATTTTTTCAGTATTTTAATTTAAAAATTTATTTGTTATGAATGAATCTATTTCAACAACATCATTTTCTTAAAATCCTTTTGTTCCAAATTTACAATCAAACGGCAGAAGTATATGCCTGATGACAAGCCGCCGCCGTCAAAGAAAGTTTCGTATGTTCCGGGTTTCAGTTTTTCGTTTACTAATGATGAGACCTCTTTTCCGAGTATGTCGTAAACGATAACACTTACATCACCCAATTTCGCGATTTCGAATTTGAGTTTTGTACTACTGTTGAACGGATTGGGAAAGTTCTGATGAAGTTTGAACTTGTTCGGATTTAAAGATGATATATTCTTTACCGCTGCAACACTGTCGGGTTTAATGAATGAGCGGATATTGAAGAAAACATCTTGATTACCGAACCTGTTGTCATTCCAAACCGTTATTATTTTATCGTTGAACAGGCTAATCGAGGAAGTAACTTTTCCCGATGTCGTGTAATAATCCGTAACAAGGAACGGATTACCCAGGTTTGAACCGTTTGACAGAATACGCTGAATATAAGGAACGTATTGTGATACAGCATCTCTCCTGAAGCAGACGACCATATCGCCGTTACCCCTTTTACTGATGAGAGGATACTGCTCGCTATTGCTGACGCTCGAAAAACGTATGTTATTCCCGTTGGGTGTGCCATCCGAGTTATACAATTGGAGCAAATTATAAGTCTCTAATGTGTTTTCTACAACTTGAATAAAAACAATACAGAATCTTCCCGCGTCATCGGTTGTTATTTTGGGCAGGTATTGATAGTCAAGCATAACTGTATCGTTATTTACTCTTACATTATTACCAATTCTATTACCAACATTATCGAATATTTGCATATAAATATCTTCACCATTGAATACTGCTGGTGGACGCGGGTCCTGCCAGGTTATGATAAAACTGCCGTCTTTTCGTTTTACAACATCGGGGTATTGATGTCTGAGATTTTGAGTAAAGTCATCGTTGACTCTCGTGTTACCTCCAATTTTGTTTCCAAGCGAATCTATAAGTTGAAAATGTATATTTATTATGTTAGTTCCTACCTTCTTTTCAAATGCAACAACGAAATTCCCGCTTGAATCGCAGGAAATTGAAGTTTTATGCGCTTGGGGGTAATATGAACTATCAACTATGATTATATTCGATAATGGAACACCTGCAATATCGTAAAGACGAAACTTCGGTACTGTATCAATCCAACATAAACCAAAACTGCCGTTTTTTCTAACAGCAACGGTTGGCGAATGACCAAGCATCACCAATCGAAAATTACTACCGATATTTTGTCCGAAAGAATTGAATAATTGACAATAAATTTCTTCATTCGAATTTCGCCAGTCGCGCCAAACAATAACAAAATTTCCGGTTTTATCAACCCCAAAAGATGCTTGGTCTTGTGTATTGCTGGCGGAATCGTCATTCACTCTGAAATCATTAACGAGTTGTGAAAAGGAAAACGAGGTTGCAAGAAATATAATTATCAATGCCGCAGGCAGAACGAAGAGATTATTTACGCTTTTGAACATAACATTAAATTTACAGGTTTATCAGTAAAAGGAGTAGGGGACAAAGAAACATAATATTGAATATTGTTTTTCATTAAATATTATCGGAACAATACCCTGTTGTTTTTACATTGTTGTTTAACAATAAACAATATATTAATTAAAAGCAATATAGATTTGAAGAAATGAAATAAAAAATTTGATTTACGAAAATACGATTATATATTATGCTATATACATTATCTTTATTTTCATTATGACTATTCAAATACAGTCACAAATTCAAAGCCAAGATTGTCGATATTAAGTCGGTTTGTAACTTTCTTAGACACATACGCGAGCATAAAAAAATCCCCGTGGCAAAACGGGGATTTTTAAGAATATCAAATTGCGTTATTTTATAAGAATCATTTTAACCGCGCGGACCGAGTTTTCGGATTTCATACCGCAGAAATAAATACCCGAAGAGAGGTTCGAGCCGTCGAATGTTACGGAATGCTCGCCTGTATTCTTCACGCCGTTAACGAGAGTAGTGATTTCCTTTCCCGCAATGTCATACACCTTAAGAGTTACGACGCCCGAGCGGTTCACTTTGTATTTTATTGTTGTCGAAGGATTGAAGGGATTTGGATAGTTCTGCATAATTTCGAATCCTGCGGGCACGCTGCTTTCGTAGTTTTCGATACCGATTGTATTTAGGTCGATGTTTGAAGACCAGATTTGATAGACCGGGTCTCCCGGATATTTAGCCATCCACATCGGATAGACTTTTCCGTTAGAGGAAATAATTGCTATGTTATCTCCCTGATTACCCGCACCGCCGAGTGAAACCGGCTGCGGATAAAACCTTTGCGACGTGACAAGATGATCGCGCCATGTGTTTCCGCCGTCCTGAGAGCGTGAGATATAGACCTGCACGGAGTCGCCCGTAGGCGTATTCCGTGTATCATAATAGACAATGTTAATTCCGCCGTTATCGTCGACATCCACGGAAGGGAAGTATTGAATCTTTCCGTTATTGAGCGGGTCCTGATTGACTCTTATGCCTTCGGACCAGGTGCTGCCTCCGTCGGAAGATTTATGAAGTATGACGTCAGGGTCGGAGCCTGCGGGTGAAAGATTCTTTTCCGCTGTCACGATATAAATCCAACCGTTTCTGATTCCGCCCGAACGATCGACGTCCATCACGGGATAACTGTTAACGCGGATTCCCCAGGGGGTCAACTGAGACGTGAAGATGCCGTTGCAGTTGTAAACAGATTCGCTCATAGTCCAACTCTGCCCGCCGTTCAGAGATTTTGCAAAACCGATACCGAGTTCGTTGAATGGGCTCGAATTTTTTGATGACGCCCAGGCGACGTAAACCTGTCCGTTTTCGCCTACGGTTACGCAGGGACCATTAGAGTTTCTTCCCGGCAAGGATGAATTAAGTTGATTCAGAGAAGCGTCCCAACTCGCACCTTTATCTGTCGATTTGCTGAAAATGATAACAAACGGATTCGTCACCATTGATGTCACGCTGTAAATTCTTCCGTAAAATGAACTGCTCTGGATGTCATCGATAGTGATTGAACTCTTGAGTTGTTCATTTGTAGTCGCGAAGCATTGAATAGGCGAAGTCCAGTTCGCTCCCAAATTCGTCGAAACATTGGAGTATGTTCTATTTGACTGCGCGCTGAAAGTTTGAAAGTGCGCCATTACAAGCGTGCCGTCGGGACAAATAATTGGTCCCGGGTCACCGTTATGGAAAGTGGGAAAGCCGTCGTTTATAATGTCGTATCCGAACCAGTTCACGCCTCCGTTAGTAGTGAGGTAGCAGCCTTCATTTCTTATAAGAGTTGAAAAGTTTAAAGTATAGGAACCGGCGAAAAGCATTAGCGGGTTAGCAGGGTGCTTGACAACCAGTGGTTCAATCTGATTAATAGACGACGGAAAGACCCTGTAAATGGGAAACTGCGGATATCCCTGCATAGAAAGAACAAGCAGAAACAGTAAAGCAAAAATTATTTTTTTCATACAGTAATGTGAAATTAATTATACGCGGGGGATTTATTCAATCCCCCGCGCGATAAAGCATTAATTGAAAATGTAACCTATTTTAATTCCGCCGAAAAAGTTTCTCTTCGGACCCGCTTCATAGAATCTTCCGTTCATGTCGTTAATGTTGATATACGATACATATTTCTTATCGCCGATGTTATCGACACCGGCATAAGCGGTCAGGTTCAGTCCCTTGTAATTTACCGCGAATCCCAGTTGACCTCCGAGTAAAAGATAGTCTTCGGTTTTCAAAGTGTCAACGTTCTTATCATTGACGAACATCGAGCCTACGAATCTTGCATTACCCTTAATGAAAGCGGTGTAATACTTAGCAAAGTTCAGAGTATAACCGAGTTCCGTGCTGAGGAGTTGTTCGGGAACCGACGGGACTCTATTATTGCTGTAATCTTCGATGGTTTGCTGGAAGGGGGACGGATTAATTATAAGAGCCTGATATTCTATATATTCAAAGTTTGAATATGTATAGGCTGCTTTCAGAGAAAGACCCTTTACGATATCGGTATTGAAACCCGCTTCGACGCCCATTCTTCTTGTTTTACCTGCATTCCTGTAGAAGTAAGCGTTATCATAAACGAATGGAACGATTTCCTTTTCGATGAGAGTATGGAAGAATGTAACTTCCGCGAAAGTATTTGTGAAATACTTCTTATCGATACCCTGCGTACTACCTTTGATACCGAATTCAAAGTTTGTTGACAACTGCGCCTGAAGGTCGGGGTTTATTGTGGTTCTTCCGCCGTTCGATGATGACGGGAAGTTGTCGAGTTCGTTATTCGCCGGTGTATCGAAACCGAGGCCGAATGACGTGTACAAAGCGATTTTCGGAGTCAGTTTGAAATTAAAGGCGACTTTCGGTGTAAGTCTGTCAAAAGTTCTGGTGGTATCCGAACTGGTATTCTGCCAGTCTTCGGAAATGTAATTGACCCTGTCATACCTTGCAGAGACCATGAAATCCATTTTTCCGGGAATCAGATTATACTGATCGAGCAGATAGAAGCCGACGTTCGAGAGTTTTTCATTGAGAATCGCTTTAGAGATATCACCCTTCTGACCGTTGACGTTGTCAAAATAGTTCATAGGTCCGCCCTGGAAGAACAGGTCGCCGCCGAACGTGAATTCGTTGTTTCTGTCGGCAATAACGGCATGATTTATATATTTGAACGAACCGCCGAGACCGCTTCTGCTGAATATTCTGTAACGGCTGTCGGTTCTTTCGAGATCTTTAATCGTGCCGTAGCCTGTCAGTTCAATCGTGTGCGCGTCGTCTTTACCGAAGCGTGTATTGTAAGTAACACCGATTCTTCCTTTTTTGGTGATACGCTTCAGGTCTCTTGCGAGCGTTGTAGCGTCAGTTCCGTAAGGATCGGTGTTATACTCGGCGAGAGTCTGAGAGCCGGGTAGTTTAATGAGACCGTTTACGTAGTAGCCGAAGATTTTCAGCGTTGTTTTAGGGCTGACTTCGGAAATCAACGTAGAGTTAATTCTTGTCTGGTATTCGTTGCTGTGGTCTCTGAAGCCTTTGTAATTTTCGTAACTCGAAGTAAGCATGAATCTTGTATTTCCGGAATTGAGACCGACTTTAAATCCGTTTTTCATCAGACCGAATTCGCCGAAGTCATTATCGATTACAGCGAAGTTCTTCGTGAAATCTACATCGGAGAGGAAGTTAATGACGCCGCCCGGCGCGTTTGTATAAAGGGAGGAGGAGTTTCCCTTAACGACCTCAATTTTTCCGATTGAAGTAAAGTCAATCGCTTCGATTCTTGTCTGTCCGTCGGGTTCCGATTCGGGAATGCCGTCGAGCAGTATTCTCACGCCTCTGATGCCCGTATTGGAGCGGCTGCCGAAACCGCGGATAGAAATCCTGACGTCGTGGTTACCGTATCTTGACTGGAAGAAAACGCCCGGAACAAAGTTAAGCACTTCGTTCACCGCCTGTTTTCTTGTTGACTGCCATTGAGTCTGGTCTATTCTGTTGACAGAATAGGGTATATCAATAATTTTTTTCTCCGTTCTGGTTCCCGTTATAACGACTTCTTCCGTTTCATAGAAGTTAGTATCGACTTGCGAATACAAGTCGAGAGCGAAACCAAAAACGAAAACAAACGAAAAGATTAATAGTAATTTTCTCATATAGTTTAATTTAGGTTTAGAAAAACTTAACTTAACTATACGGAATATTTAGGAGGAGGCGTCGGTACGTCGAAAAAGTTTTTTAAAAGAGTATAATTTATTTTATCGCAGCACAGGAACGTGTTGCAAACCGTTTCCACTATGAATTCGGAAGGCAGGCCCGCGTCTTTAACAATCAAATTAAGCAAAGATGAGACGCCCGAATGCTCGTCATTCAGGGTTCTTGAAAAGAACTGGGCAAAGAGTTCTTCAAGCATATTTTCTTTATCGTCACGGAGCGCGAATATGGAGACTTTATCGCCGGAATACGAGTACTCGATGATATCGTACATATTTCCGAAATAAATGAACTCGTGGGGTTCTACGAAAAAGAAGTCATCGTTTCCATTCTCGAATACTCCGGCGGGTACAGTGATGTGTGTCAGTTTTTCGAGCGGAATAAAACTTTCAATCTGTTTTTTCGCATCTGATTTGAAATGACTTCTCAACTGGTAATATAGGATAAGATATCCAGCGGAATTAAAGAGAATAACTAAATTGAGCAATATTGATATTAAGAATCTCAAGTCTAATAATCACACCGTAAATATATCAAACTAAGATAAAAAGAATCAGTCAATAAGGAAAACCAAAACCAAAGAGCAAATTTACCCTGCGGCACCAGAGTTCAGGACGTCGAGTACTTTCCCCGCGACGAAGTCCGCCAGGTCGTTAAAATCCCTCGGATTATTTTCGAAGCCCGGCATAGCGGGCACGATTTTGCCGCCCGCGTCGATAATCCTGATCATATTATCGAGATGAATCCTGTTGAGCGGCGTTTCACGGGGAACGATGATGAGCGGTTTCGAAAACGACAGGGCGTGGTCGGCGCATTTAACGATAAGGTTCTGTGCTTCGGAATGGGCGATCTGGGAAACATAATCCATCGAGCAGGGAGCGACAATGACTCCGTGCGCGTTGTAGGACGATGAAAAAATATCGGATTTAAGGTCGAGATTGCTGTGGAAAGAGACGGAGCATTTATTTATAATCAATTCAGGGAAAAAACTCTGGACATTTCCCTGATTGAGGTCCATTCCGCACTCCCGCGAGATGTTATAGTGCGCGTATTCGGTTATAATGAGATTAATGTTGTAATTGCTCATTATAAGCGCGCGCAATATCCTGAGACCGTAAACCGCTCCGCTGGTGCCCGTGATTCCGAGAATGACGTTTTTGCCGTCGCCCTTATAAGTTCTGACAAGGGATTTAGTCTCCGTTTGAGGAGCCGTAATGTTCGTGTTATCTAATGAATCCATACAATAATTTAATTATCGCGCCGAAGAAATCCCGTGTTCCCGGTCCCGTCGTCGCCTGATGAATTATTTATTTAAAAAATATGAAATTACGGCCAATACTGCCGCAGCCAACAAGACAAATATAATGTTTTTAAAAATAAAAATCTGACTAACAAAAAATACGACACCGAAAAATATTACAACGAGTATTTCGAGATATTTTGATGAATTATTGTATCTAGTGATTTCGACAGAAAACGGATACGTCTTATCGAACCTGTTCATAAGGCTGTTCACGAAGATTCCGAAGAACGCAAGATAGAAAATGTTTAAGAGCACGTCTTCCGCGGGCAGTCGAATAATCAGCAGCAGGGAAACAATAACCAGCACGGGAAAAACAAAATACACATATATGAACTTAACGATACCGTTCAGGAATTTTCTTCTTTCGACCGGGATTGAATCATATATCCAGTTTACACTGCCGTCAGACTCAAGCGCCATTTTAGTGTTGGCATACAGCAGCCGTATGCACATTATTGTTGTAATCGTCACCGCGGGACTGAGAACGAGAAGACTGTTTTCCGAAAGCACATCGCTGTCATTCATTATAAGCATTGACGGTATACCTGAGACGACACCGATCAAAGAAGATATCACGGGTATTAGCAGGACAGGAAAGAAACGGAGTTTCATTGATGTATTGTTCGCAAAGAGGTTCTTTATCAGTCCGTACGAAGCTTTTTCCGAACTATTCCGCAGAATAAAATTTTCAAAAGCACCGAAGTCAAAATACAAACCGAGTTTCGAGAATACGGATTTCTTCCGGACATCGACGCTTCCAATAATCTCCGAAAGCGCGGAGTATTTATTCCTGAGATAGAAGTAAGTTACCGCGAAGACCGCGGCGGTCAGGAGGAAGAAGCCGGTCAGATAAATCAGGCTCCCTTCACCCGGCGTCAGATAATATTGCGGAAAGTATTTTAAGAAACGGTAGTCCGAGATTGAGTTTCCCGCCGACATCCTTCCCGTTATGCTGTTCATTGAAAAAACAAAAAGCACGAAAAGAATCTGAAAGACATAAATGAGAATTTTATTTTTTCCTTTTCCGACATAGACCGCGAGGCTATTTACAAGAAGCACGAGCGCCGTTATGAAATACGCGAAAAGAACAGACGAAACAAAAACCTCCGCGCAGTCCAGCGGATTTTTATCGTAAAAGTAAACGTAAACGGACGGAGGGAGTGACACTGTCAGCGGGAAGACGGACAGATAAGCAAACGCCGATACGACTTTCGCGGAAAAAATATCCTGCTGATTCAGCGGCAAGGCGCTGAGGATTCCCGTGTGTTTACGGTCAAAAAACAGTTGCGAGTAATCCGAAATTATTATGAACGCGACAAAGAACAGATTGACTGTCATTGAAGCAAAGACGAAAGACTGCTTATCGAGTCTTAAGAAGTTATTGTTCGCTATCAGAGTATTCGCGAAAAGATACGTGACAATCAAGCCTGCGAGTCTTCCCAGACCCGCCTTATCCCTGCTCCGGAAATCGAGTTTAAGGAATAACCTTGTAAGCAATATGCTGTTATTGTCCGACATTCTTCTTATATTCTTCGACTGCTTTAAGATGCTCTTTGTACGTAGATGTGAAAGTATGCCCGCCTTTTCCCGTCGCGACGAAGAACAAATAGTCGTGTGAGGCGGGATTCATAGCCGATTCAATCGCCTTCAGTCCCGGATTGTTAATCGGGCCCGGCGGGAGTCCGTAGTTCAAATATGTGTTATATGGAGATTTCGTTTTCAGGTCGCTTTTCAGGAGGCGCTGTTTTGGTCCGTTCGGGAGTATGTACTGAACAGTCGGATCCGCCTCGAGCCTCATTCTTTTATTAATCCTGTTAACGTACACTCCTGCAATTACGGGCATTTCGGAATCTGTCTGTGTTTCACCCTGCACGATTGAAGCGAGCGTGACGGCTTTCAGCATTTTTTCAGGATTGTCCTTAAAATCCTGATTCGCGTCGAAGACTTTTTCCACAAACTGGTTAAAGAGCACCTGAACAAGTTCTCTTTCGGAAATATCGACCGGGATTTTATAGGTTTCAGGCAGCAGAAACCCTTCAAGATTTTTCACTTTTTCTTCAAGACCGATGCTGTTTATGAGGGAATCATTCGAGCATTCCATGATGAATGCATCGGAATCGAGATTAAGTTTTGCTTCAACCGATTTAGCAATCTGCTTTAGCGTCATACCTTCGAGCACGGTGAATTTCACGGTGAAATTAAGCGTCGGGTCAGTGAGTATATTCAGCAGTTCAAGATTATTCAATCCGGGTTCAAGTATATATGTTCTTGAAATAATTTTTGTATCCTTGTTCTGTAGTTTTGCGGCTAACTTGAAATTAAACGCGCTGCTTATAATCCCTTCTTTCTCGAGTTCGTCGGCAATCTGAGTAAACCTGCTGCCCGGTGATACTCTGAATTTAATTTCTTTTTCGAGGCTGTTGCCCGAGAAATAAATCTTATACGACAATGACAGAAGGATTACCGAAGAAACGAGCAAGGCACCGAACAGCGCCCTCAGCAGATTCTCGATATTAAAATTCTTTACCTTTAAATCAAATAGTGGTACTTCAGATAGACGCTTCAGAGTCTTCTTTAGTAAATCAACCATTATATAAAATTTCGCGTGTTTGATACGGGAATATTTTGCTGTAAATACAGTAAAATATACAATTTGCGCAGTATTTTCAATTTTGAAAGTACGGAGAAGAAAAAGGAATTAAAAAGCGCGGGAGTTTTTTAATAGAACTTTAAAGTCTGATTATTGTTTTAAGTTAGTAAACACTAACTTTCAGAATGGCAAGATTGAAAACGGAAGACAGACGGAAAAACATTATCGACGAGGCGGTAAAAATCATACACAAGCAGGGGTTTGAAGCGCTGACGATAAGGGAACTGGCCTACAGGGTGAACGTAACCGAGCCGGCAATTTACAGGCATTTCGAAAACAAGGAAGATATTATTCTATCGATAATGGACAGGATGAACGAGTTCGACGAGGAATTGAACAGGCACATAGAGAGCGTGAAAGGGAAGGAAAGAAAGATAGCGGAACTTATTAATTTTCATTTTCTTTTTTTCGAAAAAAATCCCGAGATAACATCCATAATTTTTTCTGAGGACATATTCAGAAACGGCAAATCGCTGCCCGATAAACTCCTGAGCATACTTACACACAGAAGGGGAATAATCTGCAAGGTGCTGGAAGACGCGAAGAGGAGCAGGGAATATCAGGGTTTAAGTTCCTGCAATTTAGCGACGATAATACTGGGATTCATACGTCTCGTGGTTTTAAGGTGGCGGTTGTCGGGATTCGCTTATTCTCTGGTCGAGTCAGGCAATTCTGAATCAAAGACGCTGTTAAAACTGATTTATAACTACGGTAAGCAACTAAAAATATAAAACAAATTTATGGAGACAAAAAAACTCTGGATTATTTTCGCGGCAGTCGTGCTACTGAGTTTCGCCGTACTCGGGTATTACGGGTACGATATATACATGAAAGCGCCGCCGATTCCCGAAAAAGTAATGTCGAAGAGCGGCGCGGTTCTTTTCACGGGTCAGGATATAAAGGACGGGCAGAACATCTGGCAGTCAACGGGCGGGCAGGAACTCGGGACGGTCTGGGGGCACGGTTCGTATCTCGCGCCCGACTGGTCTGCCGACTGGCTTCACAGGGAAGCGATGTTTATACTGAACAAATGGTCCGCGGTTGAGTATAGCAAAAAATATGACGAACTTGACGACGAAACGAAAGCGGTGTACAAGGTAAGGCTGCAGAAGGAATTACGGAAGAACACGTACGATGAGAAGACGGGCGCGTTGACAATATCACAGGTACGGGAGGAGGCAATAAAAGACAACTCTTCTTATTATACGGGATTGTTCATGAGCGACCCGGCTCTTAAGAAACTTCGCGAAGCGTATTCGATACCCGAGAACACGATTAAAGAAACAGACAGGATGAACAAGATGAACGCATTCTTTTTCTGGATATCCTGGTCGTGCGTCACGGAGAGACCCGGGGCGAGCATTTCGTACACTAACAATTGGCCTCCGGACGAGACTGTCGGAAACACGCCCGCGCCGTCACTGATAATCTGGACGGGTTTCAGCGTCATAATGCTTATCGCGGGAATCGGGGTTCTGGGATATTATTACGCGAAGAACAGCAGCGACGAGCCTCTTGCCTTAACGCTTCCGCAGAACGATCCGTTATCGGGTGTAATGCCTACTCCTTCGATGATAGCGACGAACAAGTACTTCTGGGTCGTATGCGGTTTAATAGTGCTACAGGTAATAATGGGAGTAGTAACCGCGCATTTCGGAGTTGAGGGAAACAGTTTTTACGGATTATCCCTTGACAACATAATGCCGTATTCGATATCAAGAACGTGGCATGTGCAACTTGCGATTTTCTGGATAGCGACATCGTGGCTCGCGACGGGATTATACATAGCGCCCGCGGTATCGGGGTACGAGCCGAAGTTTCAAAGATTCGGAGTGAATTTTCTATTTGCGGCGCTGCTTATAATAGTGATAGGTTCTTTAATCGGTGAGTGGCTCGGAGTAATGCAGAAACTCGGACTTGTACAGAATTTCTGGTTCGGTCATCAGGGATATGAGTATGTTGATCTCGGAAGGTTCTGGCAGATATTTCTTTTTATAGGTTTGGTCATATGGCTTGTATTGCTGTTGAGGGCGCTTATGCCGATACTTAAAAAGCCGGGAGAGCACAAAACACTTCTGACGATGTTCGTAATCGCATCGGTCGCGATAGCTGCATTTTACGGAGCCGGTCTGATGTGGGGGAGGCAGACGCATTTATCAATCGCGGAATACTGGCGCTGGTGGGTGGTACATCTCTGGGTAGAAGGTTTCTTTGAAGTATTCGCCACCGTAGTATCGGCGTTTCTGTTTTCGAGGATGGGATTGCTGCGTGTAAAGACCGCGTCATACTCGGTATTATTTTCGACAATAATATTTCTGACGGGAGGAATTCTCGGTACATTCCATCATCTGTATTTCGCAGGCACATCACCCGCGATAATCGCGCTGGGAGCGTCATTCAGCGCGCTTGAGGTAGTTCCGCTCGTATTCATGGGATTCGAGGTATATCATAACCTTAAGATAAGCCGTTCGACGGAGTGGATAAAAGCGTACAAATGGCCTATATACTGTTTCATATCGGTCGCATTCTGGAATCTCGTGGGCGCGGGAATATTCGGATTTCTTATAAATCCGCCGATAGCGTTATACTATATGCAGGGACTGAACACGACGCCCGTGCACGGACATACCGCCTTGTTCGGTGTTTACGGAATGCTTGGAATCGGACTGATGCTTTTTGTCCTAAAAAGTTTAATGGCGAAGTACGTATGGAAGGACGGCGTTATAAAATTCGCATTCTGGTCGATTAACATAGGTTTATTGCTTATGGTATTAATCAGCATACTGCCTGTCGGACTTTTTCAGACTTTCGCGAGCGTGAAATACGGGATGTGGTTCGCGCGCTCGGCGGAATTCATGCAGGACCCGATGCTGAACACATTCAGGTGGCTCAGGGTAATCGGCGATACGATATTCGCTGTCGGCACGCTTGCGCTGGGATGGTTTGTAATCGGATTGAAGACGGGCTGGTCGCTGGACAAAACGAAAATGGATTTACAAAAATAATTATTAATAAATCAAAAGAAAAATTATGGAATACACGAAAAACAACACACTGTCCGAAATCGTAAGACAGGATTTCAGGGCATCAAGAGTATTTGAAAAGCACGGGCTTGATTTCTGCTGTAACGGAAAGAGGGCGCTCGAAGCCGCTTGCGCGGAAAAGGGGCTTGACACTGAAACGATTCTAACGGAGTTAAGAGAAGAAATGAAAAGTGATAACGCGACCGATGAAAACTACGAAGGAATGGAACTTGACGAACTTGTCAATCACATAGTAACGAGGCACCACGGTTATATAAAAGGAATTCTCCCGTTGCTGAACAAGTTTTCGGATAAAGTGCTTAACGCGCACGGGAAAAATCACCCTGAACTTGCGAGGGTATCGGAATTATATCATCAGGTCGAGGCGGAACTTACGACTCACATGTTCAAGGAAGAGAATGTGCTGTTCCCGTTCATAGTAAGGATGTCCGAGGTAAAGAAGAACGGCGGAAAACTCACGTCGATACCTTTTGGCAGCGTAAGGAATCCTATAAGCCAGATGGAAGCCGAGCACGACAGCGCAGGCAGCGCGTTCCACGAGATGAGGGAAATCACTGACAACTTCAGAGTACCTGCCGACGCGTGCAATACATTTAAATCGTATTACGAGGAACTGAACAATTTCGAGATGGACCTGCACAAGCACATCCATCTTGAGAATAACATACTGCACCCGAAAGCGATAGAAATGGAAGAATATCTTCTAACATCAAATTAGTAACAGGCTCTGTAAGCATAATCAAACGTCACGGGGCGGGAGTTCCGTGACGTTTTCTTATTGTTCGTGATAATGTTCAGTCAGTTTGAAAGAAAAATGGATTGAGGGGAACGCAGCGGTGAAAAGCAATCCGATTTTATAAATTGAAGTTATACGAATGATGAGTTAAGTTGACAAATGCCGCATGAAAAAAACATAAACCTGAAGGCAGTCGTGTTTCTCGCTCTCGGGATAATCTGCATCGGATTTTCTGCGATATTCGTAAAGGTAGCCGGTGTTCCGGGGATGGTGTCTGCGTTTTACCGTTCATTAATAGCGGGAGCGGTCATCGTGCCGTGGTGGCTTATAAAAAGAAAACCGATGCCGGGTAGGCAGGAATTGAAATGGATAATCACGGGCGGCGTGTTTTTCGCGATTGACTTAATATTCTGGAACACGAGTTTGCTTCTTACATCCGCGGCGACAGCCACGCTGTTAGCGAACAACGCCCCCATCTGGGTAGGGCTTGGCGCCATGCTGCTTTTCAGGGAAAAACTAACGTACAAATACTGGGCGGGGTTGGTAATTGCGTTGTTCGGGATGTCGGTGCTTCTTGGATTCGATTCAATACGAGACCTGAACTTCAATGCGGGAGACTTACTTGCTCTCACCGCGAGTTTATTTTATGCCGTATATCTTCTCACTACGCAGAAAGCGAGAGCGGGAACGGATACAATCTCATTCATGTCCGTTTCCACCATATCTACCGTGTTCGTGCTTCTGGCAATAAATCTGATTTCCGGTTCCGCTTTAACAGGATTCTCGATGAAAACCTGGGCGGCTCTTTTCGGACTCGGTCTGATATCGCATCTCGGGGGATGGCTTCTAATAAATTACGCTTTGGGGCATATGAAGGCGTCGAGCGTATCGGTTTCATTGCTATCGCAGGCGGTGGTCACCGCGCTTCTTGCGATTCCGTTTCTTGGGGAGATACCCGCGATGCATCAAATTGCCGGAGGGATATTAATACTTTTAGGGATTTATTTTGTGAACAGAGGAGAAGGAAAATAATTCAAAATTTAAAATTGAAAATGCAAAATTGCAATTAAAAATGCAAAATTACAGAAAGTAATTTTATAAAGACGATTCAAA
>AMWB02137784.1_pt4 | contig 15074 bp, 24 predicted proteins | sample 200311 | NCBI WGS metagenome assembly AMWB02 (sample SAMN02737377, study PRJNA173069) | bioreactor metagenome | biome: anode biofilm in microbial fuel cells | place: USA: California | collected 2010-12-16 | reverse complement strand
TGCTGGCGGCCCGGAACGCGAGCCGGCCCGTGCCGCAGATCGGACAGGCGATCGGGCTCTTGATCCGCTCCCGGAGCGCGCGGTTCACGGCCTCGCTCGCCTTCTCGACTCGCTCCGCGATCTCGTCGAAGCGCCGCTCCTCCGCCTCGACCTCGGTGCGCGTCCGGCCCTCGAAGCGCTCGCAGTAGCGCTCCCCGTCGACGCACCCGGGCGACTGCGCGAGCCCGAGCTTGCAGGGAGCATCGGGACGGCCTCCGACGAGGAAGCCGCGGAAGTGCCGGCACTCGCGCATCCGGCGGAGGATCTTGCGCTCGCGGAACGCCTTCACGGTCTCGGAGGTCATGGCTCCTCCGACACGATCACCGTGTCAACTTGGGGCACTCCGACGAGCGTCGCCTCGTTCCTTCGGTGTTCCGAGAGCCCAGCCTGGAGCCCGCGGATCGCCACCCCGAGCCGAAGCGCCTGGATCGCCTCTTCGCGTGCCTGCTTCTCGATCTGGGCGATCGTGTAGTCCGAGCCCCATCGCCCGGTGAGCCCGATCTCGACGGTGATCCGAACGCGCGCCTTTCCGATCAGGGACACGAGGCACCCCATTTCCAAGCCGTCGCCGGAGCTTCGGGAGGGAGAAGCGCCGCGACCTGGACGAGGACGGCGACGATCAGGAACAACGCGACCGAGACGTTGATCGCGACGAGAACCCCGCGCATCGGGGAGCGTCCCTCGAAGTTCATGGTGGCCGCGACCGAGAAGAGACAAGCCGCGATCGTGTTGAGCGCGATCATGATGAAGGGCCCAATCATTTCCGGTCGACCTCCTCTCCGGCCGCACGGCGCGCGTCCCGCTCGAACGGGTGCGAGAGGTAGATCGCGCGCCACTCGCGCGCCGCGGAGACCACGACCCCGACGAGCCACGCCGGGATCGTCAGCACCCCGAAGACGTGACACTGGTCGACGTGCCGGAGTTCATGCGCTCGAACCTGGGCGTGGGTCGTCCAGGGCCCGCGGAGGATCACAACGTCCGCGATGCAGAAGCCGGCCCAGTGCCCGTTCTCCATCCACCGATCGAACCAGGAGCCCGGCCGCGGCGAGAAGATCACCGTCGGCCCGACGCGGTCGACCGGGCGACTCCATGTCGCGAGCGCGACGAGGGCGCCGATCAGTGTGAGCGGCGAGGACCAGACAGCGCCGAGGTAGCGGAGGACGTCAGTGGATCTCATTGCTGCCTCCCTTGATCTGCGTCACGGGGTTCGGTCCGGGCCCCTCGCGCGGGTCGCCGAAGCGATTCCGGAGCGCGTCGGCCGCAGTCAGGAACAGGGCGAGGGACGTCGTGTGGATCACGCCGGTCCCGTCCTTCAACTTCGCCGCGATCCCGACTCCGGCCGCGCCGCTCTCCATCCCGCCGGCGAGCCCGACGACGACGAGCGCGTAGCTGTCGTCCGGCGGCCTGAGCTCCGAGACGCCGGCGGCCCACTCCCGCAGCGCCCCGTCTCCCTCCAACATGACCGTCAAGTGCGGCATCAGTCCTCCAGGGAGCGAACGAACGATCGGATCCGTTCGCAGAGCGTCTCGCGGTCGTCCTCGTCGAGGAGCATCGCCCAGCGGGACAGGTTGAGAAGCGCGCGCCACGGGTCGTTGCTGTCGAGCATCCGGTCGACGGCGCGCAGCAGTCGCGGGCTCGGGAGCTTCACTTCGCGGCCCCTTCCTCGGTCCGCGTCGGGAACTTCCCCGAGAGAGCGGCCCGGATGAACTCCAACGTCTCGCGCGGGAAGTCGTTCCGGAGCATCCACTCCAGGAAGCCCCGGTCGACCTCGCGCAACTTCTTCCCCTCGTTCTTCCCGAACCCCATGACCGCTTCCGCTCCTGGCCCGGGATGCGACCAGCGCAGTTTCCCCGCAGCGTCGACGAAGCGCGGGTCCTTCTCGTTCTGCCACGCGACGAAGGCGGCCGCATCCGCGAGCCCGAGGGACTGGGCTTGCGCGTCCATGACCTCGATCGTCGCCTCGACGTCCGCCGATGCTCGGTGCGCCCCTTCGAGCGTGCGGCCGCAGTAGGTTCGGACGGCAGCCCCGAGGGAGTGCGGCCGGTCGCGTCGGAACACGAGGTAGCCGTCCAGGACCCGCCGCTTCGTCCCCGCGATCGGGGTCCCAACCCGCTTGAACTCGGCCGCCAGGAGCGGGACGTCGAAGCCCAGGATGTTGAACCCCGCGAGGTCCGCGTCCTGGAAGAGCGCGAGGACCTTCGCCGCGATCTCGCCGAACTTCGGCGCGCCGGCGGCCGCGAGCTGCGCGGCCGTGATCCCGTGGACCGAGGACGCCTCGATCGGGATCGGGATCTCCGGGTCGACGAGCGACTCGAAGGCGGCGCGCGTCCCGTCCGGCTCGCGACGGATCACCGAGATCTCGACGATCCGATCCTTCGTCACGTCGGTCCCGGTCGTCTCCAGGTCGAAAAAGCAGATCGCCCGGTCCTGGTTCATGGCCGCTCCCTGTCGCACCGCTCGTTGGACCCGTCCACGCACGCGGGGCACCGGCACGGGTCCGCCGGCTGGATCACCCGGATGAACTCGGGCGAGAACTGGGGCCGCTCCGAGCCCCACTCCGACAACTCCCCGCCGTCGTCCGAGTTCCGCAGCGTGAGTTCCAGCGCGACGGAGCACGCGGGGCAGACGTTGCGGACCTCGGCGGAGACCACCTTCCCGTCCACGCGACGGGACCGCGCGATCGTCGTGTAGTCCGCGCCGGTGAGCTTGTAGCACCGGGCGCACTCGATCTGCGGGGGCTCGATCTGGATCGGCATCTACGCTCCCCCTCTCCTGGCCAGGATCACCTTCGAGACGATCCCCTGGAGGTCCTTCGTCGCGAGCAACTCCCAGTCCTCGCGCCTCATGACCGCGATCCGGGTGAGCAGGTCGGCCCTGGCGAGCCCCTCCTTCATTTCGGGAGTCACCGGCTCGATCTGGGAGCGATGGGAGCGGCCGGAGAGCCGGCTCCTCCGGATCTGCCCCGTCTCGCGATCGACTTCGAGAAGCGTCGGGCGGCCCTCGACCCGGATCCGCGTCGGCGTGAGCCCGACGACCCGACGGATCTCGTAGCTCCGGGTCCAGGAGCCGATGGGGATCGCGACCTCGTCGCCCACCTTCAGCCCCGCGAGCCACTCCGCCCGCTTCTTCTCTCGCTCCGCTTGTTGCTCGGTCCAGTCCATGGCTACCTCAGAACGGGCAGTCTTCGCCGTCGGTCGGGGTGGGGGTCGACTCCGCGCGCGTCTCCTCGACGGGCTCGACGGGGGCCGCGGCGGGGGCGGGGGCCTCGACCCGGCGGAGGAGTGGGCTCGGGGGCTGTCTTCTTCGCCGGCGTCTTCCTGGCCGGCTTCTCGGGCTCGGGCGTGGCCTGCCCGACGACCGAGCCGTCCTCGATCACGATCCCGGCCGGGCCGCCGTCGGTCCCGACGACCTCGATCCAGACCTGGGCGTCCGCCTTCTTCGCGGCTTCGGCCACCAGGGACAGGCTCCGCTCGTCGAGGAGCGAGCCGTCGCGGATGAGGATCACCCGGAGCTTGGGGTTCAGGGCCAGCCCCATCGCCAGGGACACCCGGAGTTGCTCCGCGCTAGACGCCTGAACGAACGGAAGGCCGTTCAGGGTGAGCCCGTCCTCCGACAGCCCGAGCCCGTCGACGGGCCAGTGCGCTTCCTTGATCCGCTTCGTCCGCTCCTCCTGGATCTCGATCAGGCGCTTCGAGAGGGCGGCCGCCTCGCTCTTCTTCTTCTCGTGAGCCGCGATCGTCTCGGCTCGCAGGCGGACCGCGCGCACCCGGGCGTTCGTCTCCTGGATCTCGCTCGCCTCCCGCTTCAGGGCTGCGAGGTCGGTCGGCTTGTGCGCCTCGATCGCTGCCTTGAGCGTCTTCCCGCGCGCCTCGATCGCCTTCTTCTCCTCGGTGAGCTTCGCGATCGTCTCGGCTATCTCCTTGTGCCTCGCGCGCGCCCTGGCGACCTCGGAGATCATCCCCTCGTGCTCGGCCCGCTCCTTCTCCGCGCGCTCGATCCTGGCGAGCACGTCCTCGATCCGGACCTCCTCCGCCGGCACGTCCCCGACGACGACGTCCGGGATCGTCGCCCCGAGCCGCTCCGCCTCGCGGTTGACGATCGTGCGCTCCGAGTAGACCCGCTTCGCCTCGTCGTCGAGGTCGTCGAGCTTCACCCCGACGAGTTCCGACGCGAGCGCGACCTGCTTCTTCGCGTCCATCCGCAGGAACGCGAGCGGGTCGAAGGACAACGGCCCGACGAGCTTGTCCAGGACCGCCTGCGGGCTCTTGAACGTCGCCCCGTCCTTGCTGGCGACCTCCAGGCGCGATCCCGACTCGGACCAGCGGCGGGTCACGACGAGTTCGCCCAGGTCCAAGGTCACGACCGCCGACGACTCGCCGCGCCGGATCGGGACGTCGGGCGCCAGCTTCTCGCCACCCAAAGTCGCCTGAATCGCATCAAGGCACGAGGACTTGCCCTCCCCGTTCGCGCCGCGGATCGGGACCATGTTCCCGTCCGGCGTGATCTCGACCGCGCGCAACCGCTTGAACCTCTCCGCTTCCAGCCGAACGATCTTCATCCGTCCTCCGCTCCGCCGCTCGATTGCGGCCTGGGCAACGCCGGGGCTTGAACCCGGGAGCTTCGCGCCTGCCGTTGCCGTGCTGCCCTTGCCTTGATTCGTCCCGACCCGTCAGTCCGCGCCGCTCCTGTCCATGCCGCTCCTGTCCATGCCGCGCTCTGCCGGTTCACGTCATGCCCGAACCTGTCTCGCCTCTCCTCTGCACCGGAAGTGGCGGAGTTGAACCGCCGAAGTCACACGTCCTTCCGCTCTGCCCTTGCCTTGCCGGTCTTTGCCGCGCCATTCCTATCCGGTCCTTGCCGTGCCGCTCCGCTCCGCGCCCTGCTTCTCCTCGCCAAGCCGTGTCTCTCTTTGCCACGCCAGTCCGCGCCATACCGATCCCAGCCTTGCCTTGTCTCTCCTCGCCGCTACTTCACCTTCTCGAACAGCCGCATGACGTCGGTGTTCGCGAGCGCGGCGCCGCTTCCCGCGACGACACCCTGCAAAGCCTTTCGAGCACGCGGAGAGATCACCAGCCGGAGCGCTCCGAGCATGGAGAGCCGCACGTTGTGTTCGACCTTGTCCGCGTCCTTCAATTCGTCGTAGTCCACCGATGCGAGCGACCGGGCCCCGCGCTCGCCCGCGTTCCTTGCCTTCCTCGTGTAGCGCTCGCTCGCGACGTGGATCGCTTCCTCGTCGGTCAAGCGGCGGTACCCGCGGCCGTGGGGGAGCGGATCGATCACGCCCCCGCCTTCGCGCGCGATGATCTCCCGTGCCCGGTACGCTTGCTCCGGCCTCGGCGTGAACTTGAGGATCCCGACGAGCGTCTCGATCGTGATCTCCTCGCCCGGCCGAAGCGTCTTCAGTACCGAGACCAGAGCCGCCGTCTCGGGTCCTCGCTCGAATGCTGCCATCCGTTCCTCCTCGGTTGAACTACTGCTGCCCTTGCCTTGCCTGTCCAGTCCGGTCCTAGCCTTGCCCTGCCGCGCCGCGCCAGTCCAGGCCTTGCCCGTCCACGCCTCTCCGCGCCTTCGTCCTACCAAGCCCCCGCGACAGTTTGACCCGCCGCGGGGGTGAGCTACTTGCCTTGCCTGTCCTTGCCGCGCCGCGCCGCGCCGCGCCGATCCTCGCCTCGCCGGTCCATGCCGTTCCGAGCCAAGCCTTGTCCCGTCTCTCCTTGCCGTTCAACGCCTGTCCAGTCCTTGCGCTACTCGTCGTCTCCGCTCCACTCGATCTTCTCGACGTTCGCGCGCCCGTACATCCCGCCGCGCTCCGGACGCCAGCGGCCGATCCCGACGAACGCGAGAGCCTGCGGGATCGTCCGGTCGAAGGCGTCCTCGGTGATCGTGTCGTCGAAAACCGTGAAGACGACCTTCCCGCCCCACGCGTGGACGACGGGGAAGATCCGCCACACGCGCTTCCCGCCACCCGGCTTCCCGTCGCTCGGGACGAAGAGCCGCTCGCCGATCACGTTCTCCCGCGTGACCCCGACGATCGGCAGGTTCTCCATGACCTGGATCCCCGCCTCGAAGAACTTCGCGTAGGTCGCCTTCCCGCGCCCCTTCACCTGGATCGGGAACCTCTTCGCGGCGAGGTCGAGCGCCTTCTTGAACGCGATCCCGGGGATGAACGCGTTCCCCTGCGCGTCGACGTGGAGCCGCTCGCGCCAAGTCCTCTCCTCGAACATGTCCGAGCCTTCCTTCTCCTTCTTCGTCGACTCGATCGCCTTGCTCGCGCTGTAGGGGGTCACTCCCTTGATCGTAACCGTCACCGTTCGCATCGCTCTCTCCCGCTGCCTTGTGGCGAGGCGTCATTGCCTCGCAAGTCCCGCGCCGGAATCGAACCGGCCAATCCCCCGGACGTCTCCGGAGGCCGCGCCCTGCGCCGCGAGACAAGCGCACCCGAGCCAATCCCGGGTGCGTCGCCCTCCGGCCATCGGAGACCGGAGGACTTGGGGGACCTCTACTTCTGCGCCGCGGCGGCCGCCTTCGGGACCAGCTTCACGAGGCGGACCTGCGTCGGCTTGCGCTTCGGAAGGACGAGGTCGAAGACCACGTCCGCGTCAATGTCCGGCGACCCGCGCACGCGGATGCAGTCGACCTCCGCGAACCCGCCGGTCGGCTGCGGGGCTCGGGTGCGCGTCGGGTAGAGGCCCACGCGCTTCCCGATCCACGCCTGGACCTTCGGGCCCCACATCGCCTTGATGCACTCGCCATTCGTCCTGTTGAGCCCCAGCCCCTTGCGATGCTCCGCGAAGTAGACCACGCCCATCCGCTTCTTCTTCCCCTTGTTCTTGCTGTCGTCGAGTTCGTCGAGACCCACCCGCTTGATCGTGAGGACCCGGTCCTGGCCCTTCAAGTCGATCGCGTGGAGGTACCGACTCTCGAACATCTGCGCGAAGTCCTCGGGGTCTGGAAGCTCGACGACCTCGCCGTCCCCGCTTTCCCGCGGCCCGTGTCCGTTGCTGCCGTGCTCGCCTGCCATGGATCCTCTCCTTTGGATCGTTGCTTCGTTGAACCTGCCCTTGCCTTGCCCGACCTGTCCTCGTCCTGTCCTGCCAAGCCCGACCAAGTCCCGCCTCGCCCTCCAAACCCGTCCTCGTCCAGCCTTGCCCCTACTCGTCCTTCGCTTCCTCCACGCCTTCGAGATCCAGCCCCAGGTCCTCGACGTCCGACGACTCCGACCCGAACGCCCACGCCGGCAACTGCAGGGGCAGCGGCCCGTCGGCGTAGCCCGGCCACTCGCGCACAGGACGGCCGCGGAGTTCCACCAGCCGGGCCATGAGTTCGTCGAGTTCCGCCTCCGCCAGTTCGATCACCTCCGCCGGCGTCTCGTAGACCTGGACGACCCAGGGCTTCTTCTTCTCCGCCGCGATGAAGAGGAACGGGAGGAGGAGCCCCGAGTGCGTCGCGGCGTACCCGCGCCGGTAGTGGGCGGCCTGAAGGTGATACCCCAGGTCCCACGCCTGCCGACCGAACTCGCGAGGGGCCGCGCACCGGCAGGTCTTCAGGTCCGCCATGCCGGTCCGGGCGAGCCAGTCGATCCGCCCCCTGCACTCCAGGCCGGTCTTCGCGTCGGTCCAGAGGATCGTCTTCTCCGCCTCCCCGTCCGCGAGCAGGTCCGGGCAAGCCGCGCGGACCGCGTCGGCCACCGGCTTCGCCTCTTCCTCATATTCACGCTCGGTGAGGATCGTCTTCCCGTCGCGCTCCGCCCTCCACGCCTCCCAGACCTTCCCGCGCCTGGACCCGAGCCGCTCCGGCCAGACCGCGATCTCGACCGCCGCCTTCTTCGGCTCGAACGTCAACATGTGCGTCGCCCGACCGACGATCAACGCCTGCCGATTGGTCTCGTCGACGAGGAAGTGCCGCGGACTCTGGCGCAGCCTCTTCAGGCCCGTGACGTGGACCCGGTCAAGTTGCAGGTAGTCCTCAAAGTTCACGGCTCTCTCCTCTGAAAAGTCCGGGCGCCCCATGCGCCCGGGGTGGAGACCAGATCGCTTTTTCAAACCCCGCACAGAGCGGAAACGGCGCGACACTCCACACGCGAGGACGAGTCGCCTCGTCCAGTTTCGATCTCCACCGTGTTGCTTGCGCTTCTGGCCCTGGGAACATTCCCAGGCGCCGTCTAGCTCCTCAGTCCTGCCGTCGCGTCGCCGTCTCTCCTGGCTCTCGCCTCGGAGCTTCCCGCGCCGACCCCGCTACGCCCGACCGGCTCAACCCGCGACGGGAAACGTTGTACCGCGGCGCCTCTTGACCTGTCAACCGGTTGACAACCCCCCGAGCGATCGCGCATCGTTCCCGGCGTCCCGAACACGCTTGCGAGGAGTTCACTGTGCGTCTCAGAACGTCTTCCATTGGAATGCGCCGCGCCGCAGACCTGATCCGCCTCCCGGGCCCGGCCGGGCTCCAGGAAGCGATCGCTCATGAGTTCGCCGCGCTCGCGCTCCCCGCGACGTCGCGCCTTGCCTACTACATCCTGGAGATCGCCCCGCGCTCCGCCTGCGAGCATCGGGGCGGGGTCTTTGAGTTCAGGATCCACCAGGGCGAGATCGCCGCGTTCCTCGGGCTCTCGCGCGCCTTCGTCAACGCGCAACTCTCGAAGTGGAAGAACGATCGCGTCCTCGGCCGTCCGGAGGGCGATGCGTCGGTGTGGTGCATGATCAAGCCCGCGACGCTGATCGCGCTGATCGACCGGGCGACCGTCTAGCCGATGGAACTCCGGCCCTACCAAGCGAACGCGATCGCCGCGGCGCGCGACCTGATCAACGGCGGCAAGCGGAAGGTCTGCCTGTGCGCCCCGTGCGGCGCCGGCAAGGGGCTGATCCTGGCGAGGATGATGGAGAACGCGCGATCGCGCGGAAAGCGGGTCCTGGCGATCGTCCATCGGCGCGAACTCGTCGAGGACCTCGCGGACCGGGTCGAGCGGATGGGGTTCCGTCCAGGGCTGATCCTCCCGGGCCACGACCCGCGCCCCGAGCGTGCCGTCCAGGTTGCATCGATCCAGACCCTTGCCCGGCGCGACCTCCCGCCGGCGGACCTCGTCCTCGTCGACGAGTGCTTCCCCGCCGGGACGCTGGTCTCGGGGCGGCCGATCGAGACGATCCGGCCGGGCGACAAGGTCGAGGCGTTCAACGAGCAGACCGGCGGCTTCGAGGTCCGCACGGTCACGCGCGTCTTCATGCGGATCGCCCCGCGCCGCATGGTCGAGATCGAGGCGGCCGGGCGCGTTGTCGTCTGCACCGAGAACCACACGTTCTTCACGGGGTTCGGCGGATGGGTTCCAGCGGGGCGGCTGGCAGTCGGAGGAGTCGTTCTCTTGCGAGGCGGTCCGGCCCGGATCGATCGCGTGTCCACTGTCGAGCGCGACCTTGCGATCCAGCGCTCGCAGCCTCCTGTGGTCTTCAACCTCGAAGTCGAGGGGCTCCACACCTACGTCGCGAACGGCTTCGTAGTCCACAACTGCCACCATTCGACCGCCTCGACGTGGCGATCGGTGACCGACTCGTACCCGCGCGCCGCGGTCGTGGGGACGACGGCAACCCCCTGCCGTCTCGGGGGCGCGCCGCTGGGGGACGTCTTCCAGGCCCTCGTCGAAGTTGTGAAGCCGGCCGCGCTCGTCGAGGACGGGTTCCTCGTCCCGGTGACCGGCTACGCCTTCGATGCGCCCGACCTCCGCGGAGTGCGCCGGTCGTCCGGTGACTACGAGCCCGAGGAGATCGCGCGCCTCATGGGAGGCCCGAAGCTTCGCGGCTCGATCGTCGACAGCTACATGGGCCGCGCTCGCGGGACCCGCGCGATCGTCTTCGCCGTGAACGTGGAGCACTCCCGGCAGATCGCCCTGGACTTCGCGCGCGCCGGTGTCCAGGCCGAGCACGTCGACGGCGAGACCCCGCGGGCACTCCGCCGGATCATCTTCGAGCGCTTCCGGAGCGGAGCCACCCGCGTGCTCTGCAACGTCGGGCTCTTCACCGAAGGCGTGGACCTCCCGGCGATCCAGACGGTGATCCTTGCGCGGCCGACGCTCTCGCTTTCCCTGGCCCTGCAGATGATCGGCCGCGGCCGCCGTCCCGTCCCGTGCGAGTGCGGCCGGATCCCGCACTGGCGCTCCGACGCGTGCGAGTGCGGCCGCCCGGTCCCGAAGAAGGCGACGCTGATCCACGACCACGCCGGGGTCGTCCTCCAACACGGGCTCCCCGACGAGCCGCGGGTCTGGTCTCTCGACGGGGACTACCGGATCGACGGGAAGGCGAAGGGCGCGAAGGGTGAGGAGTCGAAGGCGATCCGGGTGTGCCGGTCCTGCCTCGCGATCTACCTCGCCGACGAGCCCCAGTGCCCGATGTGCGGGAAGAAGAACCCGGCCCCGAAGAAGCTGGTCCGCAACGGCAACGGGGTCGCGATCCCGCTCGCCTCGCTCGAAGGCGGGATGCGCCCGATCGACGCGAACGAGAAGGTCCGGAAGCGCTTCTTCTGGTTCCTTCTCGGGCTCGAACGTCAACGCGGGTACAAGAAAAAGTACGCGGAGATCCGCTACCACGGGCGCTTCCACCTATGGCCCCCCTCGAAGCTCTGGCGCGAGCAGTTCGCGAAGGGGCTCGGGCCCGATGCTCCGAACGTTCAACCGCAGGAACCGCCGCAACCGGCGGGGGAAGGAGTGCCGACAACGTGAGCGCGACGAACAGAGGCAAGAAACGGCAGGACGCGGACTTCTACCCGACGGCGGCGTGGGTCGTCGACCGGCTCCTCGACGACGTCCCGCTCGTCGGGGCGCGCTGGCTCGAATGCGCGGCCGGGGACGGGGCGATCATCCGCGCCGTCAACGCCAGGATGCGCGGGATCCGCTGGTCCGCGTGCGAGATCCGGCCCGAGTGCCGGGACGTGCTCTGGAGCCTGATCCGTCCGCAGGCGCCGGTGATCGGGTCGTTCCTCGATCTGGACCCCGACGACCTCCCGCTCCCGATCTCCGGCGGCCGCCCCTATGACGTGTGCCTCTCCAACCCGCCCTACTCGCTCGCCGCGGAGTTCGTCGAGCAAGCGCTCCGCTGGGCTCGCGTCGTTGCGTTCCCGCTTCGGCTGAACTTCCTCGGGGCCGCCAAGCGGGTCGAGTCCGGCTTCTGGGCGCGCGTCGGCGTCCCGGACGTCTATGTCTTGCCGAACCGGCCCGACTTCTCCGGCGAGGGCGGGGACGCGTGCGAATACGGGTGGTTCGTCTGGCATGCGGACCGCGTCCAGGTCGCCGGCCAGTTCCGCCACCTGAAGCTCACCCCCAAGGCGATCCGGGCCGAGCAGAAGCCCGAGGCGCCGAGGTCCAAGTCATGATCGAGCCGTTCTTCGTCTTCGCAGCAATCTGCGCCATCGCCGTCGCCGTGTTGGGCGAGGTCTGGCGAGGTCGAGCCGTCGCCGAGCGGCACCTTCGGATGGACGCGGAGCGGCGAACGGAACGCGCAGAGCGGCGCCTGGAACACCTCGACCGGCTCTTCTCCGTCCTCTCGACGAGCCAGCGCGAACGCCTGGAGTTCTTCCAGGCCGTCGTCGAGGAGCGCAACCGGCAGGACGCGAAGTGGGGCACTGCCGATCGCTGGACCCCGGACCAGTTCGCGCGGATCCTCGGCGAGGAGTTCGGAGAGGTCTGCGAGGCGATCAACGATCGCGACTGGAAGAACCTGGAGGTCGAAGCCGTCCAGGTCGCGGCGTGCTGCCTCAAGTGGCGTGAGGTCGGGAAGCGCGAGGGCGAGCCGTGAGCACCCACAGTCCCTACTTTTTCGAGCGCGGGATCGCCCTCTACCACGGCGACCTGCGCGAGATCTCCGAGTGGCTCACGGCCGACGTGCTGATCGTCGATCCGCCCTACGGAATGCGGTTCGTCTCGGAGTTCTGCCGAAGCGGACCGCGTCTGGAAACGAGCCCGATCGCGAACGACGAAACAACGGACCTGCGCGACGAGATCCTGAAGCTCTGGCTACCACGACCGGCCGCCATGTTCGGGACGTCGAAGGTTTCGGCACCCGAAGGAGTGGGCCAAACGCTGATCTGGGACAAGGCGGGGGTTGGTCCTGGCATGGGCGATCTGTCCGACGCATTCGGGTGTTCGCACGAAGAGATCTACCTCTTCGGCGACTGGAAGCACGGCGGACGCGTCAAGCGTACCGGTTCTGTCCTTCGCACCATGGGTTCACCGAAAGCGCTCACCGAAGAGACCGGGCACCCGACCCCCAAGCCGATCGACTTGCTCGCCCGGCTGATCGCCGTCGCGGCGGGCACGATCGCCGATCCGTGCGCCGGCTCGGGCTCCACTCTCGTCGCCGCGTTCCGGGCCGGACGCTCCGCCATCGGGGTCGAGATCGAGGAGCGGTACTGCGAGGGGGCGGCGAAGCGACTCCGCCTCGAAATGGCCCAGGGAGACCTCTTCCGATGAAGCCGATTCAGATCCTCGTCGTCCGAGACCCCAAGGGCTCGAACCTGGACTTGCTCGCCGAACTCCTCCGCGCCCAGGGCTACGAGGTCGAAGAGGCGATCTGCGCGAGCGAAGATCGGATGCTCGCCGACGCGATCAACGCGCTGATCAAGAGCTACGGGGACGGGGACCCGTCATGATCGAGGGCCCCAACGGCGAGAAGCTCGACCTGCTCCGGCGGGTCAACCTGCAGCGTGCGAACCGGGACGGGGTCTGGGCCGGCCTCGTCCTCGGCGCAATCATCGGGGCCCTTTGCGCTGGCGAACTGTCGGAGATCCTCGCGCACCTCTGGCGCGCGATCTTGGAAGCAGCGGGGAGAACATGAACGACGACGGCCGAGACTACACACCGGCGAAGCGGATCGAGGAACTGTTGGAGGAGCGCGCGAGGGACCGGGCATCGCGCGACGACCTGATCGCCCAGGTCCGCAAGCTCGAAGCGGAGCGCGACGACCTCCGCGCCAAGCTCCGCGTGGTCGAGACCCCGGCGACCGACGTCTGGATCTGGTCCGGCGACCGGCGCGAACTCGCGAGCGACGAGAGCACCCTGACGTGCCCCGTCGTCATGCGAGCGGAGAAGGCGCGCGAACTCCTCGCGCTCGTCGACGAGGCCCGGAACGAGCGCGCTCTCTTCGAGAAAAGGATCGCGACTCTCGAAACGGCGACGAGGGAGGCCGCGAACACTTTGCGAGCCGTGCTCCGGCCGGGTGCCGATCTGTCGTTCGCCCGGCTGCTCCCAGATCTTCTCGACCGCGCGATCGGGGAGCCCAAGCCATGAGGCGTGTGAACCTGGAAGCGTCCCCGTGCTGTGGGGCTCCGGTCATGGCCGCATGGGTCGACGGGATCCTCCTCGGCGTTTGCGACAAGTGCGATCGCATCCTCGTCCGAACGAACCCCGACACGCTCGCGTCGGAGTTGGTCGAGGATGAGGACCCGATCTCCTGGAAGCCCCGCGAGGTCGTCGAGTTGGAGGAGCTTCGATGAGCCAGCGCCCCCTCGCGTTTGCGGACGCAAAGACAGAGACCGAGGTCTGGAAGGGTGTCTTGGTTGAGTTCTCGCGCCGCGGCTTCATCGTCTGGAGATCGAACTCCGGAGCGCTCTTCGAGACCTCCCCGGCTGGCCTCGTCGCGAACCGCCCGGTCTTCTTCCGCGGCCGTCTCGTCACCTTCGGCTCGCCCGGCTCCCCCGACGTGATCGGCTTCTGCCGGGTCTGCGGGCTCTTCGTCGGGATCGAGACGAAGCGGCCCCGCGGCGGCAAGGTCGAGGACTCGCAGCGGGTGTGGCACGCACACGCGCAGAAGAGCCGCGCCCTGATCGCCCTCGACGTCCGCACCGTCGCCGAAGCCGTCCGGCTGGCCGACCTCCACAGGCAGACCTGCCGATGGGACGGCCGCACCTCGCTCTAGCTCCACGCACACGCACACCAGGGAGGACCCTTGTTCCAGATCACCGTCTCGATCGGGCCGAAGGACAACGTCCGCGGCTCCCCCGTCGCGCTCGACTCCGCCGACCCCGTCGCATCCCTCGCCCGCGCTCTCGCGGAGACCCCGTCCTCGCGCGAGTCCTGGTGGTCGCCTCACCGATGGGAGGGCAACGCGCGCTCCCAAAGCGCCGGCTGGCTCGGCGCCGTTGCCGTCGTCCTCGACGTGGACTACGTCTCCGCCGGCGGGGACCACGCGATGCCCTCTCACGAGGACGCGGACCGCTTCCGGGCCGCCGTCGCCAGCGCTCCCGGCACGCACTGGCATCCGACCCCGCGAGGCACCCGGATCGTCGCCCTCCTCTCCGATCCCGCGACCGACCTCGAAGCATGGAAGACCGCGGCCCAGGGGTTCGCGGCCGAGGTCGGGGCGTGGCTCCGCCGCAACCGCCTGGACTGCGATCGCTCCGCGCACCTCCCGGGCTACGAGATTGACGACGGGGTCGTCTGCGACGCGAAGCGCTTCCTCTACGGGCCCCGCTCCCTCGTCTCCGGGATCCAGCGGGCCGCCGTCGTCTCCGTCCTCCGCCCGACGCCCTACGCGCTCGCGGACCTCGCCGCGATGCTCCCCGCTCCCGCTCCCGCGCCGACCGTCGCCCGGCCCAAGGGTCCCGCGATCCTTCGCGCGCCCCGAGCGTTCGCCCGCTTCGCCGATGCGGCCGAGAACTACAACCGCGACCACACGCGCGACTGGGGCAAGCCCGGCTCCGGCGAGTGCCCGGCCTGCCACCACAAGGGCTGCTTCGGCCGCATGAAAGGACGCGAGGAGCGGTGGGCGTGCTTCTCGACGAACCACGTCGACGGATGCGGCACCCGCGGCGAGCAAGCGACGACCGGCGACGCGCTCGACCTGGACGCGTTCGTTGCCGGGCGCGACCCCGCGACGCACCTCCGCGCCGAGGGCTACCTCGTCGACCGCTCGACCTCGACCGCCGCGCCGCTCTACGATGAGCCGCCTCCCCCGACTGACGATGACGCGCCCCCCGACCTCGTCGAGGCCCCGCGCGCTCCCGGTCTCCGCGTCGTTCCGCCACAGGGCGAGGACCCGCGCCCCTCCCCCGCCGCTCCC
>AMWB02050888.1_pt2 | contig 15080 bp, 13 predicted proteins | sample 200311 | NCBI WGS metagenome assembly AMWB02 (sample SAMN02737377, study PRJNA173069) | bioreactor metagenome | biome: anode biofilm in microbial fuel cells | place: USA: California | collected 2010-12-16 | reverse complement strand
GTTGATCTCGATACGATCCACCTCACTGACCAACCAGCCTGCCCATGCCAGTGTCTGGCGCACCGCCGGGACTGGCCCAAGCCCAAAGAAGCCAGGTTCCACCGCGCCGATGCCGTAGCTCACCAGCCTGACCATCGGCACCAGCCCGTTTTGCTCAGCCCAAGTGCGCTCGGCAACAATCATCGCGGCACCGGCGGAATTGAGGCCGGGCGAGTTGCCGGCGGTGATGCTGCCGTCCTTCCGAAATGCAGGCTTCAGCTTGGCCAGCGATTCAGCGGTGGTCTCGGGACGGTTGTGTTCGTCTTTCGCGAAAATAGTGATGCCCTTCTTGCCCGGCACTTCGATCGGCACAATTTCGGCGTCGAATCTGCCGCTGGATTGTGCCGCCGAAAAGCGTTGTTGCGACCGAAGCGCCCAACGGTCCTGGGCATCTCGGGAAATCGAACGTTTGATCGCAAGGTCTTCGGTGTGCCAGCCCGAATGCTTGCCGCTAAAGGCATCGTTGAGCCCGTCACAGAGCATGCTGTCAAACATTGTCACGTCTCCCATGCGCGCACCCCAACGGCCCTGTTGCAGCAAATAGGGCGCGCGGTCCATATTCTCCATGCCGCCGGCGATGGCGCAATCGATCATGCCGGACCAGACCTCCAGAGCCGCGCTCACGATACCCTGTGCACCCGAACCGCAGACTCGGTTGACGGTGAGCGCCGGCACGTTCACGGGTAGCCCGGCGGCAATGCCGGCCTGGCGGGCCGGATTCATTCTTACGCCGGCCTGGATCACGTTGCCCATAACCAGGGTCTGAACCTTATCGACCGCCAGGCCCGAGCGTTTCAACGTCTCGCCGATTGCTGCCGCTCCCAGGTCGGGAGCGGGAATGTCCTTGAGGCAGCCGCCATAGGTGCCGATGGCGGTGCGGACGGGATGACAAATGACCACTTGACGGCTACTCATGCTGAACCCTCCTGTCATGATAAATGAAATACCAAAAAAATCACTGTGAATACCTTCTCCTATTCACGATCTGCTCGGGAAGCACTCAAGTTTAATTCGGACTAAAGATCGCAGGTTCCCGCAAGCAAAGGCTGGGGGCAAAACAGCGCAACAAGGTGATACATACACCTGCAGTCAGACATTAACCTAACATAATTATTCCGCTTCTTGCAAGAAAATTGTCCTTTCCTTCAAGTATGATTTCGACGAAAGCCCAAAGGAAGCAATACGGTTCATAATCACTGAAACTTTCTTTATGACCACAAGTCGGCTCTATGAAAAATGGCAGCGCAAAACTGATAGGAAAATGGTTGACAATGTCAACTAAATTGATTACAAGAGTTGTTGATGCTGCAGCAACCTCACATCAAGTGCTTTTGCGGCAATTGAAATAATTGTAATGGAAGGCGACATGAAAACATCAGCTATTTCAGATATAAGCAGATCACTCATTGAGATTGCTTGGCATTTTGGTCCAAAGGGTTTGCATGGCGAATGTTGTGAAAACCTCACCATGCCTGAATTCATAGCATTAGACAAAGTCGCCACCACCCCGAACTGTGCAGTACAAGATGTTGGTTATGCACTTGCTTTTACAAAGAGCGGTGCGACCAGGATTGTCAATCGTCTCGAAAAAAAAGGCTATGTCAAAAAAGTTAAATCGATTGAGGATGGACGGGTCTGTTGCGTGGAAACAACAAAGTCCGGAGAGCATGTCCTGTTCTCCGCCAATGCACGTTATATGGCACAATTCCATACTATTACCGCAAAGATGACGGGACACTCTTTGGCTGATATTGTCGAGGTGCTTAGCGCAATGGCAAACGCAGTGAAGGGCTAATTTTTTTTGGCTTTGAAGATGACATCGTCAACTAAATTAAGGGGAATTTCAGGATGAACAACCTCGTCAGCACCATTCACTATTTTCTCATTATTACCGCAGAGCTGACGGTGCTCTTTTTGGGCATCAGCACGGCTGTTGCACTGGTGTTGATGTATATACCGCAAGATAAACTCAGACAGTGGCTCTCGCGTCGCGGGATTTGGGGGAACTTTCTGGGCGCTGTTGTTGGCTCACTCACCCCTTTTTGTGCTTGCTCAACCATACCAATGACCCTCGGTATGCTGAATGCCGGAGCCCCATTTGGGCCGGTCATGTCTTTTGTCATCGCGTCACCTCTGCTGAACCCGATCATTATCAGTATGGTCTGGGCACTGATGGGCATAAAAGCGTGTTTGCTCTATTTCGGCGTCACATTTTTGGGATCGATGCTCTTCGGCATTTTTCTTGAAAAAATAGGCGGAACCCACTATGTGAAAAAGGTGAGGATCAAATCTACCTGCTGTGGCACTGCCCCCGAGTCTCAAAATGTTCCAACAAACTTTTCGGAAAAATTAAAAGCTTCATTTGTCGCCGCCTGGGGAGATTTCAGAGCGGTTCTCATTTACCTTCTTGTTGGTGTAGCCATCGGCGCTGCAATTTACGGCTACATTCCCCAGGATTTCGTAACAAAAATAGCTGGGCCTGATAACCCGTTTGCTATTCCCATTGCGGCAAGCATTGGCGTGCCGCTTTACATCAGGGCTGAAACAGCCATCCCGATTGGGTTGGCTTTGTCGCAAAAAGGCATGAGCATGGGAGCTGTTATCGCTTTAATCATTGGCGGCGCCGGCATGGCGATACCGGAAATGGCCATGCTGGCGAGTATCTTCAGAAAGCGCCTGGTTGGCGCAATCGTTGCTGTCATCTGGACGACAGCCGTCGTCGGCGGCTACGCATTCAACACAATCCTCTAATTTCAAAGGAGAAAAATCCATGAAAGACGAAAAGAAGACGAGCTTTTTCAAAAAAATCTTCGGGAAAAAATCCTCGTGTTGCTCACTGGGCATTGAAGAAATCGATGCAAATGAGGGAAAATTTTCTAGTTCAGGAGATATGACGGCGAGCTGCAGTTGTAATTCAACACCGAAGACTGATGTAAAAAAAGATGAAGACGGCAAGGAGTAACAACAAAACAACAAGAGCGCCTGCTAGTAGGCAGGTCGTTGGGTCAGATAAAGTTCACCAATGCATGCTGGTCAATATCTCTTCCGGTGCGCATCATGGAAACTTCGAAAAAGCCAGCTTTGGGGAGAGAGCCAGCAAAATTCGACCGGCAAGGTCATCCAGTATGCTTTGCCGGTACACCTGGACTGTGGCATCAAAACCCACTGTTTACAATTTGATTTTTAATTTTTTTTGCTTATGATGCTCTTACATATGTCTTCGAAGTCCTATTATTGCACCAAATCTTGGCAGTCAGAATTTTAACACCTTTTGTGATACTGTCTCAAAGCTTCGGAGGAAACCTGAAATGCCCGGAAGCATAGAATCGTTTGTGAAGAAATTGCAGGCCGAAGGTGTTGACGCCGGTAAGGAAGCCGCTGAAAAAATTATAATGGACGCACATGACGAGGCGGAAAAAATAACAGCCACGGCTAAAGCAGAGGCGGAACGCATTGCCGCCAAAGCCAAAAACGACGCAGATAACAATTTTTCCCGAATGCAAACCGAGCTGGAACTCGCCGTACGTGATTCAATCCTGAAACTTCGTGAGACCATCAGCCAAATACTCTTCTCAATGCTTACCCGAAAAATCGATACACATTTATCTAATCCTGATTATCTCGCCATAATCATTAAGGAAGTTATTGCCGCATATGCCAAATCCGATGCGGCACAACCGGCCTTTATGGAAATCAACATTTCAGAGACGATGGATGATACATTCAAAGACAGCCTTATCAAGGACATTTTGCAGAATATCGGCCATGAACACGAGAGGATAAAATTTCATACCACGCTTTTCAAAGCGGGGTTCGAGTATAGTATCGATGGCGCGACTGTCGAGGTGAGCCCCGAATCCGTCGCCGAACTGATTGCGGAAATGGTCAGCCCTGCTCTCCGGGAAATGATAGACAGGGCTGTTGATAACAGTGAAAAAGCTGTTAATGACCCAGAAAAAAGATGAAGCGGTATTTTTATCTTTTGTGTGTTCTTCCCGGACTGAAAAAATTCGGCGAGCCGCCGCCTGTCACCAGAAAGGAGCTGTTATTCGTTGTGGAAAAATCCTTAGGCCCATCGGAGATCGTTCGTTCGCTTCTACTAAATGACGACCTGCTGCAACGGGATGCGGTCATTGCCGGCGAAATTGATGGTAATCAAACAGACCTGGCCGTTCTTTCTCTCAAACAGGCAATATCAGAGGCCCCCCTGCCGGACTTTCTGATTTCCGGGCAGGAAGGTGAAAATGAATCCGAGGATACCGGGAGCACTGCTGATCCGGTCTGGCGACAGTATTTTCATCATGTGGCAAGAACTGCTCGAATGAACCACTCACATTTCCTCAAATTCTGGGTTCAATTCGAGGTGGGGCTTCGTAATGCCCTGGCCAGGGAGAGGGCCACAGCCCTGCAGCTCGATCCGCGGCTGTATCTGGTGGCCCCGGAATTGGCAGATGGGACCATGACATTTGAAAACATATTGGCCGAGTGGAAAAATGCATCAAATCCTTTAGAAGGCCTGGAAGTGTTGGACAGAGCGCGCTGGAACCAGCTAACCGAACACGAACAATGGTATAGTTTTGGCAGTGACGAAGTAGCCGCATTTACGGCAAAACTGATGATACTCCACAGATGGCGGCGCATTGCCGGCAATGAATATCAATACATAAAACCGACAGCGAGGGAACCAAAAGAGTGAAAGGACAGATTGTTTCCGTATACGGAAACATGGTCATTGCCAAGACCACCGGACGGGTCGTCAAGAATGGTATTGCCTACTGCAACCGCTCTGATGGAGCCAGACTCCTCGCTGAAATTATCCGGGTGCGCGGGAACATGGCTGATCTTCAGGTCTTCGAAGAGACCAGAGGACTGCGAGTTGGGGATATTGTCGATTTTCAGGAAAACATGGTATCAGCGGTTTTGGGACCGGGCCTCCTTGGACAGATCTACGACGGACTTCAAAATCCTCTGCCGCGGTATGCGGAAAAAACTGGCAATTTTCTCACACCCGGAACCTCTTTATATCCGTTGGATATCGATCGGAAATGGGAATGGACGCCTTCGGTAAAAACCGGCGATACGGTTTTTGCCGGTGATTCACTGGGAAACGTCCCCGAGAGCATTTTCAAGCACCCTATCATGGTACCTTTCAGTTGGACGGGAGAGCTGAAAGTGGAATGGATCGCCGAGGAACGAGAATGCACCATTGAGGAGAAAATCGCCATACTGACTGATCCTGAAGGAAAGAGACAAGATGTCAAAATACGACAGCATTGGCCGGTCAAACGTCCTTTATTTTTTGCCCGGGAACGCCTGATGCCTTCGGAGCCGCTGGTCACCCGCATACGCATCATCGATTCCATGTATCCTGTTTCCCTTGGTGGAACCTATTGTATTCCAGGCCCATTTGGCGCCGGCAAAACCGTGCTTCAGCAGATCACCTCCCGACACGCGGAAATCGATGTCGTCATTTTTATAGCCTGTGGGGAACGTGCCGGGGAAATTGTGGACACGATCCGTGAATTTTCCGAACTGAATGACCCCCGTACGAGCCGGAGCCTTATGGATAGGACTATCATTGTCTGCAATACTTCCGCAATGCCGGTTGCGGCCAGGGAAGCCTCGGTATATACCGGCATCACGCTGGCTGAATACTACCGCCAGGCCGGTTTGCATGTTCTTCTCCTGGCGGATTCCACAAGCCGTTGGGCACAGGCCCTGAGAGAACTATCCGGAAGGCTGGAGGAAATTCCGGGAGAAGAGGCATTCCCCGCCTACCTGGAAAGCCGGATTGCTGGATTTTATGAACGTGCCGGCCTGATACGGCTCAGAAACGGAAAAGAGGCCTCCGTGACCATCGGTGGAACTGTCAGCCCGGCAGGAGGAAACTTTGATGAACCTGTCACCCAGGCAACGCTGAAAGTGGTGGGTGCATTTCATGCGCTCAGCCGTGAGCGAAGTGATGCTCGACGTTATCCGGCGATAAATCCCCTGGAGAGCTGGAGTAAATACCCCGGCATTATTGAAGCGGAAAAAGTTCAGCGGATTCATTCCCTGCTCAGGCGGGGTGATGAGATTCGACAAATGATGACCGTTGTGGGAGAAGAAGGGACAGGCATCGACGACTTTACCATCCTGCTGAAAAGTGAATTCGTCGACGCATCCTATCTGCAACAGAACGCCTTTGACGATGTTGACGGGGCAACCTCCCGCGAGAGGCAGCAGTTCGTTTTTGACAAGATCCTTGAAGTGATCAAGCTTGATTTCGCCTTCGAGGGCAAAGATGAAGCCAGAACTATCATGATGAGAATCGGAAACCTTTTCAGGGACTGGAACTACGCGTCATGGGACCCGGATGTTATCGATGCCGTTGAAAACGTGAGCCAAGATAATGAAGTCAGTAGCAAAGGAAAAAGTTGGGGTGCGGCTGACAAATCTGAAAAAGATCAGGATAAGAACCATATTGCACAACAGCAAGGCCGGAAATATGATTGGGGAGAATTCGGCGATATTCTTAAAAAGATAAACAGGTTTATCAAGAACAAAGGCAGGATGGATCCCGAAAAAGAGGCAGAGGCTATTGACAGGCCGTCGAGTCACCGCTTCGAAATGGCCAAAACCATTAAAACTGATGAGAGACCCAGGAGCAGGCAAACACTTTCGGGAAGAACCGAGGATAAGGAAAATAATCGTGCACCGGATAAATGAGGTTATGGGTGAAAAAAATATTTGACCAAATAACCCGTATTGCCGGAAACGTGGCCACCGTTAAAGCAAAAGGTGCGGGATATGAAGATCTCGCTGTGATTACCACGGCTTTTGGCCCATCCCTGGCCCAGGTGATCCGGCTGGATCATGACGAGGTCAGCCTGCAGATTTTTGCCGGAACTGAAGGCGTTTCCAACGGCGATCGTGTTCATTTTCTGGGTCACCCCATGCAGGTGTTGTTCACAGAGGCGATGTTTGGCCGGGTTTTTAACGGATCGGGCAAACCTCGCGACAAACGGCCGAGGATCGAGAGCATGAAAGTGGAAATCGGTTCCCCCGCCGTAAACCCGGTCAAAAGACGCCGTCCCAACAAAATGATCCATACGGGCATTCCCATGATCGATGTTTTCAATACCCTGGTGGAATCGCAGAAGCTTCCCATTTTTTCGGTTGCCGGTGAGCCGTATAACGAGCTGCTGGGCCGGGTGGGGCTCCAGGCTGATGCGGACATTATCATTCTTGGCGGCATGGGGCTGAGGCATGATGACTATTTGAAATTCCGTCGGTTGTTTGAAGAAAGCGGCGTTTTAGGAAAAACCATCATGTTCATTCACACCGCCGCTGATCCTGTTGTCGAGTGCCTAATGGTTCCGGATCTTTGCCTGGCGGTTGGTGAGCAGTTTGCTCTGCAGGGAAAAAGAGTGTTGACCCTGCTGACCGATATGACTGCCTTTGCGGATTCTCTGAAAGAAATCGCCATCACCATGGAACAGGTCCCTTCCAACCGGGGATATCCCGGAGACCTTTATACGCAGATGGCCAGACGATATGAGAAGGCGGTTGATTTTGACAATGCCGGTTCCATGACGGTGCTTGCCTGTGTTACCATGCCCGGCGACGATGTAACCCACCCGATCCCTGATAATACAGGGTATATCACCGAAGGGCAAATCTACCTGCGAAATCACCGCATCGAACCATTCGGTTCATTATCACGCCTTAAACAGCTGGTAAACGGAAAAACCCGTGACGACCACCGGCCAATCATGGATGCTTGTATTCAACTCTATGCCCAATGTGACGACAGCCGCGAAAAGCAAGAAATGGGTTTTGAAATGAGTCCATGGGATCAAAAGCTTCTAAAATACGGCAATATTTTTGAAAAAAAGATTATGGACCTCAGTGTAAACCTTCCGCTTTTTGAGGCCCTGGACAGATGCTGGGAAATTCTTGCAACATGCTTTGAACCCGAAGAAACGGGAATCCGGCGAGCCGTATATGAAAAACACTGGCCCAGGGAAATCCATGCGGCAACTTCTCCAAATCACCATGTCGGCTCATGAAAAAGGGAAGAAGGATAAGAATGAGACGATAAATATGAATACCTGACACGTATCGAACTTCGTTAAAATGACAAACGGCAGGGGTGAGCAGGATGCCGAAACCGATGAAAAAAATCAAACTGACCTGGGCCGAGTTACGCCAACAGCGAAGCGCTCTTGAACGTTTCGAAACGTATCTTCCCCTGCTTCGACTCAGAGAGCAGCTGCTGCAATCCGCAATCCTTGAGGTCGAGAAAGAGTATCAAGCCACGAAAAGAACATTCGATGCCTTTGACACAAAAATATCCACATACAGTGCCGTTTTTAAAGATACTTCCGGCGTCAACACAGAGGCCTTGTCCGAACCGGAAGATATACGGACCGGGCTGACCAGTATAGCGGGTGTAAAAGTGCCGGAATTTCTATCCGCCGTATTTCCGAAGGCCGGATACAGCCTGTTCGCCACTGCTCCATGGGCCGACGAGGCATTATCGGACCAACGTGCTAAAAAACTCAGTCGTTTACAACTGGAAATTTTGGAAACCAAACTCTCCGTACTTCGGGCTGAGTTAAAAAAAGTTGTTCAACTGGTCAATTTGTTTGAAAAAATAATCATCCCAGAATCTAAAGAGAACATCCGGCGCATTCGAATTTCACTGAGTGATCGAATGACTGCCGCCGTAGTCCGAGCAAAGATCGCAAAAGAAAAAACGCAGGAGCGAAAAAAGGAAAGCTGACACGGGGGGATTCGCATGATCGTAAAAATGTCCAAAGTTTTCATCGCAACCCGCATAACCGACAGAGACAGGCTATTGCATCTGCTGGGTAAAATGAACCTCATGCACCTGGAGCCTGTCCAACCGGAAAAAAACGTTGCTGGCGAGAGCACAATCAGATTGTTTAACGACCTCTCTCTTGCTGTGCAGATCTTGTCGCCTCTCAAGCCATCCGGCCCCGTGTTTTCCCAAAATCCCGTTGCTGCCGCACAAGAAGCCATCGATCTCCGGAGATCCATATCGGAAAATCAACATCGTCTTCTCGAATTGTACCAGAGGATCAGGGAGCTGGAAATCTGGGGCAATACCAGGCTGAGTCAGCTTGCAGATCTTCGCAACAACGGCCTTGAGGTTGAGTTTTACACAGTTTCAGAGAGAAAAGTTAACAGTATCCGGGCGGAATGTGCTGAAATTCTTTCCATCTTGCCCGGCAAAATTGTGTTGGTGGCTATTGTTGACCGTAGCGGCCGATTCGAAATGCCTGAAGGGACTGAATCTTTGCCGTTTCCGCCACAGGATCGCCCATCGGTTCTTGCCGAAGCCAAAAAAATCGAAATCGAATTACAACAAAGCCATGATCGCCTGTCACAGCTTGCCGCTTTGACTGAAGCCATGCGGAAAGAACAGGCACGTCTGGCCGAAGAGATCACCTATGTCAAGGCGCAACGAAGCGGAATGAGCCAGGGAGAAATCTTTGCTCTCCAGGGATGGTTGCCAGCGGCAAAAGTCGATAGAATTGAATCGCAACTGGCCGGGAGCAATTTGCCTGTTGCTGTCCGCATAACACCGGTGGGAGCGGATGATATGCCTCCCACTTTGATTCGCTATCCGTCCTGGACAAAACCGATCAAGGGTTTCTTCGACATACTCGGCATTCTGCCCGGATATCACGAGATCGACCTTTCTCCTTTTTTAATGCTGACGATGCCTGTTTTTACGGCCATGCTGATCGGTGATGCGGGTTACGGCCTGTTGCTCTTCCTTGCCGGTCTGTTTTTCCGCAACAGGACAGTGCATGCCGCGGGCAAATCCGCAACACAACTCATGATGGTATTCGGCCTGGCGACTTTGGTGTGGGGCATACTCACCGCCAACTATTTTGGGATTACACCGGAGACCTTGTGGAAAGCAGGAGGATATGGCCGATTGCCTGGAGCAGATGTCCCTGTTGATTATGAGGTTTTCTGGCAAAACCACGGAATCTACAGTCTGATCGCGGGGATAATGCGCGAGGCTGGTATTTTTTGGAGAGATGATCCGAGTGCGGCAAGGTTTCTGGTTATGAAGATTTCTCTCGTTGTGGGCTGTCTTCATCTAATCCTGGCGCGGCTTCGGAAAATGACGGCCCTTTTCCCTGACCAGCGGGCTTTGGCCGAGATCGGATGGCTCATCATCATCCCCGATATGCTGGTTGTCATATGGTACCTGCTGTTTATCGGGGTGGAACAAACCCCGACGGCTGTATGGTGGTTTCTCGGGGCGGGATTGTTCATGGCAGCGTGTTTCGGAAAGCCCGATAAAAACCCGGCGAAGCGGTTTCTGCTGGGAGTGTTTTCCTCACTACTTCCCCTTTTAAACACCTTCACCGATACCATGAGCTACGTTCGTCTTTTTGCTGTCGGACTTTCCAGCTATTATATTTCCTCAGCCTTTAACGCCATGGGGGTGCGGATTGCCGAAGCGGCAACCTGGTTCGCGGCCGCCCCCGTAGTGATTCTTGGCCATGGACTCAATATCGCCCTTGTAACCATTGCCATCTTTGCTCATGGTATTCGGCTGAATATGCTGGAATTTTCAAATCATGCCGGTGTCCAATGGGACGGGTACCCCTATCGCCCCTTTGCCATCAATCAACGATCTGTTTCCAAGGAGGATATATAATGACAATCATCGAATTTATCGGGCAATTATCAATCGGATTGGTCATGATCGGTGCAACCCTCGGCAGTGTTGTCGGAGTCGGAGCAGTTGGGCAAGCAGCAATGGGAGCCTGGGCAAAAGAAGCCAGCGAGGGAAAAGCACTTAATTTTTCATACATTATCCTGATGGGCATGCCTTTGTCCCAGACCATTTACGGATTTATTCTCGTGCTCGTGGGCCTTACCCCTCTGGTTACGGGAGACAACCCTGTTACCAACGCTCACGCCGGCACACTCTTGGGTATCGGGCTTGCAGGGGGTGTGGCCGAATTTTTCAGCGCCTGGACACAAGGGTTGATAGGGGCCGGCGCCTGTCGGGCCTTGTCCGAGGGAGGGGGCAAAGGACTGGTGTTTATGATCATCGCCATGGGCATCGTGGAAACAATAGGCCTCTTCGGGTTTGTCTTTCTGCTTCTGGTACTGCCTTAAATCAAGACAGATCGTGGTTCACCTTCAAGGTGGCCACAAGGAAGCGCAACTCATCGGCAACCGGCTGATACTCCACCGTCTCTTTGCCGAATCCTGCAACAGCCTAGGCGACAACAGCCTGAACTGTCATCATGCTCACGGCATCCGATTTTAAAAAGATCAGCGAGTTCATCCAACTGAAACAACTTTATCGAAAATTCCATCGATATCGCGGTAATCACGATCATGAAGATATACCGGTAACCCCTGACATATTTTTCATGCATGTTCCAGTTGCTCGCGGGAGATTTTCACCGCCGTGACTTTGCAGCCATATTTTTCGGCAAAGTAATAGGCCAGTCCTCCCCAGCCACAGCCAATATTCAGAAGATGATCGTCCTTTGAAATGCGCAATTTACGCGCGATGAGATACAATTTTTTTCTTTTTGCCTCATCGAGGTCATTGGTTTCATCAGAATACCCGCAGCTGTATTGATGATTGGCATCGAGAAACGAAAGAAAAAGCCCGTTGTCGAGATCATAGTGACGCTCGGCGATGATACGGCTGCGAGCTTTGGATTGGAGATTGAAAACAAGACCGGGGATAAAATGCAGCAGATAACGCAATCCGCCTTTCACTTGATCTTCAAGTCTGCCGAGAAGTAAGCGGTATATCGTCTCGTCGATTTGTTCGCAATCCCACCAGCCGTCCATATAGGATTCACCCAGTCCGAGGTTTTTCTCGAGTAGAACCCGGCGAAACCATCTTTTATCGTGCACCTGGATATCCCACGGTTGTGCCCCGTTGATAGACACACCAGCATACTCCAAGCTTTGATGAACTTTATTGGCAAGCTTATCAAGCATAATGCACCTCCTCGTTGCAACTAACCCTTGTGATGAATGCTGTTTGTCAGGCATAAATGACTCTGGTTGTCCTGCTGCAGACAAAAAGTGCTGAGCAGGCCTCCATCCACGGAATTCCCATGCAAGGCGCATTTCATCGCCGCGATTTCCTCCGGCAGATAACGCCCGTAGAGCTTGATTGGGATTTCTGAAATAGAAACCGATGGCGAGGAGGCCAGGGTGAGCAGATATTCGATTAAGTACCCCGCATTTTGTCCTAAAGGACCACAATATGCGTGACGTTGCCGCAGATTGAGAATACGCAGTTCATGGATTGATCGACCGAATTCCGCTTCCATGAGCTCTTCCGGAGTTGTCAAAATGATTTCGATGCGAACCGTATCGGCACCGGAGCTGACATATTCTGAGATGCCCGACCGGATGACCGTCGGGTCCAGTCCGCGCCGGTCGTCGACATCCCAGTTCATCGATGCAAGACGCCTTGTCAGGATGTCAGGCGCGGGGATTTCGACATCCAGGAGCAGGTTGACGGCGTTATAATTGCCGCAATGCCGCTGCACTTCCGCAACGGTTATTCCCGGCTCATTGGCAAAGATCTGTTGAACGCGATCCAGCAGTTCCGGGGAAGCAATGATCTTAAAACCAAGAATGTCATTTATTACGAGTGTATTCGGCTCGACATGAAGCTGCTTGTTTATTAAACTTCGGACCAAAGCATCTTCAGCTTGCATGAAATCGTTTTGCATGTCCTCTTCTGAACTGATAAATTCAGGCAATGACAGTCCTGCACGTTGAGCCCGCCGGTCAGCGATACTTCTGGCTGCTTCTTGAATTTCACTGAAAAGGGTTTCCACCAGACGGAAAGATACTTTCTCGGCGACCCGGCTCAGCCGCTTGATACGGGCAATGGCGACCAAACGGGACGTGCCGTCCATGATCACCTTTGCATCAATGGGGAGCCGGGGAAAAAAATACTCCGGGTTCTGCCGAAAGGATTCCGCCAACTCGTCAAAACGGTTTCCATGGAGACTCACCTTCGAGATAATCTGTTCGCGTAGTTCATGTTTGGTCCGGACTCGCTTTGTATGCAGCGGACCTGGAAATATTTTTGTCAACAGGTCAAGAAACCGCTCGATAATGAGCGAGGAGATGCCACTTTCATACGTAAATATTTTGGTTATATTTTTTCCGTCTTCTGGGTCAAAGGCATTGTTGAGCCAGCGCAAAGTCAGCTGAAAAAGCTCCTCACGATGGGTCATGGCGGTTAAGTACATTTTTTCCCCCGATCACTCTTGAGAAATGTTGTCTTGTCGTTCATCGAAAATGCCTTTATCAGCCGATGGATGACAACAGGCAATACATGTGGATGAGGAACCCATTAAGCGCCCACTGAATATACTTGTATCCAATTCATGCTGTTCGCTTTTAAACATAATTATCAAAATGAGCGGGCAATTGAGCGAGAATTTTTTGCCATAATTCGGAAGGGAGAAAACCCGGTGGCTTTCGTCCATGGAAACAGCCGCCTTTGCAACCCCGTCCCGCACGAGCTTTTCCCACATTTTTCAGCGCATACCCGGATGAAAAACCGGATGTCCTCGGACAACACCCACCCCATGAGACGTTTGCCGTCTGCCTCGCAGAGTCTGGACCGCAGTGCCAAAAATTCAAATCGGTCTTCCAGTCCAAGCCGAATCTGCTCTGCCAAGGTTTAGAAATCGATTTTGGCCATGTTGGAGCAGGCCCCGCTGCAAGTGCAGAGCCGTATTGCTTGTTTTTGATTCGTTACTTGCGGCTCTATGATTATTTTCTCCTTTATCTTTGGGAATGACTATGCGCACCTTTTTTATCGAAGCGCCGGAATAATCAAGACCGGGGCGACGGAATACCGCAGAACATTATGACTGACGCTGCCCAGAAAAAATTCTCCCACAAAGCCCCGCCCCTGGGAACCCATAACCACTAGTTGGACATTCCGTTCCCGGATAAGACGGGTGATCTCCTGATACGGCGTGCCGTAACAGACCTCCGTGTCAACCTGGATCGATCCTTTCTTCAAAAGGTTATTTTTCAGTTTATCCAGGCGGGCACGGTCATGTTCGTTGAATGTATTCAGAAGTTCCTTGAGATGTCTATCAAGCTTGATTGTGTCCTGAACATGGACCAGGGTGACCTTGCGCGCGCCACTGGCCACGAGCTGCTCCACAGAGGCGAAGGCGTTGTCCGCGATCTGGGAAAAATCCGTGGCGAACAGGATATGCTCAGAGAACCCGCATCGGCCCACCGGCAGGCATGCCTGATCGTCCCCCGGCTTTTTCTCAACCGGAACCACCAACACCGGTTTGACTGAATTGTTGATGATGCCGTAGGCCACACCGCCAAGAAGCTTCTCTTCCATCAAAGACTGACCTTGCGCGCCGACAACGATCAGACTGTAATCTTCCTTTACCGCTATCTGGACGATCTCCCTTTTCGGCGACCCGAAAACAGTCCGGCTCTCGACGACAAATCCTTGTTGTTCAAGAATTAATTTTTGATCATCCATCATGGCTTTGACCCGGTCGACGTTGTAGGACAAAGCCGTTGACACCCCGTTGGAAAAACTGAAGCACTGCAGCAGCAGGCAGTGTTCAGCGCCATAGGCCTTGAGGCCTGCAAGGCAGCTCACGACGGCGTGAGACGCCGGAGAAAGGTCTGTGGCAACAATAAATCGATTAAACATAATTCCCTCCTTGTAATTTAAATTTTTGATGAACCGGAAACCAGGAGATTGTCCGGTTGGCGATTTTTACCAGTATCAACATGACCGGCACTTCGACCAACACCCCGACGATGGTTACCAACACTGCGGGCGACGATGCGCCGAACAAAGTGATGGCGACCGCGACCGCCAACTCGAAAAAATTGGATGCGCCGATCATGCCCGCCGGGGCCGCGACATCATGGGGCAATTTCAAGGCCTTCGCGGCCAGGTAGGCGAGGAAAAAAATAAAAAACGTTTGAATGATCAGGGGCACCGCGATCAGTGCAATATGCAGAGG
>AMWB02168761.1_pt1 | contig 15088 bp, 16 predicted proteins | sample 200311 | NCBI WGS metagenome assembly AMWB02 (sample SAMN02737377, study PRJNA173069) | bioreactor metagenome | biome: anode biofilm in microbial fuel cells | place: USA: California | collected 2010-12-16 | reverse complement strand
CGGCAACCGATGTCGATGCCGAGACGACCCTGACCTACTCTCTAAGTGAGGGCGCCGACATGGAAAAGTTCTCAATCGATGCGGCGAGCGGAGAGCTGACCTTCAAAACAGCTCCGGATTTTGACATCCCCGGCGATGCCGATGGCAATAATATTTACATCGTGACCGTGCAGGTCTCCGACGGGGTACTGAGCGATTCTCAGACCCTTAGTATTTTCATCACGGGATTAAATGAAACTCCGACTGATATTATTCTTTTGTCCGCCACCCAGCTCCTCGAAAACCAACCCATCGGTACGAATGCCGGCAGCCTTGACACGACTGATCCGGATACTGCCGAGAGTTTTACGTACAGCCTAGTAAACGGCGGTCCGACCTGCCCAGGGACCCAAAATGAGAATTTTGATATCGTTTCAAATCTCGTAAAAACTGCCCGAATATTTGACTTTGAAATGGCAGCTGATAAGACTCATGCGATCTGCATACAGACGCAGGATTCAAGCGGGCTGATCCTTAAAAAGGCGTTTATCATTCGGGTGGGTGACGCCAATGATATTCCAGTCGTTCATGCCTTCCTGCCAGACCAGGATGGTCAGACGGGCACAGGTTTCTCGTTCATTTTTGCAGCCGATACTTTCACTGATCAGGATCCGGGCGATGAGCTTATTTATTCTGCCACACTCCGTAACGGGTCCGGGCTACCTGCCTGGCTGAGCTTTGACCCAGCACAGCGCTTATTCTCCGGAACACCGCTCGTTGGTGATGAAGGCACGCGCTTTATCCGAGTGACTGCCAATGATGGGCGAGGGGGAACGGTTTTTGATGACTTTGCATTATCTATAACAGCACCCAGTAACATCGGCCCAATTCAGAATTACCCCATCCCCGACCAGGTTATATTGGTCGGCAGTGTTTTCAATTATACCGTGCCGGAAGCCACATTCGTCGATCCGGATTCGACTCAACCCCTAATTTATGAAGCCGATCTGGCGGGAGGGCGCCACTCCCGTCCTGGCTCACCTTTAACCCTGCCACACGGACATTTCTGGGGTTCCCGGGAATGGACATCGTCGCTCCGCTGGATCTTCGCGTGACCGTTTTCGATGCGGGTGGAAAGCATGTGTCTGGTCTCTTTAACCTTTCCTTCGTCAGCGAGACAGTGCCCACGCCACCTTTTTTGATGCAGCCGCTGACGGATCAAAACGCGATAACGGGTACTGAATTCGAAGTGGTTTTCGATATAGATACTTTTCATGATCCCCAATCATCCCCATTGACTTACACCGCGACAACCGATAGCGGACTTTCCCTCCCCGACTGGCTGAGGTTCGACGGCGCTACACGCACCTTTTCTGGTTTACCCACTGAAGGAGACGTCGGAACTTTTTTGGTGCGAGTGACGGCTGAGAATGTCAGCGGTCTCACAGCAGATGGCATCTTCAGGATTGCCGTTTCAAAAGCTGTTCGGGACGTGCTATACCGGGTTCTGCTACCCGCTGGCAGCCGCGAGAATAGTAACGTCGGCCAGGTGAATATACCTTCCGGTATCGTCGAACAGGGGAGCCATTCTTATTTCTATGAGTTGACTGGCCTCAGCACAACATCGACGCCGGATGGATATTCATGGTTGAGTCCGGTTGTGGAGCTGGGCATTTTCAATGGGAACGACCAGCCTATCATAAATTTTTCCAGTCCCGTAGAAGTATGTTTTAATCCATCCGCTTCGCAACGGATGGACCATTCAAGTGAAGATTTTGCGATCGGATCGTCGCAGGATGGCGGGCTAAGCTGGACTTTGCTGCCTACCTATTTAAACTCTTCCAACAACATGTTTTGCACAACAGTCTCACACTTCAGCCTTTTCACCGTATTTACCCGGATTCTGCCGAAAATTCTTCCAATAACGGGATTCGCTCCAGATGTGACGACCACTCTACCCGATTACCGAGAATTTAAACCAGTTCAGTCCCTGGGAGACCTCTGGATTGAGATTCCTTCCATCCGTGTTCAGGAAACAGTAGTTGGCGTTTTTCCGCAGGAGGACGGATGGGATTTATCATGGCTTGGAAACTCAATCGGCTGGTTGAATACCACCGCCTTTCCGAGCTGGTCTGGTAACAGTGTTTTGACAGCGCATTTGATCGGGAGTGATGGAAAACCGGGACCGTTTTACGACCTTCACCTACTCAGTTACGGAGATCGGATTATTGTCCATTTGAATAACCAGAAATACATTTATGAAGTCCGCAGTATTGATCTCAACACGGATCCGGAGGACACATGGGTCTTCCGTCACGAAGATTATCCTTGGATAACCTTGGTCACCTGTCGGAATTTTGATCCTGAGACAAACACCTACCTTCTGCGAACGGTAGTACGCGCCATCCAGGTGGAAATTTCAGGAAATTAGTGTGTCCGGAACCGAGGTTTCATCAAGGTATTCTAGAGCCATCGGAAATCTGATTAATCAGCGAAAGCGGTTCACCGTGGCAGTGGTCGCCTTATCATTTTTGCATAATCGGGTAAGCAAGCGAATCGAGGTATTTACGTAATAACGCAGGTTGCGCTCTACTGAAGCGAAAATAAATAAACCAATGGACCGAAGTCTGCCATCGCGGTCAGCAGTTGGTAATTAAGAGCAAAATAAAAGCCTTCATTGCCGGAATGTCTATTGAAGAATTGCTTGCATTTTGAAGAGAGGGCTTTCGTCTGGCTTGCATGACAAAGCAGGATTCAGTTCAGCTCGATCCATATTGTGGACGGAGTTGACCCTCTCGCCAGGGTAAACACTGCCAAAGATAAGAAAAGTTAGGGTAAAAGCGAAGGATCAAATGAGCTGAGGTGACAAGGTCAAATCACGAAATGAACAACCGGGAAGCTCTCCTAGTCGTTTTGTCGGAATGATTGGTTGGCCTTCGTGAGATTCCAGTACAATTTTGGCTGACACTGCAAATAGCAACTATAAAACCAACTTGGCTCTATTTAATGAGAACAATTAAATTACCTGGTACTCACTTTTTGCGCTTCATCATCTCTCGACAGCGCTGTTGTCCCAGTCCATTCAGGGGATTTGAGCCATCCGCTTTGGCGTCTGCCTGGTCAAAAAGATTGATCGCATCTTTATATTTGCTCTGTTGCTCAGCCGAACAGGCTCTAAGCATCAACGCATTATAGGCCGCAAAAGGAAGAGTAGATTTTTCCAAATCGCTGGCAACCGCTTCGGCCCTGGCAAAATCTTTAAGACTTATGTAACGTTGACCGAGGCTGGCTTTCAAGCTGATACTGTCAGGTAGTTCCTTCAACCCTTCTTTGAGCGTGGCTATGCTTTCATCCATCTTGCCTTGGTTGGCCAGTGTCATTGAGACGGCAGACCAGTAACGGTCTTCCTTTGGCGCCAGTTCGAGAGCTTGCTTGAAACTCTTCATCGCCGCGGACTGCTTGCCGTCAGTGCTTAAGAAAATTCCTTCAATATATAAACGGCGGTCTTCGGTGATCTCCGTCCAACCAGCTCCCTGGGCGAATTTCTCCATCCGATCTTTCTTGCTCATTTTAGGTGCTTGGCCCGCTGACGAGGTGACAGATCGGACAGTTTTTTCGGGTTTAGCGACTGACTTTGGCTTGCTTTCCGTAGTTATGCAATTGTTTATGGATTGTTTTTGAACGCTTTCTACCGGCAAACTTTCCCCGTACATGCTCGTTCCCTCTTTGGAGAAAGAAAAATAAACGGGCTCACTCTTTGCAATGAAGTCCTTTCCGATGTCGTCGTAGATTTGCACGTTAAATTGCAAATGTCGTTTCCCATCCGGCTGATCCAGCTCAGCATAAGGTAAAAACAGGATGTAATCGGTAAACAGAGCATCTTCAAAATCCGGCACACAGCTGCTTCCGACACAGACATGACCGGAAGAGGTCTTAAACTTGTTGTTCAAATCAACCAACCCATTGCCCTGTTCATCTCTGAAATAGGCGAGGACTCCACATGAAAAGCCTTTACGATGTTGAATGGTGAAACATAGCCTGATCTGGATACCGGCTTGATCGGATTGGAAAACGTTGTGAGACACTTCCATATTCTTAATCGTCGCGCTGGCCGGGATATTGGGTACTTTTACTGGTTTGTTTTCCACTTGCTGGGGCGCTTTTTGCGCCATCTCTACTTTTTTCGTTTGTACCGGTGCCGTTATGGATTTCTTTCGATTACGAATTTCCCAAGCCATGGATTGGATGCGTTTCAATTCGATAAATTCAGGCCACTGATCATCTCCTTCAGCGTTTCCGCGCTTGATCACCTTTGCGAGGTAACGGTCTGAACATTTCCACCACAAAGCTTCAATTCTATTTAACTCTTCTCGGTCAGGGAAATTGACATCCCGAAAGAAAGTAATTGTCAACTTAGTATGCACCTGGGTGACGTTGGTGCCCATATTTAATCCCCAGCTATGGCTGGTCTGGTAACCTGAAAAAGAAGCTGTGTTTGTATGAGGATGAAAATAGGAATTACCGAACATGCTGCCACTGCCCGTATTGTGTGAGAACCCCATCGATTGGTTCACCACATTATCAATAACTTCTTGCATGTTCTGTACTTGCCAGCCATAAGCAGCCAGCCAACTGGTGTAATAGCTTTGATCGACGACTCTACCTTTGACTACCTTGTATTCATATTGTGTCATCGAATTTTCCTTTTTGGATCAGATTACATAGCGTTTTTCTGTAAATTCGAGTCGGAAATATCAATGGTCGTTTAATAATCCAACGCCTTGCCAGCACAGTAATATTTTCCGATCTGACACTCCTCACCAAATTTCATAATTAAAGCTAAGAGCAATCATAAATAGGCTGCTTCATCCGGGAAAACTTCAGCCATCGTGGTTCTTCTTCAAATTTCTTAATTCCACCTTCTCTGACTTGTGCCACAGCAAAAGTGATGTTGCCAATCTGATCTGTAGTCCCGTTCAATTCTGAACCCATTCCTTTTTTGCTCTTATTTTATGTCTACAGATCGGGGCACACAATAACCGTTGTAGGTACCTTTTTATTCGGTGCTTTTTTATCAGATCACTCAAACCACATAAACCTGATCTCTTCTGGCGTCATAGGTGGCAACTGGAGAAATCCCCAGTTACCCACTCGCAATTCATCCAATTTTGGGCCGATCCATAAGGGCAGGTTTTCATTGGTGATTTCAGGGATATCATATTTAAGTGTATAACTGCCGTTTGCGATGAAAGCATCTGAGCGAAATTTTAATCCACTCAAATAATAAAAGGCAGCATAGATGCCTTCGTAGGCGGTGCCACCAGGGAGGATATGGGCGACGCAATCGATATTTGTGCCTGCATCCATTTCATTTTTCCAGGAAATTAGTTCGTCTTTGCGGGCCATGCATTCGGTCACCGGCATATGGCTGTTGGATTTGTTGACGATCGCCCAAAAAAGCTGATTTTGTTGTTCGGATGACCAGATTGCGCCCAGCTGGGGGTCACTTGCGATTAAGTCAAGAATATCTTGATCGGTGAATGAAATTCCATTGTATTCTGCGTTTTTCTTTATCGCGTTTATGCCGGGGTAATTCTTTAGAACTGCATCGAGCTGATCTTGAATATAATTGTTGCTACCGAAGTTGTAATATACGAAATCACCCTGCCCACCCATTTTTTTAAACATCCACTCAAAGGTATAAGCATATTTGGCATAATCGCCCGTAAGGTTGAAGACTCCAGGGGTATCCGATATTGCATTCAGCTCAAAAACGGGGATTCCTCCCTCAAAAGCGTCATGCACTTGCGGTGCGGAACCATAAGCGTCCCATTGGTCTGAACGATTTACGATGGCATCCACACCTATATCGACCAGTTCGGAGATGCTATCGGCATGCACGCATTGCACCCCGAGTTCCCTACAAGCTGTGTCAAAATCGGATTGATCTTGAGGCTCAATCGAGCCTGTATAGCCGATGGTCATGTCTTCCGGAGAGAGGTTAAACGTTTGTGATTCAGGCGAGGCACCCTCTTCAGGTTAGTCATCACGATAGTCCGCGCAGTGGGAAGGCCAATCTGGATTACGATCCACTGAGGGGTTATTCGTTAAATTCAAGAACAAACCTTCAAAAATAGGACTGACTAAAAAGATCTCCTCCGGCTGGCCGTTCAAATCAACGCTGACGCATTCGACCCGGTTACCCTCCAAAGTCCAGAAGGGCAGGTATTGTTGCAGTTCTCCTTTTCCACCCGCATCCTTAAGATTGGCACCATCCCAATCCATAACACATTTTAGACAAATTCCATCCGGTTGATCCCAGTGAGAAAATAGTTGACCATTGATGGTCCAAGAAACTTCGTAGGCTTTGCCATTGTCCGTGATCTGGCGTTTGTCGCTACCATCCAGATTCATGACAAAGATATTCCAGGAATCATCCTTGCCCGAGAGCCAGGCTATTTTCGAGCTATCGGGAGAGATGACAGGGTTGTGGTCTTCTTCGGGTGAATCGGTCAGTTTAATAGGATCTTTATTGCCATCCCAATAGGTCACATAAATATCACCATCGCTCGAATAGGCAATCCATTGATAATCGTTTGACCAATCAGGGGTCTTGCTGTTTTCTTCATAGGTGACTTGATGAACGTCACTGCCATCGGCATTCATAATGTAGATAAATTGTCCGCCGCTGGTGTCATTTGTAGGGCGGTTGCTCACAAAGGCGATTTTGTCACTGTCTGGCGACCATGAAGGATCCGTGTTATCGCCCTGATTCCTGGTTAGTTGAACCAGGTTGGATCCATCGGGAGCCATACTGTAAATATCCCATCTGCCATCACGATCACTTTCAAAAATAATGGTGCATGGCATTGGCTCTGGTTCGGGGATGGCTGTTGGTGTCGATGTAGCGGTCGGATCAGGTGTACTGGTAGAAATTGGAGTTTGCGTTGGAACCATCGTGCTGGTAGAAATTGAAGTTTGCGTTGGAACCATCGTGCTGGTTTGGGTACTACTGCACCCGGAGAGAATAGAAGCAATTAGCAAGCAAAATATAAGTACAACAACCGGTTTTCGTCTCATGTCTGCCTTTCCGAGATCATTCAAGTGGGATTTTGTTACGGCATGTATTTTAGATTTCGAAATATAATAGCTGGGTTGATCAAGAATTAGTTGCCACTCCGATTCCACGCAAAATAAATTTATCGAATATTCTCACCTGCGATGTATGTTGGGAATGGTTGAACTCAACAAGTTTAGCATATTCTTATTAGTTGTCCATAGTTTTACTCAAACGGCACCTTAAAGTCAGATACCAAAAATGGATTTTTATCCGTCCATAAAAGCGATGGTATCTTGATAAAAATGGCTTTAAGCAAGTCATTGGATGCGCACAATATAAAAATAGTTATGAATTACTATTTGGACCAACGCCAATACCGCCTTAACAATAAACTGAAAGCATGTATGGACAAAAAAAGCCGGATTGCAAAACGCAGCCCGGCAGAAGGATGCCCAAATATACTCAGACGTCTATTTCTTGTGTGGGAACCAGGGCACGAAGGCATTGGTATATCTGGCGTACTCGCGGTAGGCCGGCCGCTGCATCATCTTTTTTTCCAGTAAGGCCACACCCGAAACGAATACTAAAAGGTAGGTCATCAGCGCAGGTGAATAGAACGCCCACCAGCCGCCTGCCGCGGCTGCGATCAGGTAAAATCCCCACCACTGAGCTGCGTCGCCGAAGTAATTGGGGTGGCGGGTGAAGCGCCACACTCCCCGGTCCATGACCTTGCCACGGTTTGCCGGGTCAGCCACGAATCCAGCCAGCTGTGCATCGCCAGCAGCCTCAAAGCCAAAGCCGACCAGCCAAACCAGTACGCCTAGCACGTCCAGCCAGGTGATGCGCGCAGGCGCAGTGCCAAATTGTGCTGCCAGCAGCGGCATTGAGATGATCCACAGCAGCACACCCTGCTGCAAAAAGACGCGCGGGTAGCTCTGCCACCACCATTTCGCGCCCGCCTCGCTGCGCCATTTGGCATAGCGGAAATCTTCCGGCTTGCCCCAATTTCGCCGTAGGATGTGGATCGACAGGCGCAGCCCCCACAGGGTGGCCAACCCGGCAATCAGCAGCTTACGGGGCAAGAAGCCGTTGGGCGTCAGCCCAAAATACAGCCAGGCTGCCAGCACAAAACCCGCACCCCAAAAGATATCCACAATACTGGAATTCTTCAAACGCAGGCTCACCAGCCACAGCAGTGTCATTAGTAACAATATTACAGCCAGGCCAATTACGTAAATTTCGATAAGGGTCATAGCGCTTTCCTCCATCACCCCTCGCGGGTAACAGCACAAAAGCCCACAACGCCGGGACCAAGATGCGCACCCAGCACTGGATTGACCACCCCAAATAGGGCGCCGCTTTCAGGCAACAGATGTTTCACCTTTTCCTGCAGTTCATGTGCTTGATCCAGTGCATTGGAATGCAGGAAGGCCAGCTTTTCAAAGGGGGCTAAATTTTGCAACATTTCGGTCAGGCGGGCGAAGGCCGCTTTGTGAGTGCGCACCCGTTCTACGCCGGAAACGCCATTATGCATCTTCATGATCGGCTTGATCTGCAAAAATTCGCCTACCGTCGAAACCGTGCGGTTCATCCTGCCGCTGCGGCGCAAGAATTCGAGCGTATCGAGCGCAGCCCAGACGTGGGTACGCCGGATCTGGCTCTCAAGCACTGGAAGAATTTCAGCGACTGTCTTGCCCATGCGTGCCAATTCGGCGGCGGTCTGTACCAAAAAGCCGGTTCCCATGCTCAGATTTCCCGAATCCAGCACCGTCACTGGCACCGACGACGTCTCGCCTGCACTCACGCGCGCCACGTTTACCGTACCGCTCAGTGTTTCAGAAATATGAATTGACAGGATCTCCGATGCGCCTTCTTCGGCCATCACCTCATACAGGGCATGGAATTTAGCCGGCGAGGGCACCGCCGTGGTTGGGTGATTTTCAAAATATCGCAGCTTCTCATAAAACTCTTCACGGGTGATATCCACACCATCCGCATAGTTTTCGTTTCCGATGTGGATGTAAAGCGGGATAACTTTGATATCCAGCGCTTTAACCATTTCAACCGGTAAATCACAAGTGCTGTCCGTAAGAATTTTTACCGTCACGTTGTTACCTCCAAATTAGAATTACACCCGAGACAATTTCGATCGCCAGACTAATCCAATTCGAGGAGGCGGTCGAATGGTCCACAAAGATGGAAACCAGCCGCACCAGCGCGATGGCCAGGTAGCCTAGACCCAACATGCGGTAAGCTGGCGCACCCAGTAAGAACGGCGCTACTCCTAGCGCGATGAACAACCCGCCGAAAATGGCGCGAATTTCAGAGATGCCGCGTGGGCCATTGGCAATCAGGCCAGTGAAACCGGGCACCGCAGTGGGTTTGACCAGCGCAAGCAGACCGGTACCCACCGTGCCTAGCGCCGCAATAATTTTTAGTACTTGTAAGAATTTCATCTTGCGTTTCCTTCCATGATGTTTAATTCATCCAACAATTCAAATAACTCGTTGTTGTCAGGAATATCTGACATCGAATGACCATAGTGTACATAGCGGGCCTGCCCTTGCCGGTCTATGATAACCTGGGCTGGCATGCGTCCCAATTTGAACAAGTTAACTTCCTGTCCGTAAAGCTTCAATACACGCGCTTGCGGGTCGGGAAGGCCGATGAACGGTAAATTGTGCTTGTTCCAATAAGCCTGAAACGCCTGCGCATTTTCTGGCCCCACCACCACTACCTGCGTGTGGCGTTTTTCAAATTCCGCAAAATCATGACGCAACTGCGCCATATGCTGTTGGCAGAATGGTCAAGTAAAGCCGCGGTTGAAGACCAGCAGCACGTTATAGCGACCCCTAAAACCGGACAGGCGTACCGGTTCTCCGCCAAAATCCATCAAGTCGAAGTCAGGAGCGGCTGCGTTTAATGCAATTTTAGACATGTTTTCATCCTTTCACGGGGCAACCCCAAAAATATTAATGTTTTCGAAAAACTTTTTATTTCTCAGCATATGAAATGATAGTTAATCTCAGCCAGTTTGTCAATGTTTTGTACATTATATCTTGACAATTGTTTGACAATACATTATCATCCTGTGGTTATGCTGGAGCAAAGATATTGTTATGACCGCAATTCGTCGAACACCCATTTACAATCTTAGCGCCGTGCTGCGTGAAACCGGCCTAACCGCCGACACGCTGCGCGCCTGGGAACGCCGTTACAACCTGCCCAAGCCACAGCGCACCCCAGGCGGTCACCGCCTATATTCCGATTACGACGTGGCCGTAGTCAAATGGCTGCGCGCCCGTCAGAAAGAAGGGCTAACCATCAGCCGAGCGGTGGAATTGTGGAAAGAAACCGCCGCTTCTCGAGATCCGTTGGAGAGCCTACCGCAGCCTGTTTCGGAGGGAGTAATCTCTGTTCCGGTCAACCCCATCGATGAATTGCGCCTAAGCTGGGTGAAAGCTTGCCTCAACTTTGATGCGCTCCAAGCAGATGAGGTAATCAACCAAGCCTTCGCGATGAGCACAGTGGAAACCGTCTGCTTCGAAATCTTGCAAAAGGGGCTTCAACAGATTGGATCATTCTGGTACTTCAATCAGGCTACTGTGCAGCAGGAACACTTTGCCACCGCGCAGGCTCTGCGCCGCATCGAAACGTTGATCAGCTCAGCGCCTGCTCCTACTCGCGACCAAACAGTTTTGCTTGGCTGCCCGGCCGGTGAATGGCATTACTTTCCACTCCTACTGTTGGCGCTATTGCTGCGGCGCCGCGGGGTAAATGTGGTGTACCTGGGCCCAAATCTGCCACTGGAGCAAATGGAAGCCACCGCAGCAACGGTGCGCCCGGATCTGATTGTGTTGGCCTCGCAGCAGCTGCCTACGGCTGCTGCACTTCAGGCGGCGGCTCGCCTGTTCCAACAAGCTGGTTTGTTAATGGCCTACGGAGGCCTGATCTTTAACCGCTTGCCTGGGCTGCGCGCACGCATCCCAGCATACTTCCTGGGCGAAACACTGGAAGACTCGATCGATCATATCGAGGAATTACTGGCCGCGCCGATCGCTAAACCAGTCATGCTGCCACTGGAAAACCCGCACCAGAACGCCTCTGCCCTGTTTCGTGGTCACCGTGCCGCGATCGAGGCCCGCCTGGCCAAATTGCTCGCTAACTGGCCCGGACTGCCTGAAGCCAATCTTGACACTGTCAATACCTTCTTCACCGACGATATCCAGGCCGCGCTTGATCTAGGCGACCCGCGCCTGCCGGAAATCGACCTGGAGTGGGTGAAAAAATTACTATCCAACCGCGAGCAATCGGATGCGCAATTGCTACACTATCTTGGCATTTACCGCCAAGCAGTTCAGCTTGAATTGAGTAAACAGGGCGAGCCCGTCACCGCCTGGTTGGATGATTACCTGTCTGAGAATCAGGTTACATCTTAATAATTTCCGGAGAAATCATGCCAAAAAATAACCAGATCCCATTCTACCGCGAAGCCCCCGACCTGACCCTGCTCGATACGGTCGGCCAACCGGTGCGGCTGTCCAGCCTGTGGGCCGAAAAACCACTGCTGCTGGCGTTTACCCGTCATTTCGGCTGCACGCAGTGCAAAGAAATGCTCGATGAGCTGGTCGCGGACCGCGAACGCATCCAGGCAGCCGGGTTAAACATAGCCATTATCATGCAGGGCACGCCCGAAACTACTGCCGAGTTTGCAGCGCAGTTTGCTCCTGGCCTGCTTTGCCTGGCTGACCCCGAGCGCGCAGCTTACCGGGCCTTCGGCCTTGAACGCGGCAATCTCTTTCAAACCTTCATTAATCCAAAGGTGTGGAAGGCCGTTTCGAAAGCACGCCAGAAGGGTTACAAAGTGGAACCGCCCCCGCCCGGTCAGGATTCTATGCAAATGTCGGGCACTTTCATCATCAGCACTGGCGGTAAGCTGCTTTTGCCCTATTACTACGACCATATCGCTGACCACCCACCGCTGGAGTTGCTCCTGAAGGGCGTGCTTTCCACCGGCTGGGAGAAACCGTTTCAAGGTCCGATTGGCCCTGGCGTTGATGAAAACTGATCATTCATTGGAGATTTAGAGATATGAAGAAACTATCCTTATATGTAATTGTAGCCACTGTTGTCGTCCTGTCGCTTTCCGCCTGCAGCTTGCAGGCTGCCCCCGCCGAAGCCACCCCAACGGCAATTCAACCGGAAAGCATTATCGCCGAAGGCCGTCTGGAGCCAATCAATGCGCTTGCACAGGCCTTCACCTTCACCGGACAGGTGGCTGAAGTGCTGGTGCAAGACGGTGAAGCCGTGCAATTCGGTCAGCCGCTGGCACGCTTGACGGACTCGCCGGAGGCTAAACTGGCCCTGCGCCGTGCTGAAGGGGAAGAACTGGCCGCCCAGCAGGCAATGGAAGCATTGAAAACCGCCGCCGAGTCCAACCTGGCACAGGCGCGCCTGGCTTTCCTGGCTGCCCGAAACGCATTGGATGAGGCCGTTAATCGTTATGATGCGAATGAAACCGACGAAAACAAAGCCCAGCTCGACGTTGCCCAAGCCAGCTTCAACCTCGCTGAGAAAACGCTGGCCATCTTGGAAACCAACAAAGGCATCGATCCCGATCAACAAGCTGCTGCTGAAGCCCGCCTGCAATCGGCTCAAGCCGCGCTCGAGAGTGCACGGACGCAGCTTGATCAGCGCACTTTGAATGCAACGCTGGAGGGCACCGTGGTGGACCTGGACATACAGAGCGGCGAACTGGTGACAGCTGGCATGCCAGTGGCGACCATTGCCGACTACTCTGCCTGGCTGGTCAAGACTGACAACCTGACCGAACTGGAAATCGCCCGGGTCAGCTTGGGCCAAAAGGTGCGGGTGACGCTGGACGCTTTACCAGAAATAGCTCTGGAAGGCGAAGTGACGCACATCAACGCGCGCTATGAAGAAAAACGGGGCGACATCACCTATACCGTCACCATCCGCCTGTCCCAATCCGACCCACAGATGTTATGGGGAATGACGGCCTCCGTCACCTTCCTACCTTAAGCCACAGGAAAAACAGCATGCAACACTTGCTATCTATCTCCTCTTACCTGGCGGTCAAGGAAGTCTGGCGCAACCGCGGCCGCTTCTTTCTGGTCAGCCTGGTGATTGCCCTAATCACGCTGCTGGTGTTATTTATCGCAGCGCTGGGCGAAGGCTTGGGCAACGGCAACCGCGAATACATCTCCAAGCTGGACGCTGAATTGATTGTCTATCAGGCTAAGTCTGATACCGTGATCGCTGCCAGCCGCCTGGGCCGTAACCGACTTGCTGCCGTGCGCCGCGTCGAGGGCGTGGCCGATGCCGGCGTGCTTGGAACGTCCAGCGCCAGCTTGCTTCCGGCGAACAACGCTGAACCGATCAAAGTTGCCTTGTTGGGCATCGAGCCCGGACACACCGGCGAGCCACCGGTGCTCCAGGGCAGTCAGCTCAGCACCGACCTGGCACAAGAAGCCATCATCGACGCGAACACCGCCTACCGCAGTGGGTTGCAGGTTGGCGATATGCTCACCTTGCGCGTTACCCAAGGAACGCTCGACGAGTTTTACGATCTGCGCATCGTTGGCATTACCAGCGGGCAGCAATTCCAATTGCAACCTTCCATCTTCGTGCCTTTTTACACCTGGGATCGCATCCGCCCCAAATCTGAAGCCGAAATCAACGACTCTAAACCTGTCGCCAACGTGCTCCTCGTCAAACTGAAGGATCCAGCCCAGGCGGAGGCCGTCAGTGCCCGACTGGCTGCCCAAGTGGACAATATCGAAGTTGCCACCATCAGCCAGGCGATTGAAGCCCTGCCCGGCTATTCCGCCCAACTCTCCACCCTCAATACCCAAGGCGGATTCACCCTCTTCATTGGCATACTGGTCATTGGCGGATTCTTTCAGATCCAAATCCTACAAAAAGTCGCCCAAATTGGCGTGCTTAAAGCGATTGGCACGGCTAACCCGGTGGTAGCGGGTGCTGCGATCATTCAAATCGTGGTGGTCACCGTGATCGGCGTGGCCATAGGTGGACTGCTCGCCTTCCTGCTCTCGCTTACCTTCCCCCCCACGGTGCCGATCATTTTCAATGGTGCCACTTCAGCACTGGCCATCGTCGCGCTTCTGCTCATCGGTCCGCTGGGCGGACTAATTTCCATCCGCTACGCCGTACGCATTGAACCGCTCAAGGCGTTGGGGCTTTCATCCTAAAGGGCGCAGTTATGACCGCATACGCACTTGAAACCAAATCTGTCATTAAAACCTACAACAGCGATGCTGGTGTGATCCAGGCCGTAGACGATGTCTCGCTGCAGGTAGACGCCGGTGAATTCGTCGCTTTGGTCGGCCCCAGTGGCTCAGGCAAGACTACGATGCTCTCCATGTTGGCCGCCTTGCTGCAACCTTCTTCCGGGCAGATCCTGCTGGATGGACAAGACCTTTCTGGCATCGGTGATCGCGAGCGCGTGTTGCTCCGCCGAGAAAAGATTGGCTTTACCTTCCAGGCCAATAACCTTGTGCCCTACTTAAGCGCGGTAGAGAACGTAGAACTAATGCTGCGCCTGAACGGCAAGCTTGATAAGGCCGGCAAACTGCGGGCGCGCGAACTGTTAGCCCGCCTGGGGCTGGGCGAGCGTTTGAACAACCTCCCCGGACAGATGTCCGGCGGGCAGCAGCAACGTGTGGCGATTGCCCGCGCGCTCATTCACAACCCGAGCCTGGTACTGGCTGATGAACCCACCGCCAGCCTAGACACAGAACGTGCCTACCAGGTCGTAGAAACCTTTGCTGGGCTGATCCATGAACAAGGCCGCGCAGGCATCATGGTCACACACGACCTACGCATGTGCGAATATGTCGACCGTGTACTGCAAATGCAAGATGGCAGATTGGTGCGCATCTATACCGGTCATGACGAGATTATTAGAGAACTTGTGCAAGGTGGCCGTCGCTAGGCAGGGAAGGAAGGCATGAACCCATGGCAGGTCCGGCGCAACTTGCGTCTGGCAGAAAACGCCTGGCTTGCAGC
>AMWB02068997.1_pt1 | contig 15131 bp, 11 predicted proteins | sample 200311 | NCBI WGS metagenome assembly AMWB02 (sample SAMN02737377, study PRJNA173069) | bioreactor metagenome | biome: anode biofilm in microbial fuel cells | place: USA: California | collected 2010-12-16 | reverse complement strand
CCTGCCGAAAGGCGCACCGGGGGGGAGGCTTACCGCCCCGGCCGGTCTCAGGCCCTCGCCGGCGAGATGCGCGGCACTTCGCCGGATCAGGGCGCGCTTGGACTGAAACGGTGAAAAGCCGGCGGGAGGACGGTAAGCGGCCGCGGGTTCCGCCGCCGCGCTTGGCGATACCGCAGAGGCGAACTGTATCCGGTCCGGCGGCACGTCCAATCCCTCCAGAAGCGCCGCCGTCCAGGCATGCTCCCCGGCAAGGGCGTCCCGGAGGCGGGCCGGATAATCGTCGGGCACGCGCACGACCACGCGCCCGGCACCATAGGCCAACGCGCCCAGCCATACCTCCGGACCCGCGCATCCGATCGCCGCGACCGGCAGCGGCACCACGGCTGCGTCCGGGGCCTCCACATCCGGTTCCGCCGTCACGTCGGCGGCCTCCCCCTCGTAAAAGATCACCGTCGCGGCCGCCCGATGCGCCGCTTTATCCAACGCCCCGGCTTCCGAGAGCCGGCATTGAACGGCGACCAGGATATCCTGCGGCGAGGTCTGGCGACAATACATGGCGCCGGTGGGGCAGACGGCGGCGCACACGCCGCATCCCAGACAGGCTGCATGGCTCAGGCGGATGCCGCCGTCGGCGGCGGTGATTGCATCCGCCGGACAGACACTGCGGCATCGGCCGCAGGCGCCGCCCTCCGACCGGGTATAGGCGCAGCGTTCCGCGTGATGATGCATGAGCCGCGGCTTCTCGAAAGCGCCGGTCATGCGCGGCAGTTCATCCATAATCTGCGCAAGATCCTCTTTGCCGCCGTCCGGCCGGTAATATCCCGGTATCGACAGCGTCCCGGCCGACGGTGCCGTCGGCCGCACATCGAGGATCAGATCGAAATGGTCGGACGTTTCATCCAGCAGCCGGGCAAGTTGCGTCTTTTTTCCGTGAATGCGGGCAGCCGCATGAAACCGGCCCAGATGGCCCCCGATATGAATATCCGTGCCGCGCAGGAGATCGTCCTCAGGGAAGGCACGTGTTTTATCCGGTGGAGAATCGGACGCGTCGAGCAGCATCAGACAGGGCAGGTATGGACGCAGGCGACGGCCACAGGCCACGATCAGTGCGACGTCCCGGCCGACGATCAGCGTACGCCCTTTTGAATACAGCCGGACCGGCGTTTCATCGAGAGGTGTGCCAACATCGGCCGCTGCCGCCGTCCCGGGTGCCGCTCGAGGCGGCATCGCCGGAGCGGGTCCGCGTGCCGTTTCCCGCCGCCCTCCGGCCGCCGTCATTCCTGTGTCGGCCGGCCGCGCCTTTTTCCTGCGGCGAAGAATATCGGCGACCATGGCCGGATCCGGCACCTCGAAATTTCTGAAATCGCAACTATCCTCCTCCAACCCGTCGGAGCGGTGAAAGAGCGGCGCAACCCGGATGTCGCAACCACCGCCCGCGGAAACGGCCGTATTGCCGACCGCTTTTTCCCGAACGGAAAATTTTTCAAGCAGCGAACGCTTTTTAGAAGTGTGCATGTGGATGCCTTTTGTGTGCGGGTGAAAACATGGTGCGCGCTTTTTTTCCGTTTAGCCCGGCGCCATGGATTTTCCAATGGGGTTTATCCGGTATTTCACATCAATACCGATACGATGCCGCATGTCATGAATTTACCGCCGCATCTATTTCCTCAACTTCGGGTTCCTCAACTTCGGGTTCCTCAACTTCGGGTTCCTCAACTTCGGGTTCCTCAACTTCGGGTTCCACTGTTTCGGGTTCGCTGTCGGTATTTGCGGCAACCCTGACCTGGCGGGTCCAGAACCTGAAATACACGCCGGAGCGGTCCATCAGTTCCTGATGCGTCCCCGATTCGATGATGCGGCCGGCCCTCAACACCAGAATCAAATCGGAATTGGCGATGACCGGCAGGCGATGGGACGTGATCAGGACCGTTTTGTCCGTCATCAAACGATCGAACGCCTCCATGACCTGCGCCTCCGAAGCCGGATCGAGCCCGGAAGAGGGTTCATCGAGCAGCACGATCGGAGAATTCCGCAGAAAAGCGCGGGCGATGAGGATGCGCTTGGCCTGCCCTCCCGAGAGCTGGAGGCTGCCGGACGACAGCTCCGTGTCATAACCGTCCGGCAGATCGGCGAGAAATTCATGAACGTTGGCGAGTTCCGCGGCCTTTTCGATCTCCGCGTCGCCGACCTCTTCCTCGGGCCGGCCGAGGGCGATATTCTCCCGGACCGTCGCGTGAAACAAGACGACCTCCTGGGTGACGATGCCGATCTGTTTCCGGAGGGATTCCAGGGAAAAGGACCGGATATCCCTGCCGTCGATCAGAATCCGGCCGCCGGTGGCATCGAAAAAACGGGGCAACAGCCCCAGAAGGGTCGATTTCCCCGAACCGGAATCGCCGACCACGGCGATTTTCAGGCCTTTTTTCATCGTGAAGGAGACGTGATCGAGAACGCGCCTGTCGGGCGTATAGGCAAACGAGACGTCTTTGAAGACGATATCCCTTTCAAACGGCGGCATCTTTTCGGTTTCAGGCCGCTCGCAAACGCCCAGGTCACAGGGGGTGAGGCGCATGACCTCCTCCACCCGGTCGAGGCAGGCGACGGCCTTCGTCATTTTCATATAATATTTCGTCAGCTCCCGGATCGGCTTGTAGAGGCTTCTGAGATAGCTCATGAACACGAGAAGTTCGCCGGGCGTGAGCTGTCCCGCCTCGATCCTCCAGACGCCCAGCAGAATGAGAACCGCCGTTCCCACGGCAAGAACGACGTTCGTGGTCGAGGTATAGAACCCCTGCCAGGTGCCCGCCTCCACCGCCGCGTCGCGGCTGAGGTCCGTCTTTTCCTCCATGCGCCGCACCTCCTGGGGTTCCAGCCCCAGAATCTTGAGCCATTTGTGGCTTCGCCGGGCGACCTCGGCGACGGTGGCGACCGCCGATTCATGCCGGCGCTTCGCCCGGGTCGCCCGCTTGACGCGCGTGCCGAAGAAATAGGTCGCCCACACCAGAACCGGCGCCAGAATGAGCGTCACGGCGGCCAGCACCCACTCCACCCAGAACATGATCAAAATGATGCCGATGAAGGTGGGAATGCTCCTGAACACAAGGGTGCTGCCGCCCTCGATCAGCTTCTGACTGTCTTCCGTGTCGGTGGTGACCCGCTCGATGACGTCGCCCGCCCCCATCTCGTAAGCGTGGCTGATGGGAAGGCTCAGGATGTGCGCGAAGAGCGTCAGGCGCAGCTTCTGCACGACGCGCTGGGAAAGCCTGGTATAGGCGATGTTATGGATGTAGAGCGCCGCCGCGTTGGCCACCGCCACGACAATAAGGGCGATGATCATGACAACAAGCAGGTTGTCGGATACCGTGTTCCACCACTGCCCGGACAGGGTTTTCAGAAGTTTCGGGGCGGGTTTGTCCAGAATCACGCTGTCGAAAATGACCTTCAGCGGCCACGGCTGCACCATCGACACCCCGGCCTGAAGCACCAGCGCCGCGGCAAGCCCCCAGACCAGACGGCGTTCCTCCTTCACGATGGGAACGAGGTGATAATCCTTCCAGCGCGTCGTATCTTTCTCTTTCGGTGGTTTTTTCAATGGCTCCCCCTGTTTTCCGGTTGTCAGAGACGGCGAGTTCGGGGCCGCGGCACTCGAATGACATTCTCCGCCAAAACATTTCTCAAAACAATGGGTTATAGACTGTAGTCTCCGGCCGGTTTTGTGGTAAGCGGCGAAATAATGCCGGACCGGGCGTGCAATGGGGTATTGCCGGTATTTTCGCGAGCAGGCGTTCTTTGGTAGGGTATGTCATGTTCATGCCGCCCTGGCCGGCGCGGCACGCCGGGAATGGACGACCGGGGATGGACGGCATGACGGGCCATGGCGTGATTTCAGAAAATTTTCTCGAACCTCCCCGAAAAACCATGGACAAAGGTAAAGGAGAAAGATTATGAATACCTCGAAAGACCAGACAGCTTCCGATCAACCGATTCGGACAACGCCATCTTCCCAGACCGTTCAGGAAAAATGCATCCCGGAGCGTTTTTCAAAACTGACGATAGCGCTCCTGCTGCTGATATTTGCCCTGGGCCTGATCGTGCTTGGATTCACCATTCTGCCGGTGATCGGATTTATTTTTGCCGTGCCCCTGCTGCTATTCTCGTTTTTCTTCTTCCGGGTGCATCTCGATCAGCGGTGTGAAATCGACCGCCGGGACCTGCCCTGACCGCGAAGGCGACCAAACCGGAAAAACCCTGCGGCCCGCGCGGGCGCCGGCCCAAACACCATGCTTTGAAATCCTTCTGCATGCATGACGTTACGGAGACTCTATGAAGAAAAAGTCTGAAGAGAAGGCCCTGCAAGACAAATGGCCCATCTCGCGGCGCGGCTTTCTGACCGGCACCGGAGCGGGCGCCATCTGCGTAATGGCTTCCGGGCAACTTTTTGCGGCCGCGGAAAAAGAGGGGTCTGCGGCGGTGATGGCGGCTGACGTCCCAGCGCGGATCACCCTTACCATCAACGGACGCGACCACGACCTGCTGGTGGAACCGCGCTGGACGCTGCTGTTTGTGCTGCGGGAAAAAATCGGGCTCACCGGCGCCAAGGAAGGGTGCGGCCGGGGTGAATGCGGAGCCTGCACCGTTCTGATCGACGAGGTTCCGCGATACGCCTGCATGACGCTGGCGGTGGAGGCCCGGGGCAAGGCGGTCACGACGGTCGAAGGGCTGCTCGACGGGGAAGCGCTCGGGCCGGTCCAGTCCGCGTTTGTCGAAGAGGACGCCTTTCAATGCGGGTATTGCACCCCCGGCCAGATCATGTCCGTCGAAGGGCTCCTCAGGAAAAATCCCGATCCGACCACCGACGAGATCCGCACGGCCGTCAGCGGCAATCTCTGCCGCTGCGGCGCCTACAGCCACATCTTCAAGGCCGCGGCGAAAGCCGCGAAAACCAGAGGGCGGTGAAAGCGAGGACATGCATGACACAAGACCATACATCCATCTATTACACCGAGGGCCTGCCGGTGCCGGAAACGCCGCCGCCGGGCGAAGCGCCGCAGCCGTGGGAAAAGACGGATGTCATCGGGAAACCCCGGCCCCGGGTCGACGCCTACGAGCGGGTCAGCGGCACGGCGGTGTACCCTTCAGACGTGCTGCTTCCCGGAATGCTCTACGGCGCCATTCTGCGGTGCCCCCATCCGCATGCGCGGGTGAAGGGCGTGGACACGTCCCGGGCCGGGAAGATGCCGGGGGTAAGAGCCGTGATCGGTCCGAAAACGCCGGCGGCGGACCTGCCGTGGTCTTTTCAGGATGTCACCATCAAGCTTTTCAATCCGATCTGCCGCTTCGAGGGAGAGACGGTGGCCGCCGTGGCGGCGGAGACGCCCTGCCAGGCATGGGACGCCGCCAGGGCCGTCGCCGTCGAATACGAGGTCCTGCCGTTTGTGGCCGACGAAAGGCACGCCCTTGACAGCGACGCGCCCGAGATTCACAGCGGCGGCAACACGGTCAAGAAGGATTCCTACGCGCGCGGCGAGGTCGACAAGGGCTTTGCCGAGGCCGATGTCGTCCTGGAGCAGCATTACCGCACCGAAGCCGAACTCCAGACGCCGATCGAACTGCACGGCTGCGTGGCACGCTGGGACGGCGACCTGCTGACGATCTGGGAATCGACCCAGGGGGTTTACGCCGTTCAGTCGAAGGTCGCCGACACCCTGGGGCTTCCCCTTTCCAAGGTGAGGGTCATCGGGCACTATGTGGGCGGCGGGTTCGGCAGCAAACTGAGAACCAGCCGCTACAGCATCGTCGCCGCCCTGCTGGCACGGAAAACCGCCTGCCCGGTCAAGCTCTTTTTGCCGCGGGAGGCCACTTTCCTGGCGATGGGCAACCGGCCGCCCAGCAACATGACGCTCAAAGCCGGGGTCAAAAAAGACGGCACCCTGACCGCCCTGGAGTTCACCTGCCTCGGCACCGGCGGCGCCTATCCCGCCGGCGGCACATCCCTCGTCGACACGCAGGTCCGGGATCTGTACCTTTGCCCCAATGTCCGCACCGAATGCACCGATGTCTACATCAACGCCGGCCCCGCCCGGCCGTTTCGGGCGCCGGGTCATCCCCAGTGTTCGTGGGCGCTCGAGCAAATGATCGACGCCCTGGCCGATGCCGTCGGCATGGACCCGGTGGCGCTCCGCCTGAAAAACGTGCCCGCCTACAGCCAGAGCCGCAACGGTAACCCGCCGTATACGACCACCGGTCTGAAACAGTGTCTGGAGGAAGGCGCCCGCCGGTTCGGCTGGGATGAGGCGCGGCAAGGCGCCGGCGGCGGGAACGCGAAAGGCCACATCAAAAGGGGTGTCGGAATGGCCGCCTCCGTATGGTTTGTCGGCGGCGGCGGTCCGCCCTCCACCGTCGTCGTGAAGCTCTTTTCCGACGGCAGCGCCAACCTCAACATGGGCGCCAGCGACATCGGCACCGGCACCAAGACCGTCATGGCCATGGTGGTGGCGGAAGAGCTGGGCATCAAACCGGAGATGATCAAGATCGAACACGCCGACACCGACACGACCCAGTACGCGACGCCCAGCGGAGGCAGCAAAACCGTCCCCACCGAGGCTCCCGCCGTCCGGGACGCCGCCGTCCAGGTCAAACAACAGATTCTTGCAATGGCGGCCGAAGAGATGAACGTATCCGTCGATGATCTGGTATACGAGGGAGAGGAGATCGCCTCCCGCAGCCGGCCGGACCGCCGCAAACGCGTTTCGGAGATCGACGGGCTCAACAAACGCGGCGTCGTCATGGGCGTCGGCCACCGCGGGCCGAACCCCGAAAACAAGACCGTCAATCCCTTCTGCGCCCAGTTCTGCGAGGTCGAGGTGAACACGAAGACCGGAGAAATGCGCATCGTGCGGTTTTTAAGCACGAACGAAAGCGGCCGGGTCATGAACCGGCTGACCTTCGACAGCCAGGTTGTCGGCGGCATCACGATGGGTGTCGGAATGGCGGCCACCGAAATGCGGATCCTCGACGCCGCCCAGACCGGCAAGCTGGTCAACCGCAATTGGCACGACTACAAGCTGCCGACGGCCATGGACGTGCCGGCGGACATGACGAGCGTCCCGATCGAGATGCCCGACGCCGAAGCCAACACGACCGGGGCAAAAGGTCTGGGAGAACCGGTGGTCATCCCCACGGCGGCGGCGGTGGCGAACGCGGTCTTCAACGCCGTCGGCATAAGGGTTGCCGAAACCCCCATCAACCCGCTGCAACTCTGCCGTTTACTCGAAGCGGAACAAACGAAACAGCCCAAAAGGAGGGTTGAACGATGATGCCCCCGTTTTCCTACGTACGCCCGACAACCCTGAAAGACGCCCTGCAGCATATAGGCGGCCCCGGCGCCGTCATCCACGGCGGCGGAACCGATCTGCTCGGGTGCCTGCGCGAACATCTTTTCGACGTCGACACGGTTGTCAGCATCAGCGGCTTATCCGGCCTTCACGGGGTGACGGAAAGTGCCGACGGCGGGCTCGTCATCGGCGCACTGACCACCATCACCGAGACGGCCGAACACCCCCTGATCCAGAAACGGTATGCCGCCCTGGCCCAAGGCGCGGCGGCGGTGGCGAGCCCGCCGCTCCGAAACCAGGGAACGATCGGCGGCAACCTCTGCCAGAAACCCCGCTGCTGGTATTACCGCGGAGAATGGCACTGCCTCCGAAAGGGCGGAGACATCTGTTATGCCGCCGAGGGTGAAAATCAGTTTCACTGCATCTTCGGCAGCGGCGACATGTGCTATATCGTTCATCCATCGGACACCGCCCCTCCCCTGACGGCCCTGGACGCCCAACTCGAGATCACGGGCCCGAAGGGCAAAAGAACCATGCCGGTCGAGGACTTTCACGTGATGCCGGCCGACGATGTCATGCGGGAAACCCGGCTTGCACCGGATGAAATCCTGACATCCGTCCGCATCCCCGCACCAAAGCCGGGTCTGCGCAGCAGCTATCGCAAGGTGCGAGCGCGACGCGCCTGGGATTTCGCCCTGGCCGGGGTCGCTCTCGCGCTCCGGTTCGACAACGACCGCGTGGTCGACGGCCGGGTGGTGCTGAGCGGCGCAGCCCCGGTTCCCTGGCGGTCCCAGGCGGTCGAAAACGTCATCCGGGGAAAGATCCTGAACCGGGAGACGATCGCCGCCGCGGCCGACGCGGTCGTCGACGGCGCCGAACCGCTCGCGAAGAACGCCTACAAGCTGCCGCTCTTCCGCGGGGTGATCGAAGAGGAACTGGAACGGATTTCCCGACCGTGAGACTTTTCTCGTTTAAGATTGAACACATCCCGAGTATCCGCCATGCGCGGAACACCTAGAAATTAAGGAATACGACCATGAACCCCATCGGACCGGTGAATGCGCTTTATCCGATGCCCACCACGCTCGTGGGCGCAACGGTCGACGGCAAACCCAATTTTCTGACGGTTGCACACGTCGGCATCCTGAACCACGGAACTCCCCAGTACCTTTCCATCGGCCTGGGAAAGGCCCATCATTCCAACGCCGGCATCCATGAAAACCGGACGTTCAGCATCTGCATGCCGTCGGAGGATCTCCTGCTCGAAACGGATTACTGCGGCATCGTTTCAGGCAGAAAAACAGACAAGGCCGCACTGTTCGATATCTTTTACGGCACGCTGAAAACCGCTCCGATGATCCGTCAGTGCCCGGTCAATATGGAGCTCAAGCTCCATGACGTACTGGATTATCCGACGCATGACATATTCATCGGAGAACTGGTCGAAACCTATGCGGATGAGAGCGTCATGGACGGTGGAAAAATCGACATCGCCCGGCTGCGCCCCCTGCTTTTCGATATGGCCAGCGCGAAATACTGGCGACTGGGAACGACGGCGGGCCGCTGCTGGAACGCGGGAAAATCGCTGAAAAAGTGAATGCGGCAGCAAGTTTTAAGCTTTTCTTTCCTACTGCAAGCCGCCTGCTTGAGTTTCCTCGGCGAAACACTATCCTATCAATTGTTTTATATTGACCGTAAATTCCGGCAATGCTAAGTTCGCCGGACGCAATACCGGTTCGTTCACTCTCACCGCCGGCTCGCCGGCGGCGGCTATACAAGACCATGCCGGGCGCCATCCGCCCCATGCTGAAGTGAACCGCGGTTTGTGTTGGATGTTGGGCTTCCTTCGTCACCCCAACCTACGATCGACAATACGATGGTGAACAAAATTGAACCCGTCGGTTGGGGTGAGCGGCAGCGAAGCCCAACAATAACGGTTTGTAAAGACGAAACATATTATTCCAACGGCAACAGCTCAAAAACCTCGACCGAACAGCGGATCATATGAAAATCGAAAATATCCATCTCGATACACGCGATGGAAAGCCTGCCATTGTCGCAACCGTCACATGGGAGAACGCGGCCAGGCCTGTCGCGGAGATCTATTTTGCCACGCTCGATCGGTTCGCCGAATACTTGAACCCTGATGCCGCGGCTTATGCCGTCGGGTGCCTCCTGCCGGCGTTGCATCATGGAGAGAAGCGACTGCGGATCGATTCCCCTCTCTGTCCCGAACTTCGAAACGGATTGGAAACCGTGATCGGTTTCATGCGAATGTGGTACGAACCGCATCAGGCGCCGGTACGTATCGAAGCCGACGTCCAGGAGCGGCCGTTCAACCGTAACCGCCCGGGGCGGGCGGCGCTGTTCTTCTCCGGCGGAATCGATTCTCTTGCATTGTTGCGGGATAACCACATCCGATATCCGGAATCACACCCTGAATTCTACAGGCACGGCATCCTGATTTACGGTCAGAATATCGAATCCGATAATCGGCCGGAAACCTTTGAAAAAGCCGTAAATGCGCTGTCGGATGTCACGGCCGATGCTAAAATTTCCTTGCTGCCGCTCTATACCAATCTGCGATCCCTGGATGATTCCCGAACATTTTTCACCGAATTTCACGGTGCTGTTCTAGGGGCCGTGTCGCATGCCGTTTCGGGTCTTATCCATTCGGTTTCCATTGCTGCAAGCGACAGTTTCCCCGGACAGGCCCTCGTCAAACAGAAAATGATCGGTCGGCATGGTTCTCATCCCCTGACCGATCCCCACTACAGCAGCCACAGTCTGCGGGTACGGCATGTGGGACTGACCTACGGACGCCTCGATAAAGTGGCAATGATCGCAAGGTGGCCGGTCGCCCTTCAAAATATCCGGGTCTGCCAGCCCAATTGGCCGGGCGACAATTGCGGGCGGTGTGAAAAATGCCTGCGGACCATGCTGGGCCTCACGGCAGTGGGCGTGCTGGATAAAACCAAATCGTTCTCCGTGGATTATTTAACCGTTGATCATATCAGGAATCTCAAGATAAAAATGGGTGCGATCGATGACTATATTGAACTGATCCCGGCGCTGAAAACCGTGGGTCGGTCAGATCTGGCCAAATTCCTTCAGCGTTCGGTCGGCAGAGCCCGCGGTACTTCCTGGCATCCCACGGATCTGATCATGAGCGCCGATAAAAAATATTTGAACGGCAAGCTCAAATATCTTAAAAAGCGTCTGAACCAAATGACCGCCCCCAAGATGCACGGATGACATGTTGCACTCGGATCCATCGGGAGACCGTTGATGAAAATAGAAAAATTTAATTTAAGCCGTCAGAACGGCCGGACGCGCGCGTCCGCCAATATCGTCTGGGAAGACTGCGGCCGCCCCGCCCAGACGCTCTACTTCGAGACAAGTTCGAGGTATGGCGACAGCCTGTCGCCCGACCCTCATGCGTTTTTGATCGCCGGCCTGCTGCCCGCCATGTATTTCGGAGAGCGGCGGGTCTGGGTCGACGGTGCTGTTTGTCCCCATTTACTGGAAAATATCGAAGTCGCACTCAACTGGATCGCTTTCTGGTTCCACGCGAAAGGCCAACAGCCGATTCCCATCGAAGTCCGGTCGATAAAGACGGACGCTTCCATCCACAAGCCGGCGCAAGCGGGTTTTTTGTTTTCCGGAGGCATCGATTCACTGGCCACCCTCCGGCACAATCATCTGCATTATCCTGTAGAACATCCTGCCCGTATTCGTGACGGCCTCATCATTTACGGACTGGAAGTGCGTGACGATATCAGTTTTGACCATGTCCTCACAAATCTCGAGTGTATTGCGGACGACGCGGGTATCCGGATGATACCGATGTATACCAATATCCGTGAACTCGGTCCTGAAAGAGATCGAGACTTCTGGGCCGGATTCTGGTTGACGCACTATATGGGGGCGACATTTGGAGCGGCAATTCACGCCCTTTCCAGACGTTTCACCGTTTTTTCCATCAATTCATGTCACGATATTCCTCATCTGATCCCTTACAGCTCACATCCCCTGATCGATCCCTTTTTCAGCAGCAGTGATCTGCGTATTCAACACGTTGGGATCAATTTTTCACGATATGAAAAAACGAAGATTATCGCTGATTGGCAGGTGGCTCTCGACAATCTGAGGGTGTGCAATGATTTCCGCAGCTACCAGAAAGGAATGCTCAATTGCGGCGTCTGTGAAAAATGCGTAAGGACCATGCTCGCCCTGTTGTGTTGCGGCGCTTTAGAGCGGACGGCGGCGTTTTCAGACAAAGAGGTGACCGTCGAGCGCATCGCATCCTCGGTGACCATCACTCCGCATATTCTGCCGTTGTACCAGGAACTGTTCGAACCGTTGACGCGCATCGGCCGGAGTGATCTGCTGCAGGCCCTTTATCGTAAAGTTGAAGATCTGGAAAGAAGAGAAAAACGGGAAAAATGGAAATCCAGAACCATCGGTTCCCTCGCGGCCATCGACGAGAAACATTTCAACCGTTTCTGCTGCAGGGCATACAACCGCGTATCACGCCTGCTGACCTGATGAAACCATGAACATGCCGCCCCTTATGATCTCGCTCAAACACCCTTCCTCTGCTCCTTTCATCGCTCCAAATACGCATAACACCCCATTGCCCTATCGAGATCATTCATTTTAAACTCTTTCCATCGTTGTTTTTGTTTATACCATTGGTAAAAATGTGAAGGAAAACAGATGAACAAACAGACCGTGAAAGATGTGGATGTAAAGGGAAAAAAGGTGCTGGTGCGCTGCGACTTCAATGTGCCCTTGAAAAACGGGACCATCGCCGATGACACCCGGATTACGGCGGCGCTGCCCACCATCCGATACCTGCGCGACCATGGGGCCGCCGTGGCGCTCTGCTCTCATCTCGGACGCCCCAAGGGAAAACCCGATCCAAAATACAGCCTGCGGCCGGTTGCGGATTATCTCACCAAGGCCCTGGACCGTAACGTCGGCATGCTGGATGACTGCGTCGGCGACCAGGTTGCGGCCGCCGTTTCGAATTTGAAGACCGGGGAAGTCCTCCTCATGGAAAACACGCGGTTTCATGCGGGTGAAACCACCAATGACGCCGATTTCGCAGCCCAATTGGCCCGGGGCTTCGATCTCTTTGTCAACGACGCCTTTGGCGCGGCCCATCGCGCCCACGCCTCGACGGAAGGCGTCGCCCACCATCTTCCCGCCGTGGCCGGCCTGTTGATGGCAAAGGAACTGGATGCATTGATCCGCCTGAAGGAAAACCCGGCCGAGCCGGTGGCGGCCATCTTCGGGGGGGCCAAGATTTCCGACAAGATCGGCGTCATCGAAGCGATGCTGGGAAAAACCGCGGTTCTTCTGATCGGCGGCGGCATGGCCAATATGTTTTTCAAGGTCCAAGGCCTGGAGATCGGAGACTCCTTCATCGAGGAAAAAGGACTCGATACCGCCCGGCAGATCCTCGGCAAGGCGGGCAGCAAGCTGATGTTGCCGACAGACGTGATCGTGGCAAGGGAGATCCGTGAAAACGCGGAGCACAAGACCGTTTCCGTGGATGCGGTGGCGCCGGGATGGCGGATCGTCGATCTCGGACCGGCCTCGGTCGACGCGTTCACCCAACGCCTCAAGGAGATGAAAACGGTCATCTGGAACGGTCCTTTGGGCGTCTATGAAACCCGGCCGTTCGACGCGGCGACGATCGCCATGGCCCGCAGCCTGGCCGAACTTGACGCCGAGACCTACGTCGGCGGCGGAGATTCCGGGGCTGCGGTCAACCAGGCGGGAACGGCGGAAAAGATGACCCATGTATCGACCGGCGGCGGGGCCTTTCTGGAATTCCTGGAAGGCAAGCGCCTTCCAGGCGTGGCGATATTGAAGGATAAATAACGGCTTCGGGAGCGGTGTGGCGGTCCGGTAAACAGCGTGGCCGTCAGGCCTGCCACCCTCTTGGCGGTTCGATGCCGGACTCGGGCACCTTGGCGGCGTCTGCACCCGGTTTGTCTACAATCTGCACCGTGCTGGCCTGCGGCCCCTTCTCTCCTTCGCTCGGGAAATAGCGCACGCCGGTGCCGATCTGGAGCCGGTCGAAATCGTCATTGAGAACGCTGTTGCGGTGAAAAAACAATTCCCGGCCCTCGACGGACCGGAGAAACCCATAATCGTTTTCCGGAAACAACCTCACCACATGCCCGATCACATCCTGTTGCGGATGAGCTTTGACCTCGCCCTGCTGTTTCTCCTTCACCTTGAGAAGCTGGCGCCTGAGGGCGTCGAAAGCGCTGTTCACCGTGGTACTGAGCCGTTCGGTCCCCTGGCCTTCGCCGGATTCGCGGCTCACCACCAGTTCCTGCCCGGGCGGCACCCGTAAAACGATGCGGACCCGGTACGGACTGCCGCTGTTCTGATGTTCCTGGAGTTTTTCGACGGCGATCCGGCAGCTGATCAGTTTGTCGTGAATGTCATCCAGCTTGGCGGCTTTTTCAAGTATCAGTTCCTCCAGGGCGTCGGTTCTGTCGATGCTTCTATACGTGATTTCCGGGGGAATTTCCATTGGTATCACTCCCTATCGTTCATGGTTGCCAGCATTACGCTGATTATGGGAATTGTAGACCCCGTTCAAGGTTCCGTGAATACCGTGTTGCCGGTAATTAAGGTTGGATCGACCTGTATCCATAGGTCTATAGATCCGATATTGCATAGCATATCATCACGTCATCACGCGCACATCCCTGCCGATCTTGATCACGCTGATAATGACGACAAAAAACTCAAGCCGCCCGAGAAACATGGCAAGGGTTTCCGCCCAGAGGCCGGCATCGGGCATGCCGGCCGAGGTCACCCCGATCGACACGCCGACGGTCCCTAACGCGGAGGCGAATTCAAAAAGAGAGTCGCCAAGGCTGTATCCGCAAATGCAAAGGAGCATCACGCCCACAATATAGATCACAAGATACAAAAAGACAAAAATAACCACCTGGCGCACCCTGCCGTCATCCACAAAGACGCGCCTGTTTCCTTCCCATACCGGACATTCCAGCAGCGCGGCGCGCGGCAGAAGTTGGCGCTTGATGTCCCAGAACAGCAGCTTCGACAACAGATAGATGCGGAATTGTTTGATGCCGCCGGCGGTCGAGCATGTGCCGCCGCCGACGAGCATCAGGACGACCAGAAGAAACACCCCGAAACCATTCCAGTTGCCGTAGCTGACCGTGGAAAAACCGGTGGTCGTCAGTGCCGAGATCGTTTCGAAGAAGGCGACGCGCAATGATTTTCCCGCCAGCGGATAAATGGCCCGGCACGTAAAGATGAACGCGGCGGCGGCAGAGATCGGGATGAGAAATGCCTGCAGCCGGACCTCGCCATTTCTGGCGACGAAGCGAAACTTTCCTTGCCACAGGAACCATGCAGTGACAAAGCTCAGGTTGCCCAGGATCATGAGCACGATCGTCACCGCTTCGACGGCGGCGGAATCCCAATATCCGATGCTTGCCGGTCTCGTTGAAAACCCACCGGTGGATACCGCGGCAAAGGAATGGTTCACCGCATCGAAAAAGGACATGCCCGCCATCCGGTAGGCGAGCGACCCGGCAGCGGCATAGCAGGTGTAGATCATCAGCACCAGCCGCGCCGACTGTCGTACATTCGGAACAAGCTGGTCACTCCGCCCCTCGGCGCTCGAGATACCGACGCCGGTCGGACCGACGATGGCGGACATCATGATAATGGCCAGCCCCGCCCCGCCGGCCAGCTGGATGGCGCTGCGCCAGAACAGAATCATCGGGCCGGCGGCGG
>AMWB02050118.1_pt2 | contig 15162 bp, 19 predicted proteins | sample 200311 | NCBI WGS metagenome assembly AMWB02 (sample SAMN02737377, study PRJNA173069) | bioreactor metagenome | biome: anode biofilm in microbial fuel cells | place: USA: California | collected 2010-12-16 | reverse complement strand
AATTCAGCAACAGCAGCCGTTACCTCTCCAAGTAGCTGCCAATCATTGCTCTGGTTACTACGACATGTCCAAACTACAGTTCCGTCAGTGAGTGTCTCACCTACTGTTTCGGGCCATCCTGTGGGTAGGCTTCCAGCAGTCGTTCCAGCAGTTGTGCACTCATAACGATAAAGCGCATTAGAAGCCAAAACAACATAGTCACCCTCAACATAGGGTGTTCCAGAAACACGAGTAGTAGATGTAATATAAGTGAAGAAATTCTTCCAATACCTTACATACAACACACTCTCAGGCAACGTCCCGGTGGACAATTTGACCTTATTAAAACCATTAAGTGTTGCATTACCATTGGTTACAGCAACCATATCGCATGCCAGGGATTCCCCAACATGAGTGCGATAACTTGCCTTATACTCATATCTAGTAGTGCCTGTCGTCCCTTCTGGTGTAGCTGTTAACTCAGGCGCATTAAGATTTTCGATAAGTCTGATTTTGTATGGGGTTAGATAATCACTGATTCGATTAGCCATTTATTTACCTCAACTCGATAAGTGCGGGCAATTCACAAGAGAAGTCGCCGCCACTAATAGGGATTTCAACCCCATGATTTGCGTAGAAAAGTTTGCCATAATCATCTACATGAGCAGGTTCGAGATAGTTATCCAACTCATACCCAGCCGACGGCACTAGGTCTATTGCCAAATAGTAGGCCCTAAAACCCCCGCCAGTTGGCTCTGGATGACCTATCGCTGGATTGTATTCAGCGAGCGCAAGGTAATAATTAGCGTTGCGTGTATAGATGTCAGCCTCGTCGATAAACTCAAAGTATTTGGTCACACCACTAATAGTCAGAATCCTGCGAACGCTTGGGTCCAAGAGGTCGTAATCGCCCGATGTAACCTCGGCAGCCATCGTGATTTTATAAGGTCTAATAGCAACCACAGGCTCGCTTGGTGATGTGGTTCCAGGTGTCATGGTGTCTGGGTCTGGTTCATTGGACCAATCAGATGTTTGGCCTACAACGATAAACGTATTAGATGCATTTATCAGTTGTTCGCCTACCCATGATTTAAACGTATATGTAGTTCCTACGGAACGGCTCATGTGGGTATCTCCGGTTCAACCAATGGTTGTCTGTGATTATATTCGGCAGGGAGAATATCATCCCCCCAGGTTAATAATTCTTCGTCGTATGTATATGTGAGGCTTCCGATGGATAGAAAAGCCATTGCGATAGCTAAAGGCTCTTCTATTTTAAAATTCATAAAAACTGCTGGTTGTGGCTTAAAGTTCCACCAATCATTAAAGTCAGGATTGATAAGGTGTTGCGGAATGATTTGCGGTTCGCCACCAGCATTAAGCTCTGTATAAATGAATGTGTCTTCTGGTGATACAGTAAGTATCCACTTAGTCCCAGCAGGTTTTAGATACTCAAAATCCTCAAGGAAATGTTCAAGGTCGATATCATCTGAGACCCAAAGTCTATAAACACCAGGATGGAAGTAGTCAGAATCAAAAAACATCCCAACTTGGACATTCCAGGTATCTACCAGTGACGCCATATCGAGGATACGATGGTATGAACCACCATGTTCCCTGACTAGATCAGCTATTGCTACAGAAGTGCCTTTGTAAGAATACTTAGCTATTGATTCACGGATACGCTGACGGTTCCATTGATAGCTTCTGTAGTCCTTCCAGCGATGTCCTACTATATCGCCTATCAGTCTGAGGTAGCGGTCAGGAATAGTGTTGATATCTCTAGTGTCCAAAACACTAGCAGCGTCAGAGTGGCTTAAATCAAGCGCAGCGTCCCATACGCTTAAATATCTTTCTAACACCCCTTGCTGTTCAACAACATTCTCAACCTGATCAAGAATATGCCAAACTTCAGGAAGTCTGCTAAATATAGCTTCTCTAGCCATTATCCTACCGTAACGGTAAAACTACCGCCCACGATTATTTGTCCATTTCCGGGTTGTATGTTTGTGGTAGGTGTGGTGAATTCACACCATGAAACGCCAGAAGTGTTTTGAACAGCAGAATGTATGTCTGTAAAAGTTAATTCCTCAGCTATTCCTCTATTAGATATATCAAATAAATTGTTTAGTGACGTTAAGACATTCGCAGTTACAGTGTTAGAGTTATAACCAGTAGTTACCCCTATCTTAACAGTAACATCTACAGGATATTCTTCGGCGTCTAATAATAAATATCTATTCTCCCAGTTCTGCATGTGACCCCAGTCAGCTAATTCGCTCCATATTGTTGACTTAAACTCGTCCGACATGGGACCACCACCGCTAGGAACTATATATAGAGCCACAAACTCCCAAGGGAAATAGTTTAATTGACTTCTATCAAGGGCCTGACACCATAAAACACCAGGAATAATTTCAACTAATGCCTCATAATCTTCTAGTGTCACACCTCTGCGTTGCGTGCGAGTAACCCTTGGAATGTTACGTCTTATGGATTCTGTCGCTTCTGCATCGCTTCCACCATTAGCAATTATATTATTTGTGACACTTCCAACAATCCCAAACAAGGATTCTGGAATTCCAGTTATAACACCAGCGCCACAATTACCTGATTTCCCATCAGTTTTTATGAATGAAATATTTATTTCACTTCCGGCGGTTAAAGATGCTCCTCTGTTACCATCGCCCACAACAAGCCAAACTTCATCACTCTCATCCAATTCTAAAAGAAAATGTCTATCTGTGGGAGTGCTTCTCCAAAAACTATCAACCTCACTCCAAGAATATACAGGTTCTGTTCCAGTTGTCATTGTGAGCGTATTAGCTGCAACACCAGTGCCCAAATTATATTTAGCACACCCAGACCAATCAACATTCTCGAAGTCTGTAGATGCAAGCGATAATTCAGTTATCTCTCCCTGTATCACAGGAATGGTGATGCTCTCACCTGTCATTATAGCAGCGTCAGTATTGATATATTTTAACCCATTGCTGCGTGTAAACTCCAAGTATTGCGGTATATCTATGTCACCCTCTATTCCAAACGTCCTAGTTAAACGTATTGAGGATGTAGCAGCATTAGCGATTACAGGCAGATACCCAACAAGCCTACCAAGTTCTATAAGTGACTGTTTAAATATCGCTGTTTGTAAAAAACCTTCACTAAATACCCTGTCAATATAGTTATTTAATTGATCTGTTTCTCTTGCTAACAACCTTAATAATACAATTCCGGCATCACTATGATTAAGGTCAGTATATTCGGGTAGTTCACTCTGAAGTAGAGCAATTAACCTATTATATTCGCTCGTAAAATCTCTACCAGTATAAGTATATTCTAGTGTCAACTGCTTATCTCCATAAGTAGCCTACGCCTTGATGGAACACGTATAACCTCACCAGCAATAGGATTCCCCACACAATCCATATAATCCCTGGACTCTCCATCTAAACCCTTGTCTTCTATAAAACTATCAACACATACCCACCAAAACCTTATGTCCTGATACAATTCCCAAGACATTAACAACCATGTGTCAGCGTTTTTGACTGTATAAAAGATATCATCATAAGCTTTTTTGATGGGCTTAGGTATTCTTGGGCGTATAAAAGATTTTTGCTGATATTCGTATGCTGGATAACTTAGATATCTGCTACACCAATCATGATTGTTCTCATCCAAAAAGGCTGAACGATATTCTGCTAACCTTGCAGAAACAGCAGAGGTCATCGGAGAAACAAGGTTAGATATAGTGTTCTGCATAATAAATGTGGGTGTAAGTTTCACCTTTAACACACCCTCATCTATTTCTAATGATTGCGCTCTCCAAACAAAATCATGTGGTGGTATAAGATTAACCCTATATTCCCACCTTTTTGTAGCCTCTTCTGCCCATGTCTCAAATTCTATTGCAGTTTGCATATTGTTGGGTTCAAACAATATGTTTTGAATTCTACTCCCAAACTCAGGAAGTGTGTCGTGTTCGTATTGTCTAGTTAACAGGATGTGTGCAATAGCCTCAGCCACATGGTTTTCGTCATAGTCAACACTTTCTTGTATTGTCCACCTATCAGCCATATAAGCCAAGCCAACAGATGTATGATCACGATTCCCATCTGTGATCTTGAATCCACCCATATTAGGGTCTATTCGCACAGGAAAGGCTATTCCACGACCATAGAATTCAATATATCTTGCCAACTAAGCCTCTTGGTAGTCCTGATTACAAGACTTACAGAAGTTGTCTGTTTGTGTCAGATAGGTTCGGGGTGAATCAGTATATATTTTTTCCTGAATAACCTGTTTAGTGACCTCGACTTGCGACTTTGGGCCATTAACAATCATTTGAGCAGTCCCAGCAGTCAAGATTATCACATTACTTTTGCTATCCATTGTGATTATAGGCCCAGACGTGTCACCATTAGACCCACAACACGATATAGTTAATATGCCTTGCCCCTCTTTGGCGTGTAGGGTTATTCCGCTCCCGTTTAGATCAAGTAAACGTATTACTTCTTCGCCATTCTTTAGACTTGACGGCCCATCAGAGTTTTTAGCAAAAACGTTTTTGGTTCCACGAAAATCGCTCTGCCTATATTTGCTTTCTCCTATGCGCTGTTCAGGCTGCTTTCTAAGTTTGCTAGGATTGTATATTTGTAAACCTGAACCTTTTCTTGATAATAAAGAAATACTTTCTTTTCCTTCTCTAGTATCAAAAAGTAAGGTTCCACCATCAGGGGCTTTTAGTTGGAATATCTTTGTTGGATCACGAAAATCACCGTCGTCTACTTCTTTTGATTCTCTTGGTGTATTCTGTTTGTTTTCGCCGTCTTCATCTTGCGCTGGAAAACCTGGTAGACAATACATACTGTCAGGGTCACTGCTCATAAAGTGACCAACAACGCTCTGCCCCGGTTGTAACGGCCACCATATCCCTGTATCACCCTTGGGATTGCCTTGCTGACCTCCAATAGGATTACCCGCTACATCTATCCAATCAGACCAGTTTTCTTCCCCAACCCCATACAATCCAGCAAACTCTACCCTGACTCTGCCACGACCTTCAGGATCATTAACCTTGCGCACAACACCCTTGTGACCAGTGGTATACTGGTCATGCAACAGGTCGGTATTATCAAATTTTAGGTAAGTATCAGGCATTACTTCTTTGTATCTGTTGGCATTGTAGACTTTTCGTCGTTTTTGCGAGGGTTGTGACCAGCAGGGCCAACCTTGCTGTTTTCTACATCTTTCTTTTGGGCGTCAGTCATTGGCTTTGCTGGTTTTAAACCGCCCTTGGTTTGGTAGTCACCCTCGCATCCCGCACGATTTGGTTGGGGGTTAAATGTGAAAGAAAAATTTATTAAATGTTCACCTTCTCCATAAGTAAACGTGGCCTGTATTTCCCTACCGATTGGCCTAGGCTCTGCCCATATAGTCCCAGGTTGAAACATGTCTGCATACATAACCATAGGATTGTGTTGTGACGCCATATCACCACTTCTGATCAGTTTGGCTTGAGTTCTATATCCATCCTTGGCTGACCATTGATGTGTAACAGACTCAACATAATAATCACCAGAAGCCAGCGCCCCAACATTGGCGATATGAATGTCTTTCTTGGCCCTAAGCGTAGGAAAACCTCTTAACTCTATTGACCCTGTAAAAGTCTTGCTAGTTTTTTCTTTTTTGTGGTTATCGTGTCTATTTTTGTCTCGACCCTTGCCACCTTCAGGCAGACAGTCAGCTCCACTAAAACTGTGCCCACCAGTATCTTTTGGCGCTGTGGGCTGATTAGTATTGCCCTGTAGCGCTTGTGTGGCTAGTTGCGATGCTGGTGTTATTGCTAGTGTCATTATTGAGGTCCAATCCCATACAACAATCTTCTGGCAACTTGTAGCGGATTCTCGTTCGACATAAAAGGCGCTCTATATTCTGTATCCTTTGGGGCTTTTACTTGTGGCGTAACACCAGCATCCTTAATTGCGTTTTCTAGCGCCTCTTTGCCACTTATCTTTTTATCTCCACCTTTGCCTTTTTTAAGTGACTCCCTTTTTGCTCCACCACACATCTTGTATAGGTCATCTCTACCAGTTAGTGTTATTGTTGCCACACTCCCTGTAGGATATTTCTCGCTAATCTTTACTATATCTACAGTAGCTTTTGGTGATAATTGACCTTGATACCCAAACCTTATCGCTAACTTCTGACCGTATCCAAAAACCCCACCAAGTTCCAGATTAGGGTTAATAAGCGTAACGGTAATTTCCCCAGCGCCTTCCTCCCCATCTGTTAACTGCCACGATGCGACTAAGGGGGTTATGTCAATACCATCAATAGTAATAATAAAGTCAGGGTCGCCATGAAACGATTGGTTAGCGGATATAGATTGTGTAAAGGTTAAACTCATCCGTTATATATCCACAACAAAACTTGTATAGTGGCCTTGCGTGACAACAACGACTCAGGGTGAAACAAGTCCTCCAATACAGGAGAAACAGACTTAACAATGCAGGTTTCTCTTATCTCATCTCCGAATACAAATTTAACTCTTGGAGGTCTATTGATAGACGACATGGGAATAATTGGTTTGGTTAGTGTCTGCAAACGCTCCCTAAAATTCTTTATATACCCATCAGGAGCCCTCCACCTGTTAAGCATTATCTCAAACTGAATAATATCATTATCACCATGAGAATATTGATGATAAGGCTTATCGCTTCCAGCAACACCCATAGTTACCCAATTAGCCTCAACCTTGGTTGCGCCTATCTTGTTTGGGTTCCACTGAAACCATATCGGCCCTATTGGACCCTCTAGTGGAATTATACCAGCTTTGGTGTGTAGGTTCATTATTGTGTCATCGCTGGAGCATGTCTACCGGTAGAGTTCTCTAGTCCTCCACCACCAGACGTAGTAGGGTAAAGTGATATTAGTTTTTTAACCTTTTGAAATAAACCCTGGTCATCTACTGCAACAGTTAGTTCGGCTTGCCCTCTTACTTCATGGGTTGTTTTTTGATCTGTTGGTTGCTGTTGAAGACTTGGAACGTTAAACATAGAGAAACCATAATTAGCCTGACCAAGGTGTTGCATGGGTGTTATTGGAGAAAAGGGCTGATCATATATGTCCGATATGGCCTTGTTTTGCATGTTTAGTAGTTTTGTGAATGAAGGTTTTCTGGGCGCATAATTAAGTACACCCTCAGCATATTCAGTGAACATGTCCGTGTGCATATCTGACGATGATATGAATTGGCCGCCCTCTATCATTTCCCTATTTTTTTTGTTTGTCCACTCTTGCCATCTTCCCAAAACATCTATGACAGATGTGGTAAATTCTGAAAGCCCAGTCCCCAATCTAGTAAAAAGAGCAGAACTGTCAGCTCCTGCATCGCTAAGTCTTTGCCAAGACTGTTCTAACGCATCTCGTGCTGTTGCGCCTGGGTCTTGATCCAAAACACTTTTATGCTCTTTTACAACATCAATTCCCTTCCCGGACTCAACTAATTCCCTTGCTTTTAGCAACTCCTCCGCTGAAGACTTCATTAAGATAGCTCTAACAGCCTGTAAGAAGTTGGTTCCTGAGAATTCTTTGGCGTCAAAACCCCTGCTTAATGCTCTTTCCCATGCTGGAGACAAAGTATTAGCCAAGAAACCTATAAGGTCTTCACTCATAGCCTTATCATACTTTGCATACATCGCCTTGCCAGCAGCTTTTTGATCTTTAGGCTTTGACCCCTTGTATGCTTTTGCCACATTTTCATCTGGCGAACCAGCAAGCAATATTTCCCCTATGTCACCCGTGTTAGCGTCCAGGAAAGACTTCATGCCCCTAGCGAACATGTTAGCTTTCATACCAACAGTGGTAGCGTAACCAGTAAGCGTTAAAATATCTGAGATATTCCAACCCTTGGCTACCATTGACGGAGCCAGGTATTTCATAGACTCAGCAATATCCTGACCTCTCATTTTAAAGATGTCTATTGCTTTGTAAGATTGACCAGCTATTTCTGATGCGTATTGGGTTGTAAAGCCAGGCTGATTCTTAAACCTCTCTTTTAACTCTGGCTTTCCCATATAGTATTGAGCGGAAATTAATGACTCCATTAATTGAGCGCCAGCATCAGGAGTCATTTGCGACATTTTTGCAAAACTTGTGGCAATTTTAGCTAAGTCAATATGTGTCTGTTTATTCATCGCTGGGGCTTTGGGGTCGTCGTGTGGTAATGCCGACCCCATTTCTGCTAGAGACTTCATAAAGTCTTCTTTTTTGATTCCACCTCGATAAAAGAACGACGCATCCCCAGCGGCATATTCAACACCACGCTTTTCGGCTTGTGTTTTGTAACCAATGGCATGAAGGTTGAGTTGTGGGTCTAAAAGCCTTTGTCTGTCTGCTCCTAAAAACGAAGTTGTGGCTACCTCTCCTACCATATCCACAGCCTTCATCAATAAATAAAAAGTTCCTAATGATTTGGCAAGCTTTGCCGACCTACCTAATTCGTGAGGCCAGCCACCCCATAACCCGATCTCACCTTTGGGTTGAGTTGGAGACCCCGGAGAACTTGGAACAACTGCCGTTCCTCCACTCCCAGGTCTCCCCCTCCCTAAAGCAGCATTAGCGCCAGTAAATGCAGTCGTAGCAGCATTAACTTCAGCGGCAGCCTTTGATAACATCGACGCCGCATTGCCCATACCATGCGCTAATTGATATAGGTTGCGTAGCGCAGCAGAGGTGTTAAGTGTCTCAAGCTTTTTTAAGCTTCTCGCTAATGTTTTGACACTTTGGGACAGCGAAGCCATTTGGTCTGTTACTGTCCCTAATCCCTCGGCGCTAAATTTAATGCCTACTCTTTGGATCAACGTTTTTTACCTAATAGTTTCTCTTGTTCTTTAGCTTCATATTCCCTTTGCTTTACCAACCTCTCCCAAACATCACGCCTATCATGCGCCGTCCAGGACATTATTTCTGATCTCGATTCGTGTAGGTGATAACAAAGATTGAATATTTCTTGAAGAAAGTCTTGGTAGTTGTAACTTGATAGGCCAGTGAAGAGGGTTAAGTCCTTAAATCCTTGCCAAATTAAAGCATTAGCGCCTAACCCTCCGGCAATAAAAAATCCCTACTTGTCATCAAGTTAATAGATGACTTCTCTCCACAATCAGAGCATTTCACAACAACTTCAGTATCGTATCCACAAAGTAATTTCTTACGCAACCTGCGAATTTCTCTTAAATCAGCCTGAACAAAATTAATGACATCCTCGTAGGAAAAGTCTCTACTGCCATCAATAAAACGTATAGCCTGAAAAGCAGCCTGATTAGTATCCACAACAGGGCCAGCAATTATTTGTTCAAGCAACAAGGATTCCTGGTGTCCGTTTAACATTCCGATAGTTACACGTTTTCCTGACCTTGGTAACTTACCCTCTACAACCGGATCGGTCGATTGAAATTCCACGGGGAGTTCCTTGAATTCCAGCTTCTCAAGGTCAACAACATGCTCTTCTTCATGCTCACAGGTTGGACAAATGAATAAGAATCTGAAGTCTGTGCCATAATTAAGTTTATAGCACTCGATTGCTAGATATTCTTGGTCTGGAGCGAATAAATCCAAAACATCCTTCTTCTTTATCCGCTCCTTCCCGTCAATATCCACAATCAGGGATGCGAGATATTCTGGATATGTCTCGTAAAGTTTTTTATTCTTTTTGAGTAATATCTTATCAGAATAACCGTCGCCTTCCCGTATTGTTACCACTTTCTGACTAATGGGTAACGTAATTGTGTTTGTTAATTTTTCCATGTGTTACAGGTATCTAACTTCTCTCTCTTGATATGCTATCTCTACTGACTCAATAACATTCTTGTCTGTTGCGCCAGCAGACTTGTCTCCCACATCATAATCAACAATAAAACCTGATTTAAATTCCGTAACCCTAAACGGTGTGTTGGTGTTGTCATTTTCATACATGCTAAAGTCACGCATATAATCTTCTGGATTACCACCATTACCTGTTTTGGCATTCTGAACCTGTGTCATCCAGTCTTGCCAGTAACGCCTTCCTGGGCCTTCTAGCGGAACTGTGTTGGTCAATGTCGCATTCGCAAAAGTAAGCATACCCGCTTCTTTATATGAATGGTTCATGCCAGCCCCATTAGCCTCAGTAATGCCAATGGTTTGTTTTCCAGGGTTAAAGGATTCCACCAACGCCACAGGGAAGCCATTGATTTCTAAACGGAATTTGAACTCTTTTGCCCGCGGTAATGCTTTGCTTTCTGTTGCCATTAGCTAGTCCTCACCCATCCAGGTAGTTCTTTAAGTGCAGTGAATTCGCTGAATGCTTCACCTGTTCTCAACACTCCCACCTCAAATTCCAGGTATCTAATTGCTCTTGTTGGTTGCACAAGCGCCCTTGCTCTATAGATGCCCTGGTCTATCTCTAAACCACTATTTAGGACGGCGTTTTTAAGCACACCGCCATCAAAAAACGCGTCACGATCAGTCTGGAGGACAAAATCGTATATAGATGCTTTGTCTTTCCAAAGCCTAAACTGCGGTTCAAGTGTTCTATGGATTTCACGCCAAGTTAACGGATGGTTAGGCTCAAAAAGGAACATTCTCAACACAGGAACCAAGACCTTCCGCATCGCTATAAGGAATCGCACAACATTTATTTCTCGTAGTGCGCTTGGAGCACGTTGTGTTGTATAGTTTTCCCAAAAAACCGCTCCCTCTATTCCCTTATCCCTACTAATCATCAGATAGTTCATCTGATTTTCAGCAAAGAGATCGCGGTAGCCTCTCCAGTCATGGACGTTAAAATCTAGCCCTTCAACCAGATCAACCACACCTCTGCGTGGGCCTACAGGAGCATAATGGTAATCATAATTAGTATCAGTGTTAGCAATACATTTAGATAAATGCCCCAGGTTGCTGATATATTTACGTGAATCAGTTCTTGAGTCATAACAAAGGGGTCTACCGTAATACAGGGCTGCATACGGGGAGTTAAAGGCTTCGTGCGAGTATGGGGTTTCTCCCATCCTGAAAGCCTTTGCGTCATTAGGATCAAGTCCCGCAGGAAGGTTAATGTGAGCGAAGTATTCGCCCCTATTCTCACAAAATGCTATAAGTGATTGCAATACTGATATATTGGTGGTTCCTGGTATTATTACATCCATTGCAAGGTCTGTCTTGTCAATAGCGTAGATACCAGTCTGTGCAAGATCATCCCCGATATAGTCTGCTGCTGTCAAAGGATCACTGTCAAGCCCACCAGTTAGTATCTGTGAGGATACTGTCTCTGCTGGTCTGTTAGTGTAAGCAGGATTAGTGGAGCCTTCATCTGTTACAAACACCAACAAGCTGCGCTCGTTGATGTAATTAACTACGTATCTTTCATCTTCAGGGTCCATAGACAGATTGCCAAAATACTCATTCATACCACCCTGAAGCGTGTAGGTAACTCTCACATCAAAACGTGTATCGGGATTCAGGTCTGCATCATACACATCAATTTTAAGGCTATTTCCCCATGCGCCTTCATTAGCTGACTCAAATGTTAGTGTAGGCTGAGGAACGCCCTCTGTGCCTGTCACCTCGTCATTGCTAAAACCAAACGCTGTTGCAGTTGTTGTGGCCTGAATCTGTATTGTTGACGAAAGACCTGTTGTGTCAGAGGTTATAATTAGCTTGCCCTGAGAAGCCGAAGCTGTAGCCCCCGCCAACGTAGACAGTAGCGTTACTACCTGTCCAGCGGTAAGCGTTCCTGCCGTCATCTCAAATGTCTGGTCAGCCTCACCGTCTACAGCAATAACCAGGCTATTTGTTCCAGCATAAGCAGGATATGTGCCAGTAGTTAAGCCCAGCGCTGTATACGCATCATTCGCTACCGCTTTAATGATAATATCATCAGTGATAGTATTTGCAGCAATCTTGACACAGCCATCCACGATTGACGCTGTTAGGCTGGTTGTTTGAGCGTTAATCTCATCAACAACATTCTGCGCTGTTCTGGTTCCCTGTGTCAAAACGACGGGTTGATCAGCGCCAGCCCCAACCGCTATAGTTATAGCGTCTGACTCGCCAGTTACTATTGTATAAGGCCCAACCTCTGATCCCGTTACATTCCCCGCATAAGGAGCGGCAAAAACGAACGGCCCAACATCACTTGTAACGCTTGCAGATGTGGGTGTCCCACCCCTATCATTAAGCGTAACAGATGCTTTTGTTGCGGTAATAGTTGATTTGTCGCTAGGGTCTGTGCAGTTAGCAAGACGAATAACAACAAACTTTGCTCCCTGAAGTAACCCCATTTTAAGGACTAGCGGATCATTAGAGCCAGCAAAAGTCCTTCCAAACATTCGCTCATATTCATCCCACGAATGCACCATTATCGGTTCCCATAAAGGACCGCGCTCTGTCTCAACAAGCGCCACGACATAACCACGCAGCAACTCATCTGTGTAGAGCGAAAGATCATTTATGGAATATATAACTCTAGCAGTTCCTAGTCCCATTATACCTCCGTCAACCTAATTTCTCTTCGTTTAACCTGCTTCTGTAGAAGCTCCTGGAACTTAGGATGCAATGCGTTGTAGTCAACAGGATCAGATATATGCTTGTCGCCGGTGCGACTAAAAGCTAGAAGCGATATATTTGTCCCGTCAGGCATCGTAATATCCCTTTTGTCAGGAGTTAAGTTAACGATTTGAATCATCATTGAAGGTTTGGGGGCTGGTTTTGCAGAATAGATAGGCTTTTTCCTTGCCATATTCTCACCCCTGTTAACCGATGGTTATTGCAGTTTCGTCAATATCATCGGAAAAGATAATCTTCTGTATTGATTTAAATTCTTCAGCCTCTAATCTATCAACCCAAACGTCCGAGGCTTTAAGAACTGTGACTCCGCTGTAAAGTGGTATATCTAAATCATCATGGTTACGGTTTGTTATTCTGGTAAACAGAATACGTTGTTCATTAATAGTTGCTATGTAACCAGGAGGAAATGTCTGTAGAAAAAAAGTAACAAGGTTATCGTAGTGTGTTTTGTTCGTTGCTAAACAATATATCTCATAGTAAATATCAACAGGTGAAGGGTAGGGTTTCCATGTATAGCTATCAACACCAGTTAATGTCTCACCGTCAACAATAACCGTGGCTTGTTCTACGCTTGGTATCCATATCTCGCAATCAGGGCGCTTGTCTTCTTCTCTTATCTCTATTGATTCTCTGCAAACAGCGTAACATGGGTAGATTGATAAGCCTTTTTCACGTTCGGGTAGGTAGGGATAAACCTTAATTTTTGTCCCACCCAGCTTGACTTTCTCAAGCCTCTCACACACAAATGAATCAACATCACTAATCAAACGCTTATACCTATCGCACGCCTTAAGGCTCTCATGTAAAAACCAGCAACCCTGACACGCTCACGTCTTGCTGTTTTTTGAAATACAGGTCTTTCTGGGATAACTATTCTGATGCCCCTTCTAAACCCATTCTCAACTACAGCACCCTTTTCATGAACCAATGCAAGAGAATGTTTATTTATCCTTGGGTAGTCGGGGCCATCAGGAAACACTTCTCCTTCATAGTCTCCGGTAATCTTGTGTCTAATGCCCCCACGATAGCCACCATAATCAATCATGATTGTGCTATGGCCTTTTCTGTCTATGGTATACTGTTTTAGTTTTGGCCATCCAGGGCCGGCCATATCGAAGGTTCGCTTAGTAGCCTCTTCAAGATACTCCCCAACCTTCTTGTTGGCTGCCTTCATTTCAGTGCGAAGCTTCACTGCAATATTGTTAAGATTGGCAGCAAGTTTATCTATTCCTGTTACTGAAACTTTAATCATGATTGCCAGGTAAACTCATCTTCGCTATCGGTCTGGTTTAGTTCTTCAGACTTCCTAAGTCTAAATTGTGTGATACACTGCGACCCATCGATAGGGACAGTGCAGCGAGCTATCATATCCTCGTCGCTGTAGTCCCATCTTTTACCACTTACGTCTATGAAGTAATCTGTGGCTTCAAGGTCTATGCCTTGTTCTTGTAAATGTGTGTTATGGGCGTATACTGTGCGTATTTCTATATCCCTGATACCTGAAGCATCTATTGATATTTGTTCAGCAGAGACCCTTACAAAATCTTCCATAAGACAATTAAAGGTTCGCATAGCGCCAGTATTATCAACAGCAACCAACAAGTCCCCAAAAAGGATTTCATGAACCTTATACAGTTCTCTTGTTACCAGATCGCCCAGTGCTCCCATCAGAAGGTTGTTACTCCAACGCCCGGCCACCTATACAAAGGAACATCCTCCCAGTTATCGGTAGGGTCTACCTCGTGAGCAGCCTGTTTAATCTGATCCTTAATCTCTTGTTGTAGGGCTTCTAAAAATTCAATAGCCTTGTGATATTCAATTGATGCGCTACCACCCTTGGCTGACTTGATTTTTTGTGAAAAAAGCAACAAAAGCCTTGGTATTATTTGCTTAACAGACAACAGCCCAAGATAGACCTTCTGTTTCTCTGACAAAACAACACCATCCAGTCCTTGCAACGCTGTCTGGGCCTCTACAGCCCTAGTAACCGCTGCGCTAATACCCTCGTCTAATTCCAAGACAGGAGCAAGGACATCTAGCGCCAATGTTACGGCATTAACCGCCATATTCGTGTTCCACTATCTTTTTTGCCAAACTGTTTGCGCTTGACCGATAACCGAACTTGATACCTTTTTCTACACATATCTGTCTTAGCGTTTTAATGCTAAATTCTTCCAGTTCAGCTACCCTACCATCAAAATCCTCGACTTCTGGCTTTGTCTCCACGGAAACGACAGTAGGGGCCTCACTGGGAGCGATTGCTTGAGGAGGCTCGCAGAGTTCCAAACCGCCAGCTTGGAGCCACAATCGCGTGTTTTCGCCAATATTGGCTGGCAAGGGCTTCACCTCACCTCGCTCAATCGTGAAGCCCGTTTGCCTGTCCTTAAAAATAAAACCATTCTTATTTAGCCGAACGTATCGACTCATAACAAAACCTCAAGCTAGATTAGAGGAGCCATATACGATGGGAAGCTATTACCGCTAAAAGCCTTACCACTATCAAGTATAACTCTAGCGTTTCTATCTATGGTTGTAAAACCACAGATAATACTAGCCGATGTCCCTGACAACTGT
>AMWB02027067.1_pt1 | contig 15167 bp, 11 predicted proteins | sample 200311 | NCBI WGS metagenome assembly AMWB02 (sample SAMN02737377, study PRJNA173069) | bioreactor metagenome | biome: anode biofilm in microbial fuel cells | place: USA: California | collected 2010-12-16 | reverse complement strand
ACACCAGCTTTATCCATCTGGTCTATAATACTATCTAACTCTTTATCATTAATTGCTCTATCAATAGTTTTATTCCATTTCTTTACAACAGCATTCTTAGCCTTTTCTTCTTCAGCCTTTATTTTATTCTCTTTCTCCCTGTTAATAATTTCTTCCTTAACCTTACTAACTTTCTCTTCACTTTCCTTAATATCCTTATCAATCTGTTCCTTGGTATTCTTATCTGCAAGTTTATCTCCAAGTTCTTTATTCCATAATGTAAGAACTTTAGATTGACTTAGATTATTTACAATTCTCTTATCAACTCCAGAAATTTCTTTCATAGTAGGAGTTTCAAAAGGAAGTTTTAATTTCTTAGCCTGTTTATGTAAAGTCTCTAATTCTTTGCTGTATAAATCAGATTGTTTATTTAACTCCTTAATAATATTCTCCATAGCAGATTTAGCCTCTGGATTAGTTTCCTCAGCCATCTGTAACTCCATTCCTGCTATAGCAAGTTGTGTAGCAAATTGGTTTAATGCTGTAAAGTTCTGAGGAGTTTGTCCTTTAGTTAGGAACCAAGCATCCTTCTGTACTAATTCTGTATACTGTTTATTTAAATCTTTTAGTTTACTATCATTCTCTAGAATTTGTTGATCTAATGACATCCTGTTGGCTATCATAATATTTCTAGCAGCATCAGACATCTGGTACTGATATAATCCTGTATAGTACTTCTTGTATAAATCTTCTGCATTTAAAGCACTCTCTTTAACCTTAGCAAGTACTTCTCTATTTGAAGTTTCATCTCCAAATCCTAGTTGAGTTAATTCCTGATTTAGCTGTGGACTATTTAACCACTCTTCCACTAAATCCATATTACCTGCCATAGCACCTCTTAATCCAATCTCATTACCTAAATCATCTGCAACTTCTAATAATGCAGATTTCTTATCCTCAGGTGTAATATCTGGGTTAGAAAGAATATCCTTTACAGTATTTACTCTCTCCTTAACTAGTTCTCCTCTAGCACTAATTTCTGCATTCTTTCTATCTACAATGGATTTACCTTCATCCATTCCAATAGCTCTACCTAATGCTTTAAACCCTACTCCACCTATCGCACCAAATATAAATGAATCTGTAAACTCTTCATCTCCTACATAACCAGATAGTCTATCACCAAACTCAGTACCATCATCTTCACGTAGACCCATTTGGATTTCTCCATGTCTTTGTCCCTCTTGACTAGCAATATAGTTTACACCTTCCTCAATACCTTCAGTTAATTCTGCTAATCCAGTTTTACTAGCATCTAACATTCTGTATCCTAACTTACCATACCAAGGTTTAGCAGCCTTACCAAGTAATTCTGCTTGTCTCTCAGCAACCCCTAGTGGAACTTTAACATTCCTAGTTAATCCTGAGAATGGTTTAAGTACAGCACCTAACTGTACCACATCAAACATTAAGTTTGAATAATCTGATATATAAGTTAATCTTGCACCTTCATCAGCAAATTGTTTACCTTTCTCTAGTGCTAAATTTCTATACTTCTCTCTAATACTTGCAATGGCATCTTCATTACTATATACTTCTCCAGTTTCAGGATTAGGTAGTCTAATAGGTAATGCTTCAATTTCAGCATTCATATTAGCCTTTAACTCCTTCATCCAGTTTGTATTATCAAACTTACCTTCCTGTAACCCAACATTAAATTGGTTCATTAGTTGCTCATGGACTTGCTCTGCTTCCATAGCACCTTCCATGTGCCTCATACCAATAGCACCAACACTGGTTTGAAGTAATCTGGTGGCAGTAGTTCCTAACTTTAATCCTTTAGCACCTAATTCCAAAGCCTTAGTAATACCCCAACCTGGAAGTAAGAATGATGCAGCACTAGCAGCACTAGTTAATCCTTGGAACCAGTAACCTGTATCACTAAATCTATCTCCAGTTTGATATATAGGAGTAGTTTCGGCAGCCCAATCAGTAATACTCTTACCTAAATTATATACAGGATTATCCATAGAGTAATCACCTGCTATTATATCTGGTATGTCAAGTAGTGTACCTATAGACTCTATAGTTTGTCCTATAACAGAACCTACTACTGCTTGATTAAGCATAGCACCTGCTTGTTCATACCAAGGTTGTTTCTCTCCCCTAATCCTTTCTATATTAGGCAAAGATTCATAAGGTAATCCTATATCATATTTAGATTTACCTATATTACCATATCCTACATATTCAGATTTGGGTAAAGAAAAGTCTTGGGCCTGACGCCCAAGATTAAAAAATAATTCATCCTCTAATGGTTGTGGAGTATTAGGATTTCCTAAGTTAATTAACTCCTGTAAATTACGAGTATTATTATCTGCCATAATTTATTTATTCAGATTCTAATTGCTGTTGCTTTAATTGTTGGTTATATGACATTGCAGGTAAAGTAAATCTTTGCTGTATATGCCCATCAATAATATTCTTAATAGCTTGTCTAATATAATTAGCATCTTTTCCTTCTGCAAATGGTGCTAGTTCTCCTGTACTAGGATTTCTTACATATATAGAATATCCATTACCTTTACCATTATAATCTATTTTTAATGCCCCTGTAAATATAATATTTTCTTCTGGATTTTTCAAATCATCTGACTCAATTTGTTTAATTCTTTTTAATCCATTTGAATAAGTACTCGTAACATTATCTAATGTAAAATAAACTTTCTTTCTTTTTCCATTAGGCTTTTCTGTAAATCCATTTGCTCCTAATTTACCATCAACTACTGTTGTATAGAATTCTCCAGTATTTTCATTATAGTTAAAATTATTTTTTTGTAACTGATATATCAAAATTTCAGGATCTATGTTTATTTTATCTGACATTGTATAAAGATCAACAAGTCCTAATTTATCTTCACCACTTACTCTAAAAGCAGATTGAAATGGCATTGCACTATTATTAGCCCATACTTTTCTAATACCTTCTTGTGCCATAGGATTTAGTGTCCATTCAGTATCAGATGTTACATATTTATATTCCTTATCAGCATCATGCAACTTTGCCCAATCTTTATCAGTTTTGGGTATGGGTAGTCCTTGTGCTTCTAATTCTTTAGTCTTCTTAGTTTTATAATCTTCAATAATTTCCATAGCAGGTTTTAAAGCATCTCTAACTGAATATAAATCTTGCAATTGATAATATAAATCTGAAATTAATCTTCCAGTAGCTTTACTCTTTAATTTCTCTTTCTCTTTAATAGCATCTTCAACTTCCTTATAGTTATTAAAATCTCCGCTAAACCAACCTGGTTTATCAAAAGCATTTACTAAAGGAGTTGTTTTAGTTACATAAGGATTATTCTCAGTAATACCTTGAACAGAAGTTCCAAATGTATTCATTGCTAAAGGATCTTTATCTTGTCCCGCTAATTGTTTCTTTCTTAAATAATTCCCCCATATATCCTCTTTAAAATCCAAATCTTCTTTAGTAGACCACATTGCATTAGCTTTATCTTTAATCCAAGATTTTAACTCTGTATCAGACATTTCTTTTAATTGCGGATCTATTTTAAAGGTTGTAGTATTTTTAAAGTCCTCTAAAGCACCTTGATTAATAATCTTATTCCAATCATTATCAGTTAATGCTCCAGGCCCAATTGTTTTAACAAGTTCATAATACCCTGCTAATTTAGGATTCTTACTTATCTCATTTATAATAGCATCCTTAGCAGCACCAAATTTAGTAGCAATTTCTTTATCATAATCACTTCTCTCTCTAAACTTAGAAAAATCTACGCCACCTACATATTGCCCTTCTTGATTAAATACAGATCTAGTTCTAGGATCTCCTTCAGGAAATAGTAACTTACCTTCTGCTTGTAACTTAGCATACATAGGAGCATACTTCTGTTCCTCTTCATAAGCCTTTTGTGCTAAATGATAAGTTTGTTTAGCTTTACTTAATCCTTTAAGTATTTCTGGATATGCTTGACCATACTGATTATCATACCTATCCTTAACAGTAGTTTTGATATTCTCTAAATCCTGATTAAGTTTAGCCATTACTGTATTATAATCAGCATCTCTGAATTTAGCAGCAGCATTTTCCTCTAAGTATTTAGCAATAGCAGTTTGTGCTAAGTCATACCTTTGTTGTGCATTAGCAGCAGCCTGCATCATTAAAGGTTCTGCTTGCTCACTTATGTAACTTACATAAGGTACATCTCCTGTATCAACCATTTGAGGTTGTTGTCTATAAGGGTATCTTGCCATAGTTTCTTAATCATTTAAATCTTCCCATACTCTTGTATCCTTTGGGCCAAAATTTCTACCCATCCAACTTCTATATCTAGGTCTTTGCTGTATTCTTATATTAGGGTTAAGCATTTGCATAAACATAGCATTCTGCTTAGACTTAGACATATCTGCTCCCCATTGATTAACAGCATTAATTATATTATTTATATACTGACTTCTCTGTGCATCCTCCATCATACCTAATTGAGAATTATACATATCTGCTTGCATTCCCATTTCTTTTAATCTATCCTGTCTAACTCTTTCTTCCTGACTAAGATTACTATTCATTAATTCTTCTCTTTGATAGGATTCTCCAAGTTGATTGCCTAGATTTCTTTGGATATCTGCTTCAGCAGCACCTACATTAGCCATATATTGTTGTGCAGAAGTTCCACCTTTTAAAGCTCTCCTAGTATTAGCACTTGCTACATTACCTAATTCTCTAGCACTTGCTCTTTCCCTTTCTAATGAAATAGGTGTAGGACTAGGCCCAGATTCAGGTACAGAAATTCTACCTTTACCCCTTCTCCTATTAGCCCCAACCATATTAATAATATTTCCTGCAACAGGTGCAATAAGTCCTAATGCACTTTCATAACCTGCTCCTGAGTATGGAGTCCATTCAGTTCCTAATCTTTGTTTATCCTCTGAAAGTCTAATATTACCAGTAGAAGTAATTCCCAAATCTTTTTGCATTTGTGCTGTAGAATTAACTACTGGGCCAGAAGGAATTTCAAATCTATTAGTAGGAGTTGAGTAATACTTACTTCCTGTAATACCATAATCATTAGAAGGTAAGTACATACTATCAGTACTTAGGCCATCATACTCTGGCAAATTTCCACCATACTTCCTGTTTCTAGCCATTTTATCTTCTTCCATTAATTCCATAGCATCTCTTAATTCTTCCTGTTTAGACTTTAAATTCTCCATATCTAAATCATAACCCTTCTTTGCAATGGGGTCATTAATCTTCCCACCTTTCATTCTAAGTTTATATTTACCTTGGGTTCTTTTAGCCTCATTAGCAAATGTATTCTTCTTAGATAAATTTAAAGTATCTGAGAATATATAAGGTTCCCCATCTTTACCTGTATATGACACCTCACCTTTTTCAACTAATGCTACTGGATTATAATAGTTAGGATTACCCATTTCATCTACAGGTACTCCACCATTAGGCCCTTCATGGTATTGCCCATTATAGTTAATAGTTCCACCATGTCTAAATCTCATCTGAGATAAAGGTTTCTTAGGTTGGGTATATTGGAAATCCTGTGTAAGTTCTGGGTACTCAGTAGGTATTAATCCTTTCTTAGGGTCAATAGCAACTTCTTGTCCAGCAGCATTTCTAAATACTGAAGGAGTCCTAGCACCACCAGTTTTATCCATAGTATACCCTATCTGTATATTAGGGTATCCTCTAAAAGGTTCATAACTATATGGATTAGCAGGAGTTTCAATCTTCATAGGCATTTCTTTCAACCCTAATTTTAATCCTGCAAATAAATTTCTACCCCCAAAAGCAGTATCAGTAACCCTATCCTTCATACCCTCTAAAGAACCCTGTACTTCACCTGGAGTAAAATATTTATTTCTAAGTGGATCATAGAAGTCTATTTCCTCTTTGGATAATCCTGCACCTTTATATAATGAATTATAATCCTCTGCAGCCAATGCTTCCTTTGGATTTTTAGCAATATAATCTGCATAAGCCTGTGGAGTATTAATACCCAACTTTGTAAATTTATCTATAGAAGATTTATATTTACCTGTATAATAGTTATTTATTTTTTGTTGTATACCTAAATATCTTTGTACTTCTGCTAATTCTTCTGGAGATATTTCTCTTTCTCCAGATGAAGTGGTTAAATAATGTTTAACTGGGCCACCTTTAGCCATTCTCCTTAACTTACCACCACATCTTCTTACTACCCCCATAGTTTCTTGAGGAGTATTTCCTTGTAGCATCTGTAATTGATTTTGTGCTTGTGTATAAGCATTAGTTTGTTTATTTTGGGCATTTTGTGCGGCAATTGCTTGGTCTTGATTATAGTTATTAGTAACAGCTCCTCCTACTGCACTTCCTGCCATCATAGCAGGAGCTAGTAAAGGAGCAGCCATCCCACCTGTAGCAATAGTAGCAACTCCAGCAGCAACTGGAGCAAGCCAATTAGCATTCTTCTTTAACCATGACCCCAACCCATACTTTTCGAGTTCCTCATCAGATAAAGAGTTAAAGTCTAAATCTTTAATATCTTCGTAGGTAATCTTACTATTCTTGTTAGACTTCCTATATCTTTTTGTTGCCATATCTAGCAGTTTAATCTGTAAATTTAAAATTAAAAAATGAAATTTCCAAATATTTTCTTACATATTTCTGTTAATGTTTAGAGGAGTAACTGTTGATACTATATCATTAAGTTTCAATCTCTTAGTACCATCATTGGTAAATGATAGAGTTAGTCTAGCATAATTATCAATAAGTCTACCCTCGTCAGAACCATCTCTAAGTTGGTTAAATCTCCAAGTTCTAAATCTTCTAACTATATTATTATCTGGGGTTAAAGTGATAGTTCCTGTATCTTGATAACTATTTCTAACTCTTATAGAATTAAATGTTTCATCTTCAATAGGAGTACCACTATCACTTAGGTCTGTAGATAACTGTAATATATCGTACCTTAAAGGAAGTTCTCTAGCAGGATTTATTATTAAATCTAATGTAGAGCTATAGTAAGTTGAACTATTATAATCTACAGCATACTTGCCATATTCTCCTGTATATAAACTTGAACCTGTTACATAGTAACTGGAACCATCTTGAGTATTTTTAAATACAATATTCTTACTATTATAGTTATAAGCAAAGTCAAATATAGTATCACTTAACCCTATAAAACTATCTGAATATTCATTATAAGATATAGTTTCAGTAGGAAAACTAAACAACATTTCATTTTTAACTGGATCAAAATAAGTTACTATTGAAGTTATATCTTTATTTTTAATATAAGCATATAATCCTTTAGTATCTGATATAAATGAGGTTCCTTGCCCACCACTAAATCTACAAATCTTTTTTAATTTAGTATCTACAAAATACAAACTATTTAAAGAATTTGCAATACTAGTAGATTCGGAGGTTCCTGTAGAAGTATTAATATAATCATATCTTTGTAGTACTCCACCAGTACCTATACTTACAGATGCTCCTGTACTAGTTGAAACTAATTCCCTATCCTCTACAGGTAATACTCCAAAAGCACTATCTTGAAAAAACATTAAAGTATTATTATAATTATATAAAGTAGATAATACTCCAAACTGATTATCAACATCTATTAAATTATTTGGTAAAAATTGTAACCATGAATCAGAAACTTCACCATTAATTTTCTTTTCTGATGTATAAACTCTAGTAGAATATTGAGTAGTATCTGTAAAATTAGTAGGTTTTGGTATATAACTTTTCTTTCCAGTTGTTAATGAGTAGACTGGATTATATGTATATAAATTAAAATCTTGTACAAAATATCTAGGAGTACTATCATTTACATAGAATTCCCAAGTACCACTTGTTTCCCACATAGCCATATAAGTAAGTAAATCTGATAATATAGTAGTAAGTACTCTATAATTACCATCATCATACGTTGACCATCTATTATTAATTGTATAGTTTAAATTGAGTTTAGATTCAACTAAACACTGAACTATTTGACAATATCTATCATCTCCCCAACTACTACCTTTACCATCAGCCCATAAAGTTCTCATATATTCAAATACAGAAATATAAGTATCTCCCCCCCATACTTCTAATGTGGTTGTTGTTATAGGGGTTATTGGAGAACAAGGATAATATGTACTGCTACTTATAGCAGATAGTGTAAATCCGCCATAGGGATAAGTAGTTCTTCTTCTAAGTACATATGGAGAAGTATGATCTGTTAATCCAGTTATATCATCCTCTAATTTTAATACAAGAGTTGTACCTTTATATCCTCTACTTCCACTAGCCTTTATATGAGATCTAGTTTTTAAACTATATCCTCCAAAACTAGCAGGTAAGTTTTGTTGTGCGTTATCACTTCTCTGTGCTCTAAATAGTACAGTATCCTCTATATTATTAGTTGTATTATATGTAGAATAAGGTTTTAATCTGGTTAATACTGCATTATCCACATCATAAGAATCGGATACATCTCTTTTAGGTTTCCCACTTATCCCACCATCATATATATCGAATCTATTATAATTACCATCATTATTTTTATTGTAGTTAGTTTCTGCACTTATGTATTCCACTATATCTTTTAAAGAATGTTCTGTATCCACAGTAGAGTGTAATGATGGATATAAATCTTTACTACTTGCCCCTCTAGCATACCCTCCCCAGTATAACAGTGAAGAATCTTTTTGTAAATGCCCAATATATCCTGTATCAACAACAGTAGCATCGTCGTAAGTTCTTTCAGTTCTAACAACTTGATATGCTACAACTTCTTCTGGTAATGAAGAAAAATCAAAATTAAATTCTAATCCTAATATGTGAAATCTAAAATCCTCTGTATAGTTATCACTTAATATGCTAAATTGATTTGAATTATCAGAATAATAAGGCATCCTAATATCTCCAATCCATTTTACAAAACTAATTTGCCCTCTTATATTATAAAATATAATACCTACTCTATATATTTCATCTCTCTGATACCCAACATAAGCGTTATTAGCAGGATTAGCATAACCACCTAATCCATCTGGTTCATTAACTGAATTATTTTCATCCGTACTCCATATTTTCATATCACTTGCCCAGGAAGTTGTATTATTATAACTCATAACTTTAGTTATAAAATTATATAATACATTTGGGCCTTCTCCTCCTATAGTAGTCCCATTAGATTGAAACTTATATCCTGCATAAGTACCACTAGGCCCATTATCCCAATCTAGTATATTTCTAGGAGATGCATTATATTCATCTTCAGTTGAAGGATAATTGGCAGAAGTAAATTCTCTATAATAAGAGGAATTTAACGGGTCTGAAGTATTATTATACATCCTAGCAGTTCCACTAGAATTAAACCTATAAGTCCTTGCATCAAAATCTACATCAAAAGACTCTTCTGTAATATTACCTATAAATAAATAATTATTCTTACTTGCTATAGTTTTAGGAGTCAACACGGTAACTGTTGCTATAGCTTCTTCTAGAGTGAGAGTCCCCAGTATTTGAGTTCCTGTATGAGATACATTTACAGTGCTTGTTCTAGTTCCTTCATATATTATAGTTACTTCTGGGTTTGCATCTGGAGTAGTATAAAACAAGGAAATAACTCTCATATATGCAAACTCAGAGTTAGTATCAGTAATGCTAATTTGTATACCAGTAGTAGTTTCAGTACCAACAGCACTTCCTTTAAAACTTACAGATGTAGTGGTTAATCCAGTTTCAGTAACTTGAATAAATTGTGAAAATGGAGAATATGTTGTTTGGTTAGCATTTTGATTATATAAACAATAAGCATATTGATATACACCTGCTCTTAAACTACCTCCTATTAATCCTACATATTGCGGATTTGTAAGGGTAGCATTTTGGTTTATTTCAAATTGATTTAAACTATATCCAGATAAAACAGTATTTCCTAAAGCTAAATTACAATATCTTAAAGGGTTGTTATCATCAACCCAATATATTTTTCTCAATGTTGGGGTTTCTTCTCTAGCAACAACTTTAATGTTATCCCCAAAGTTAAAATTTTTAGTAACTACAAGATATGTACCAGAACTTAAATCTATAGGAGTAACTGTACTGTCTATAGTATCTAGCAATACCTCATGTATTTCTCCAGATTCCCCTACACCTTTTATAAAAATAACTAATGTAGTTGGAGTTTCAACTAATCCAACAATCTTTCTAGTTGTTCCAGTATCATAAGTAATAGTAGTTGTTACACCTTTGGTATTAGTCAAAGTAGCAGAAGAAAGATCCTCTGCTACAACAATACTGAAATTTCTAGCATCATAATAGTTATTAGGCTTGTAACTTGTAGGAGTAGTATCCTTATCCAACCCTCCTGAAAAAGTATTGACAAATCTCATAATTACATCTTATTAAGTTGTTCTCCTCTATTAAGTTCTCTGAATCCATTAGTCCATTGGTTAGGTTTAGGAACAAGTCTATGCAAACTTCTTTTAATACTCTCCATGCCATCCTCACCAACCATTTTCATTCTATTAGAAGCAGAACCTACAGCAAAATCTAATTCATCCTGAATATCTTTCCAGAAAATTCTATCAGCATTTGTTCTATATTTTGTGTATAATCTTAGTGCTAACCTTTCTGCTATATGTAATACAACCATTCTAATCACTTTAGGATCATCAGGAATTTTAGGAGTCATATCTTCCCACATCGGGAATGCTATATAGGCTACTTCCAAAGTTAAATCATCCCTATGGGTAAATATATATCCATCTTGTATAAAGTAAGTCCATTCAGCATTTATTGTAGCATCATAGGTTGGTACAAATTCCAACATCAATGTGGAGGCATCTAACTCCTCAATTAGGTTATCTCCTAATCCTGTAGTAGTAATATTAATACTTTGCCCCTGTACTATAGCCTGAGATATTGCTCCAGTATTTACAAAATTCTTTGTAAAGAACCTATCAGTAGTAGGTAGTAATGGAGTTTTAGTATTCTTATCCCTACATCCTATAAAGTGATAAACATCTGGTGGAAGTATACCCCTATTATCAGTAATAATAACTTCATCCACAAGAGGAACAAGTACTTCATTTCTTCCAAAATATCCAATGCAGTCCCACACCCACTCCTTTACTTCATCCTCAAATATATCTGAGAACCCATAATCTCTGTGGACTCTTTCCATTATTTCATTAATATGTGTATACTTTCCGTTAAACATAATATATTAGGTTAAAGATTCACCAATACCAAATAATCCTTCATACATTTCTTTTATAGAGTCCCCTTCTTTACTTTCAGCATCATTTGCTAATGGATTAGTTTTTGAGAACTCCTCAACATCATCATACTGCCACCCATCTTTAGTCTTATAATTATGACTTTTGCGGATTAAAAATCCATTGGATATTTCCTTTACTTCTATTTCTGTAGTATCCTCTCCAATTCTTATAGATTTAGTCCATCTTTTAAGAGGTTTCTTATTGTCCTTCTTGACATCTTCAGTAATACTTTTTAACTCATCTGCCATAAAAATTTAATTTTTTAGTTGTATTAATATATTTTGCTAAATCTCTTTGCCACCTCCTAGTTGGTTCAAACTTATAATGAGTATGATGTTTAAAATTACAGGTTGTTTTGTCCCAGTAAAATCTCATCACCTTACCATCCACATGCTCATTAGTATAGTATACTACAGGTTTATCCTTAATCTCCTTTATCTCCTCAGGAGTTTTATCAGGGTAAAGTTTAGCCCATAACTTAGCAGTATCTCCCCAATTCTTCCACATTCTTACTGTACCATCCTTTCTAAGGTATAAAGCATCGCATGCTATTTCTACTCTTAAAGAACCAAATCTGTGTGGCATATAGAATTCTAAGTTATTAAATATTATAAGTTGCATCCTTATATCAATAAACTTATTCCATATCTGCCAATAAGTTTTGTAGTCTACACTTTTATCCTTATTTTTCTCCTTATAAAACTTGTATATATCTCTTGCTGTGTAATCTGCAATTATCTTTCTAGGCCCTTTACCAAAATACATTATTTTCTAACTCCTAAATTAGTTACATCATCTGTGCCATTTGAAACTTTATCCTCCAATGGAGTCATAATAAGCTTGAATTTCTTATCTAGAATAGCATTAATCATATCCATAACTATAGATTGACTGACAGGGAATTCCATATCATCCGTCCAAGCATTAGGATACCTAAAATTATAGGCATCTTGTGGGTTAATAAATACTCCTTTAATATTTACAGAAGTAATATACTTATGGATGTTAGTTTTACTTATAAGATACATATACCCATCATTGACGAAAGCATATATATCATTATTATTGAATTTACCATTACCTGATACCAATGCTCTATCGTAGGATACAAAGTTAAACCTTTTCTCCAACATATCTGCAGGAGCAATTCTAGTAAAAGTTCCTATATTCCCTCTCCTATTAATAGTATTAGGAATTCTAGTAGAACTTCTCATCATATACTTACCAGAAGTTTGAGTTGCTAATGAACTATCTACTTTGATAAAAGTTACTGCTCCTAGATCTTGGACATTGGCTTCATCAATAATGGACATAGGTTCATCAAACCTCTGCTTTAAAAATGTTGCTCTAGCCTGTTTAATCCAATCCTTAAATAACCTTATATCTATGGAGTCAGTAACTTTACCAGTAGCTCTATATAGTTCATAAAGTTCATATCCTAATTCATTAAGAGTCTTTCCCATGACTATTTAAATTTTATTAAAACTCCTGCATTAATCTCTGACCTTACCAAATTGTAACTTACTAAGTAGTTATATTTTCCTTTATTAGTATACATAATTACAGGGCTAATATTACCTACCCCTAATAACCCGCCAATATATAAATTATTTTTGGGATAAACAAATTTTGTGATAGTTTTTTCAGGTATTGTCAAATTATATGTATAAATGATATTATCTATAGTGTTTTTAATTACCTGTTGATTAACTACAGCATACCCTAAAGTATCAAATTTTAAAGTATCTTGATAGTAATTTCTAGTATTATAGCTAGTCCATAGTTTTCTATATCTAGCAATAAGCTCTGCTGTGTCTGCAGGTATATATATAGTATCCTCTGGAAGTACAAAACTTCTTATTGTAGGAGCATCTATATATACAGTTTTTGTTGCATATTTATACCTATATTCAACTTTCTCATCAATGACTACATTAGGATATAGGTAACTATAAGTAAGCCCTATAATAATACCTAAAATTAATCCTATGAATATATACTTAATTTTCATAATAAATCTTTGAATTCAATATCTTGTATTGCTTTATAATGAGCCAATGCTATTTCTTTCTGCCAATAGAACTCTAACATCTTCTTACATTCTTCCTCATTAGTATAAAAACCATTTTCAGTAAGTACTGCAGGGCAATGTGAGTTTTTAAGTATATAAAAGTTTTCTTCCTTCCCTCCCTTATTACTTCTATTAGGCCTCATTTTCCAACCTAAATTTTTCAACTTACTATAGAATACTTCAGCAATAGTATCTGATTTAGTTTCTCCTATAGATGTAAATACTTCAATCCCATTAGCAGTTGGAGCATTATCAGCAGCATTTCCATGTATAGATATTAAATACACTTTATACTTATCCTTATTCTCCTTATATATAGTATTGATTCTATCTACCCTTTCCTTTAAAGATATATCTTGAGATTCCTCTATAAGTTTCACATAGGATATATTAGCTACTTGTAAATAGCCTATAATAGAATCTACAATATCTCTATTGAACTTCCATTCAAAAAGTTGAGTATTATTACTCCAGATAGGGCTTCTCTTACCTGGAGTATCAATACCATGTCCTGCATCTAGTATTACTAAAGTCTTACTTGGAAATTTCTGTATTTTCATCTTTTCCAAATATCAGTTATTGAATCTAATCCTAACATAGCAGCACTAGTACCAATTACTACTGCAATAACTTCTACTCCTACACCAGTAAAACACATAACCAAACTGGCTAAAAATCCTAATCCACCAAATACTCTCTTAGAACTCATTTCTCCAGAAGCATCTTGAAAGATTTGTAAAAATTTACTCCACATCATTTTTAGGTTCCTCCTCTTTTAATAGTTCTACAATTTGTTCATATTTACCCTGAAAGTAAATAATATTGTTATTTACTTGTTGTAATTCAGCAATGAGTTTATTCTTGTACTCATTCTGCTGTTGAATTGTCTTTAACAACTCCTCTGATTTCTTTGTTAACTGCTCTTTCATATTATTAAAATTTAAGTTATATATTTTAATAAGTACCCTTCTTTTGCAGTAAGTGACCCTGAAGTAGGAGCCCGTCCTTTTAATATTATATCATAACCCGTTACTCCTAAATCTAGTCCTGTTTTTTCTACATAATTTTGTCGATTATAAGGAGCATTAGAATAACTTAGCTTTGTACCTATTCTTATTGTTGTATTAGAAACTCTAATTATAGTTACATTTAATATTGCTAGCGAAGAACCTAAATTAACAGTACTAAAACTAATTGATTGTCCGAAAATATATAAATTTATAATAGCATCAGTTATTGAATTTCCAAATATATAATATTTTCCTTCTATTGTATCTCCATTTGTATTCAAAAATCCACTTGATAATGTAATACTATACAGTGTAGTTTCGGTTGTTCCACTTGTTGATACATCTGTGTAATAAGAAGCAAATTTTAAAAATGTAGATGTAGATGTACTAGGATTATCCCATATTGGATTAGCTCCGCTGCCTTGTGTCTTTAAGAAGTAGCCATTTGTTCCTGGAGCTAGATTAACCCAATTTGTACCGTTAAAGTATAATATAGATCCCTGTGTTGGAGTAGTTAAATTAACATCACTTAAATCATTAAATGCTATTGCACTCCATGCTGGATTATTACTTGTTCCACTATTCTTTAAAAAAGAATTTGCAGTAGTACTCTTTGCTAACCTTGCCCATGTATCTGTTCCGCTTGCATACAATAAATCTCCCTGAACTCCTGCTACTGATGCTAAGGATGTCAGCGTTGCATCTAATGGTTGATATGTAGAGTTATCAAATGTTATTGTTGTTCCACTAGATTTAACAAAGCCTGTTCCTGATAAACCACTTAAAACTCCAGATGTTCC
>AMWB02012362.1_pt1 | contig 15168 bp, 17 predicted proteins | sample 200311 | NCBI WGS metagenome assembly AMWB02 (sample SAMN02737377, study PRJNA173069) | bioreactor metagenome | biome: anode biofilm in microbial fuel cells | place: USA: California | collected 2010-12-16 | reverse complement strand
GTGGTCCGGCCATGCTTTTGACGTGGTGGATACCGGTGGGATCGATCCCACGTCGGGCAGTCGCAAGAGTCCGCTGTCGATCGATTCTGCTGATTTTATTGAGGAGATTCGTTCGCAGGCGGTGCTTGCAGCCTCGGAAGCCGATGCTGTGTTGTTCCTTGTCGACGGCATCAGCGGGGTTACCCCGGCGGACATGGAAGTTGCGAGCATACTGCGCAAAACCCAGAAGGTGGTGGACGGCGTCGCACAACCGCCCATCCTTCTTGTTGTCAACAAAGCCGATAGCAGCCGTCAGCGTGATTTGGTGCACGAGTTTTACGAATTAGGTCTGGGTGATCCTTACCCCATCTCAGCGGTGCATGGAACAGGCACTGGTGACTTGCTCGACGACCTGTTAAAAGTACTCCCGCAACAACAGCAGGAGGTCGAGGATGATTCGGTAAAGATCGCCATTGTCGGAAAACCTAACGTGGGGAAATCGAGCTTGCTCAACCGCCTTGTAGGGGAGGAACGCTCCATCGTTAGCAATATTCCCGGCACCACGCGGGACGCCGTGGACACGAAAATCGAATACGAGGGGATCCCGATCACATTGATCGATACGGCGGGCATCCGCCGCCGCGGAAAAGTGGACCCGGGGGTTGAGAAGTTCAGTGTGGTGCGCTCCATGCGCGCCATTGAACGTTGTGACGTGGCCTTATTAATGATCGATGCGGTGGAAGGCATCACTGCCCAGGATGCGCACATTGCCGGTTATGTGAAGGATGAATGGAAAAGCACAGTCGTGATCGTTAACAAATGGGATGCGATCGAAAAAGACAACTACACGATGCTGCAATTCACCGATCGCATCCGCCAGGAGCTCAACTTTATGGACTACGTACCGCTGTTGTTCATATCAGCGAAAACGGGTCAACGGGTTGACCAGGTTCTTCCGGTCGCCCTGCAGGTTCAGGAAGAAAGACTGGCCCATGTAACCACCGGGTCGCTCAACCGCATTTTGCAGAAAGCCCAGGGGTTGCATTCGCCCACTTCACGCACCGGTACCAATATCAAACTGTTTTACGGTACGCAGGTGCGCACCGATCCGCCTACATTTATGATCTATTGCAATAATCCGCAGTTGGCGCACTTTACCTATCTGCGCTTTCTTGAAAACCAGATCCGCAAGGAATACCCATTCACCGGAACTCCCATTCGATTGGTGTTAAAACCGCGCCATGATTGAGGTAGAATAGACGCACGTTCATCCTATGACCTTTGATCCTACTCCTTCTTCGCAATATGAAACCCTGGACGAAAGCCTGACACCACCGGGTAAACCCGGAACTTCCGCCAGATCCTTCTTTTCAGAATTGCTGCAGACGCTGCTCTTGGCCGCTCTGTTATATTTCGCGATCGATGCGGTCTTTGCCCGCGTCAGGGTCTTGAACATCAGTATGCAGCCCACTCTATATGAAGGTAATATTGTCCTGGTTAATAAGCTTGCATATAAACTCGGTGAAATGAAAACAGGTGATGTGGTGATCTTTCACGATCCCAACAGTCACAACGAGGATTTTATCAAGCGCCTGATCGGAAAACCAGGCGACCAGGTGGCTGTGCAGAACGGGGAAGTGTATGTGAACGGGGTTCGGTTGGATGAACCCTACATCGCGGCGGAACCGGCGTATGCCGGTACCTGGCAGGTGCCCGAGGATTCCATTTTTGTGTTAGGTGATAACCGGAACCAGTCCTCTGATTCCCACAGTTGGGGATTTGTACCGTTCCCGGATGTGGTGGGCAAAGCACTGATCGTTTACTGGCCCCTGGATGAGATCAAGCTGATCACACATCATCAGCCGGTTGTGGCTTCAGCTGATCTAACAAATAATTAATGATATCGCACCCCACATATTTAAATTCTATGATAAATTATAGGTAAGTGAGTGTTAAGCATGGTTGATACCACATTACCCAACATTGATCCAGTTTTCCCTTGCCGGGATTGCCAGGCAGGTCACATGCACCGTGACTATATTGCCTACTTCACCTGGCTGGGCGATGAACTGATTGCAGTGCCCGATTTTCCGGCCTGGGTGTGTGATATTTGCGGGCGGTGCGAATACGACGAGAACGCGCTCACCCGTCTGACCCTTCTATTAAGCCCCAACGCCGGTAAGACCATCGGCACCGCACGGGTCAAGGCGGCCAAATCCCGCGCTAAACCCAAGGTGCAGCGTTCTACTCAACCAGAGTAATCACCAAACTCCCGCCAGCGGGAGTTTTCATTTAAGGTTACCAAGCGGTGGTGGACAGGTGGAACGATTAAGATTTGGCGGTGATATAATGCAGGAATTCTCAAGCCTTGGAGTCGGATATGAAGAAAAAGGACCACGTAATTGAGAAAAAGAAACTGAATATAACTGCTTTATTCAGCTTTCTGATCATTCTGCTTGTCCCAGCTTTGCTGCTGATACCGTGGTCGCAGCTGTTTATTTTGCGTTCGGATCTCATCACTACTATTTTCATCCACGTGACCGGTTTATTTGCCATAGGTTTCTTAATGCTTGTGTTGGGCGTTATTGCGCTAGTACTGGCACGCAAACGAAAAGGGATCTACAAAGGCAACTGGTTGGGAGTGCTCGGTGTGGTGATTGGGGGAATATTATTTTTGGTGAGTGGGTTCTTTGTCGTTGAATACCTAATCAACACCTGATCCGCGCTGTTAGTTCCCACCGGGATAATTGATAGAAAAAACTGACCAGCAACCTGTTTCAGTCTGATTCAACTAAAACTGCAGGCTGTGGTCAGTGAAATTGACTTCAGCGATGGTATGAAAAAATGTGAATTCGTCTATGGTTTCTTCTTCGCCCTGATCTTTTGCAGGCCATAGGCGATGAAGACCAATCCAACCGCCATTCCCCCGTACTGGGCATAATTGAAACCCGGATAAGAACCCAACCCTATCCAATCCGCGAGCAGTGACAGGAGGAATAAGAAAGCGCCTCCAATGAGCAGTATCAGGCTAACTGTTTTGCTTGTCATAATGTTCTCCTCCTTGTGTTAACATAACTATAATAGCATAACAATGGATTGGCAAACCATCACAATGTTGTAAGTATTGGCTATCTGTAACATCTACTAGGATGAAGAACTGATGAATGTATCATATGAATCCTCAATCCCGTTGCCAGAAGAGGTACCAACCTGGACAGGGCGTTTCTCGGTCCGGGCTGTGATCACCTACAGCGGTCGACGCGGTAAAGCTGGTACGATGCAGGTGATCACCTACCAGCCGGAGATGCCGGAAGAGGAAATCCTTGAAGTTCTTCAAAGTGCAGGTTACAACCCTGGTATAGATAACTGGTTAAACCTGGTTTCGCAGGCAAAAGATACTTTTACGCTGTCCCAGGCGGAGTCTCTGGTCGCTTACCTGGATTCACTCCCGGGAACGTCCGCGATATTAAAGCCGGCCGGCAGTCCGCAGCCGCTGCTGAGCGGCGCGAGCATGATCCCGCTGTTGCCTTCCTTCAGAGACGGGATCGTGTACCGTTACTTCACGGAGCGGGGCTATAGCCTGCCTTTCAAGGTCGAGGCGATCAATGTGAAGACTTATTTATATATGTCGCGCCTGTTTCGTGAGATCAAGGGACTATAGAATCGAATTTATTAGGAGCAGCCCATGTATAAGATTGAGCACCCTGATCAAGTAATGATCGATGAGGTTTTCTCTTTTTTGATCCAATGTGATCTGGCTGATTTTGGTGAACCGGATACCAGTCGCGAGGATCTGGAGCAGGAGTGGAATGAATTCGACCTTTCACAGGACGCCTGGATCGCCCGCGACGCAGCGGGAGAGTTGTTCGGTTATGCCTATGTGAGTGACGTCAGCGAGGGCTGCCATATGGATGTTTATATCGATCCGACGCGCAGCCCGTTCGGGTTGGAGGAAGAACTGGTTGGGTTGTGCATCCAACGCGCTGCTGAAAGGACCGCTGGTCGCAATTACCCTGCCGGACCGTTCCTGATCGGTTATGCCACTGCCACGCACAAACGTCTGCAGGAAATGTATGAAAACGCCGGATTTTCGCGCCACACCTATCATTACCGCATGCAGATCGATCTCTCCAAGCCGGTGGAAGTGGTGGAGTGGCCGGTAGAGTACTCCCTGCGCGCTTACCAGCCGGAGGATGAAATGGAACTGTACACTATGATCCAGCGGGCGTTCAACTGGCAGGGGCATGTGGATGCTCCACTCGACCTGTGGCGTAATCTGGTGTTTCGGGGCGGGCGTTTTGATCCGCAGTGCTTCATCCTGGTGCGGCATGCCGGAGAACTGGTCGCCGCGGCCTTGTCTTATGACGAGGAAGGCAGCGGTTGGATCCGTCAACTGGCAGTGCGGCAGGATCACCAGGGCAAGGGATTTGGTGGCAGGCTGCTGCGCCACATGTTTCATCTGTTTCAACAACGCGGGGCTGTTTCGGTCGCCCTGGGGGTGGCAGCGGTGAACGAGACTGCTGTTCAGTTCTACGAGCGTAACGGTATGCAGCGCCGGCGCGAGTTCATTGAATACCGGAAGAAACTATAAGGATATTTGATGGTCCAGGCTGGAGAAAGGAGATTAAGATGAACCGCTCACGATTTATTGTCGGGTTGATCCTGGTCGTCATTGCAGCCTTGCTCTATCTATTCACTGATTTAAATACCGGCGCGATCATTGCCATCGGTGCGCTGGGGTTGATCAGTATCGCCATCTCACGCAAGAAGTAATCGACGAATTCGTAGACTTTTCGTTGTCGCGATCTGTTGTAGAGAGGGAAATGAGACAATCTCCCGTTGCTAACAAAAAACAACCCTGTTCGGGCTGTTTAGAGCGGGCAACGGGAATCGAACCCGTCTAAGTAGCTTGGAAGGCTACCGCACTACCACTATGCTATGCCCGCCTATCGACCGCATTATAAACCACACTAAAAGAATGGGCAAGGTAAAAAAAAGGGGAGGATCTCTCCTCCCGGTTGAAGTTTAGTAACCCGCCAGTTCGCAGTAACGCTCGACCCGTTTTTCCGCCACCTTCAGGCTGTCCTCCCAGAACTTACGCGTGCGGATGTCGATGCCGAATCGCGCCGCCAGGTCAGCCGCGGGGGCTTCACCGGTGCTGGCCAGCAGGTCCATGTAATCCTTCACGAATGCGGGACCGCGCTGCTGGTAGATGGCGTATAGCCCCGTGGCAAACAACAGCCCGAATGCGTACGGGAAGTTGTAGAACGACAAACCGGCTGAGTAATAATGCGGTTTCCACGTCCACATCCACTTTTGCAGATACCGTTCGTCCAGCCCGTCACCGTAGGTAGCCAGCTGCGCTTTTTCCATGATCTCGCAGATCTCGTCCGCGTTCAGCTCGGCTTTTTCGCGGCGCTCGAACACTTCCTTCTCAAACAGGTAGCGTGAATAGATATCCACGATAACCTGAGAATCACCATTCAACTGACTTTCCAGGATGGCCAGTTCCTCCTCCGGATTCTTCACCTCTTTCATCAGCGCGGAGGTCACGATCGTCTCACACATGATGGATGCGGTTTCTGCCAGCGTCATCGGGGTGAATTTCTGGATCTCGGTCTTACCGGCTTTTACCGCGCAGTCGTTATGGAATCCGTGCCCCAGTTCGTGCGCCAGGGTGGAGATCTGGTCAAAACTGCCGTCGAAATTGGAGAGGATGCGGCTTTCACCGACACCCGGCACATCCATGCAGAATGCGCCGCCGCGCTTGCCGTCGCGCTGTTCCGCGTCGATCCAGTTGTGGTCAAACGCATTCTGCGCAAAAGCTTTCAGCTCAGGGGCGAAATTTCCAAAGTTTGTGAGGATGATCTCTTTGGCTTCATCGAAGGTGTAATCTGACTTGACCTCACCAACCGGGGCGAAAATATCCCACCAGGGCAGTTTTTCCTTGCCCAGGTATTTTGCCTTGGCTTTCATGTAACGCCTGAACATGGGGAAGGAATCCTGCATCGCGCCCAGCATGGCCTCCAGCGTCTGGCGGTCAATGTGTGCCATGTCGATCGCGCTGTGCACGGCGTCCTCGCGTCCGCGCCGGCGATTGAGCGCGTTCACCTCGCCTTTGATTCCGTTGAGCGCCGCAGCCAGCGGTACTTTGAGTGATGTCCATAACTTGTCTTCGACTTCGTAGCCGCGTTTACGGGTTTCACCATCCGGGTGCGAGCGCAAATTGATCAGTGCCGGGGAGGGCAGCTTTTTAACCTCGCCATCGACTTCCACTTCCGCGCTGGCCTGCGAGGTGATCATTCCCTGCAGTTTGGACCAAGCGTTTGAACCGGTCAGTTTGAGTTCAGATGCGAGCATTTCTTCTGCTTCCGACATCATATACTTGCTCTGGCGGGCGTACTCCTCCAGGAAGTAGCGGTGCGCTTCGAGTTTTGGCTCGGCTTTGAACATTTCTGGCAGCCTGGGGGCGACCTTGCCGATCCACGCAAGCACCAGTACTTCCAACTGGTTGATCTTCATGCCCACTGTGTCAAATTCTGATTCCCTGCGCAGGGCTTCCTTGTTGTAACTGTCAGTGGAGATGAATGATTCGATGTAGGCGCGCAACGTTCCGGCAGTGAGCAGCAACTGGTTGAAGCGATCGATCAATTGGCTGGCGAGTGTTGTGAGTTCGCCCACCGCTTCACTACCGGTGGTGCCGGCAGCTTTTTCTTTCAGCAAACCTTCCATCTCGGTGATCATCGTGTTCAGTTTTGCGGCGTCGGCTTCAAACTCCGTCGAGGAGAGCGCCGGGTACACATTGCTCAGATCCCACCTGGGTGGTAATTGGGTAGTCATTTAATCTCCTTTTAGTAAATTATCTGGGTTGATTATATGCCAAAAAAGGCAGGTATAATGCCAGAGATGAATCCTTGGCACCGAATAATCGTATATAAGTTATGCGACTGATCAGGAAAGGATAAAAAATGAGTGACAAATTGGATAATGAAGAAAAACGTGAAGTGAGCGGGTTCAACATTCTCGTGTTCAAGGGAATGGGCCGGGTGGACCTGGTGCAGGGCGACCATGAAGAACTGGTGATCGAGGCTCAGCCCGAGATCCGTTCACGTATCCAGACCACGGTGGAAAACGGCACGCTGTTAATTGATTACAACGAGGACTGGAAAGATTGGAGCGGTTTCCGGACGCTGAGTGGGGATAAGATCCGCTTTCGCCTGATGATGCGTGAGATCACCTCGCTTTCCCTGGCGGGTGTTGGCAGCCTGGATTCAGCGCGTATCGACAGTCCCGCGCTTAGTCTGTCCATTTCAGGTCCGGGCTTGTTGACCATTGGAACCATAAAAACCAATCGGCTGGACGCTTCCCTTGCCGGGGTGGGTTCTCTGGACGTGGCTGGATTCACAGATGAGGCGAATATCACGCTAAGCGGAGCCGGTTCATACCGGGCATCACGCCTGCAAACGTTGAAAACAGATATCCGTCTGAGCGGAGTGGGCACCGCTACCTTGTGGGCAAAGGATGAGTTGAACGCCAGCATCTCCGGTGCGGGAGTGATCGAATATTATGGGTCCCCGCGTGTTTCTCAAAGCAATACCGGGCTGGGTATGCTAAAATTCATGGGTAACCGTTGAAGATACCACCTCAATTCAAATCAATTCTGGAGTGTTAAATGGCACAGGATAGAACCCGTAAGATCGTCATCACCGCAGTATTGGGAGGCATCACCATCCTCTTGGGACTCACTCACTGGGGATTCATCCCCTGGTTCGGTGGGCTCTCTCTCACCATCATGCATGTTCCGGTCATCATCGGCGCCATTCTGGAAGGTCCGATCGTAGGGCTGGGCATCGGGCTGATCTTTGGCCTGTTCAGCATGCTGCAAGCGGCAATCGCCCCTACTGGCGTACTGGATCCGCTCTTCGTGAATCCGCTGCTGGCTGTGCTGCCGCGACTTTTCATCGGACCGGTCGCCTGGCTGGTCTGGACTGCCCTGAAGAAATGGCCGGTGGTTGGTTTGATCGCCAGCGGTATCGCTGGCAGCCTCACCAATACCGTGTTGGTCTTGGGCGCGTTGGGTCTCTTCTTTGGCAAGACCCCGCTGGTCACGCAAGTTTTCGGCGATGGTCTTTGGAAAGCACTGGCAGGTATCGCTGTGACTTCCGGCTTGCCAGAAGCAGGCGTATCGGCCGTTATCACCCTGCTGGTGGTAGCTGCTTATCGCCAGTTCCGGGTCGGCAAGCGCAAGGGCTCAGACCTGGAGTAGATCCGGCTTCCATCATTGAAATGGTCTCACACGAGAAATATTGCGAGTGAGACCATTATGCTAATTAAGACAGCAAGCGCATCCTTCCAGGTGAAGTGCATTTCGGTCATACTGGTGCGACGGTTGTACACGCCGTAGGCGCGCGCATCCATCGCCAAGGCCAGGTTCTCTGACCGGCGTAAGCTGGTGATGAACAGGGGAATTACCATTGGCACGACCTGCTTGATGCGGTTGGCCAGGCCTTTCTTTTTTGTTCCCCAGTCTGAACCGCGGGAGGCTTGAGCCTTGGCGATGCGTTCGGCGGACTGCGCCAGGAAGGGCAGAAAGCGCAATGTCACCTGGATCACCATAATGAAATCCATCGTGCGGATGCCGATGCGGTTGAGGGGAGAAAGTACCCGTGTGAGCCCCTGTAATAGTTCCGAAGTGGAGATAATAAAACCACTCAGGCTGAGTAGCAGGATCAAAGCGCAGAAGCGGATCAGCAGCATGATCCCTGCCCACAATCCGTTCAGCGTAATGTGAAACCATCCAATGCTGACCAGGCTGGTGGGATCGAGTTTTGAGGAATACAGAAACACCTGGATGACCGCAATGATCAGCAGGAAGGGCAGCGGGGGGAGCAGTCCTTTCAAGGCGAAGCCGATATTTACCTTGGATAGCAATAGCGCAATCAGAATGACAATTAATCCGATGGCAAGGCCGATGCGGGAAGGTGTGAAAGTCACCGCGATCATCAGCGCGCCAAACATGATGATCTTGGTCAACGGATCGAGCCGGTGCAGGATCGATTTGGTGGGCACATATTGCCCGAGCGGCACGCGAGAGAGGAAGTCAAATTCATCCATGAGACTGACCTCCATTCATCACTTGCAGTGCGTTGAATAGTTGTTCAGCCTTCACCACGCGCTGCGGTATCGGCCAGCCGCGTTCGCGCATGCGCACCGCCAGCCTGACGACAGAAGGCTGACCGAGAGATGCTTCGTTGATCAATTGCGCGTCATTGAACAGGTCAGCCGTGTTACCGGTGCGCATTGCCCTCCCGTTAGACAGGATGGTCAGGTTCTGTGTCAATTCCGTGATGTCACCCATACTGTGCGAACTGAGGATCAATTCAATGCCTTTTTTATTGGCATCGGATAGGATCCCATGCAGGTTGCGCCGCGAAGCCGGGTCCAGCCCGGCGGTGGGTTCATCCAGTATGAGCAGGCGGGGTTGCAGTGCCATGGTAGCCGCCAGTGCCACTTTGCGTTTTTCCCCACCGCTGAGTGTGTAGGTGACGCGGTCCTTGAAGGATTCAAAGTCAAGGCCCACCAGTTCCATAGCATCGCGCACCCGTTTTGTCAGCCCTTCCCTGCCGTAAAGCATCTTCGGACCGTAGGCGATCTCATCTCCAACATATTGTTCAAAGAAGTAGATCTCCGGGTTCTGGAACACCAGCCCGGCGTATTGCCTGACCGCGCGAATGTCCACGCTTGGATCTGAAAGCTTGTAAGGGCCAATACGTACCTCTCCGCTCTGCGGGCGGTAAAGTCCGTTCAAATGCTGCAGCAGCGTGGATTTTCCGGAGCCAGTGGCACCGCAGAAACCGTGCGCCAGGCCGCTCTTGACTTCCAGCGAAATATTGTAAAGCGCATGTTGTTCCAGCGGGGTGTTGCGCAGGTAATAGTGGTCGAGTGATTCCACTGCAATAAGTGTATCGGCAGCAGATAGATCACCAGGATCATCTTTACGCACAAATGAACCCTGGTACTGCGGGATTTCCCGTATCGCCTGCTCAAAATCCATTGAGATATGTTTCAATTGTGGGTTCAAAGCCCTGATCTCATTCAGCAGCAGCAGCGTGGAAGGTTGCTCCAGTCCGCAGGCTTTCAGCAGTGCCAGGTCTGCAAAGATCGCTTTTGGTGTGCCATCAAAGACCAGGTTGCCCTTGTTTACCGCGATAACCCGGTTCGCACGCGCAGCTTCCTCCATGAAATGGGTGATGAAGATTACCGTGATTCCCCGTTCATGCAGGCTCTGCATTTCAGCCATTACATCCAGCCGGCCGCGCGGGTCGAGCATGGCGGTGGATTCGTCGAAGATCACACACTCCGGCTGCATGGCCAGCACACCCGCCAGGGCGACGCGTTGCTTTTGCCCCGCGGATAATAGGTGCGGCGGACGGTCTTTTCTTTCCAGCATTTTAACAGTGGCCAGTGCTGAAGTGACCCGCTCGCGGATCTCAGGCGGAGAAATTGCCAGGTTTTCAGGACCAAAAGCCGTGTCTTCCTCGATCAGTGTGGCCACAATTTGATCTTCAGGGTTCTGAAACACCATGCCGATGCGCGCACGGATCCGTGGCAGGTGTGTCGCCTGTGCGGTACTCTTACCATCGATCAGCACCTGGCCATGCGTTGGAAGCAGCAGGGCGTTGCAGTGCCGGGCAAAAGTGGTCTTGCCGGAGCCGTTCGCGCCAACAATGGCGACCCATTCTCCCTGTTCAATTGAAATGGATATGTCGTTTAACGCTGGGGGGGAGGAGTTACCGCTTCCTGGATGGTGGTAAGTAACATGGTCAAACTGAATTAATGGAGGCAATACTTGCTCCGTGTAACCGTTGTGGTGATCTTTTCTGGCAATTATACAGGATTAACTACCCTGTGCAGGTGATATTTGTGAGGTACATCGTCTGCAATGTTACCCCTTTAATTAACTGATATATAATACTCATACAAGATTTCACAAAGTTCAAAATTCTATGGAGGAAATAATGAAACGTCTGGTTTTGCTTGTTGTGGTGATCGCCCTGGCTTTCGCTGCGGTTGGTTGCAAGTCAACCTCGGACCATTTGTCCGCGATCAAGGATGCTGGAAAGATCGTCGTGGGCACATCAGCGGATTACCCGCCGTTCGAATTTGTGGATGAAGCGGGGACCACCACCGGTTTTGACGTTGAATTGATGAACGAGATCGCAAAACGCATGGGGGTGACTGTTGAATGGACGGATATGCCGTTTGACAGCCTCATTGCTGCAGTTCAGGAAGGCAAGATCGACGCCTCCATCGCAGCCTTCAACTATGATGAAGAACGCGACAAAACGGTGGATTTCACCGATGCATATTACACCACCGAAGATTCCTTCACAGTTCAGGAAGGTTTCACCGGCGACCTGAGTGATCCGATGAACCTGGCCAATTACCTTGTCGGCGCTCAGTCAGGCACCGTCCAGGATGGCTGGATTACCGACAACCTGGTTACCCCGGGGCTGCTTCCCGAAGACAAATACTTCCGCTACGAGCGGGTTGACCAGGCGGCTCTGGATCTGCAGGCTGGCCGCATCGAGGTCCTGATGGCCGATTATGTTCCCGCGCAGGCAGTTGTCAGCCAGTTTGGTGGAATGACCATTGTGTATCATGGCGTTCTATCCACCGGACCTTTGAACATTGTAGTTCCTGAAGGTGATACTGCCCTCAAGGATGAGATCAACCGCGTACTGAAGGAATTGCAAACAGAAGGATTTGTCGAAGAGCTCGCTTTCAAGTATTTCAGCGAGTAAACAGAGTAGCGTGGTAGCAACCAGGGGGGTGTGATGTCTTTCTTACGTGGCATCATGACCCCCTGGTTTTACGCATAACATCAGCGGGAGAAGCATTACGATCTTGTACGGGGAGTGATGGCGTTGGACGTTGCGAAGTTCTTGCAATACATTGCCTCAGGAACAGCCTATACGGTCGGGGTTACCTTAATTGCCCTGCCTTCCGGTTTGATTCTGGGCACACTTCTCGCCCTATTGAACGTCTACTCCGGTAAGACCTCCAAGGCGCTGACGAATTTGTACAGCACGGTTATGCGGGGAATCCCGCCCATCGTTTTGCTCTTCATCCTGTATTTCATCGTCTCCGGTAGCATCAACCTTTCCCCATTCCTGGCGGGTTCGATCTCGTTGGGCATCGTCAGCAGCGCCTACCAGATGGAAATAGTGCGCGGCGCGATCCTGTCGGTTAGCGGTGGTCAGATGATGGCAGCGCGTGCCGTCGGGATGAGCAAACGGCAGGCGATCCGCAACGTGATCCTGCCGCAAACACTGCGCCTGGCGATCCCGCCCTGGTCAAACGAAGCAGCGATTGTGATCAAAGACTCGTCCCTTGTTTACGCCCTTGGCGTTCCTGAGATCCTGCGACGTGCACAGCTGATCAGCGCCAGCACTCAACAGCCTTTCCTGGCTTACGCCGCGGCGGCTGTGATCTACTTTATCCTGGTGTTCATTACCAGTCGATTATTGGATGGATTGGAAAAGCGGTTGCGCATTCCCGCAAATCCATGATCCCGGAGAATCATATGGCGAAACCGATCCTGACGATCAAGAACCTGACCAAGAAATATGGTGAGAATGTTATCTTCCATGACATCAGTCTCACGGTCAACGAAGGTGACACGATAGTGATCATCGGACCCAGCGGAACGGGTAAAAGCACCCTTTTGCGTTGTATCAACCTGCTTACCTGCGCCGACGATGGCCAGATCTGGCTGGATGACCTGGAGATCACAGCGAAAGGCTGCGATGATGATCGCGTGCGTCAGCACATCGGCATGGTGTTTCAGAATTTCCTCCTGTTCAATCATCTCAATGCGCTCGATAACGTCATGCTCGGGTTAACCAAAGTCAAACACATGAAACCGGAAGAGGCCAGGGTGAAAGCCTTACGGGAACTCGAGAGGGTGGGGTTGGCTGACCGGGCGGAGCATTATCCCGGGCAGCTTTCGGGTGGTCAACAGCAGCGTGTGGCAATTGCCCGTGCTCTTGCGATGGATCCACGCATCATGCTTTTCGATGAACCAACCTCAGCACTTGATCCTGAACTGATCGGTGAAGTGCTGGAAGTGATGCGTAAACTGGCGCTTGAAGGAATGACCATGCTGGTGGTGACGCATGAGATGGGCTTTGCGCGTGAGGTGGCTGACCGCATCGTCTTCCTCGAGAAGGGCAGCATCGTTGAGGAAGGTCCCCCGGATGAACTTTTCTACCGCCCGAAGCACGATCGGACGCGGGAATTTCTCTGGAAGATCACCGAGCTTTACGGCAAGAAGGACGAAAACAAGTAAATGGCTGATTGGCTGCAATTATTCCAGCGCTACCTGCCTGATTTCCTCAAAGGAGCCGCCGTCACTATTGAACTGACAGTGGTGGGGTTGGCATTGGGGTTTGTAGTGGGCATCTTGCTGGCATTGGCCCGCCTGTATGGTCCAACCTGGTTAAAAATGTTAGCCATCGGCTATATTGAACTATTCCGGGGAACACCGCTGTTGGTGCAGCTTTTCCTCATCTATTATGGGTTACCCTCGCTGGGGGTCACACTCTCGCAAACAATTTCTGCTTACCTTGCACTCGGTTTGAACAGTGCTGCTTACCAGGCTGAATACTTCCGCGGCGCCATTCAATCGATCGGGGCTTCTCAAATGACCGCAGGTCGGGCGATCGGGTTGTCCCGCTGGAAAACGATCTGGTTCATCATTCTGCCGCAAGCTCTGCGGTTGATGATCCCGGCCTGGTCAAATGAGCCTATCTCGTTGCTGAAGACGACAGCAGTTGTCTTTCTCATCGCTGTGCAAGACCTGATGGCCAAGGCAAAACGTGCTGCCACCGCCACATACGATCCAATCGGAAGTTACCTGGCAGTGGCTGTGGTGTACCTGGTCATGGTGATCATCCTCAACTGGGGGTTGAAATACCTGGAGAGAAAAACCACTATTCCCGGCTTTGAAATGGAATCGAAGAAAGTCTGAGCCATCCTAATTTGGCGGCTGAACCGCTAAGTAGATGGGAATTGTCACTAAAACCGGGAATATGTACACCTGATCTGCCACAACAACTGATCCAACCTCAATATATAATTGATGTATTCAAATAAAGAATGCGAGGTAATCCCATGCGACGGGTCACTTTTTCTGTTCTTGGTATCCTGTTGATCATTGCAGCCATCGCCGGTATTCTCATCAGTATTGTCGGCATTATAGGACTGTGGAGGATCGAAAGATCGGCCAAAGCCAGCCTGGTGAATACACTTGATCTGCTGGGAACGACCGTACAGGCGACACACGATGGTTTATCCATCGCCTCGCGTTCTCTCGATCAGGCGGATGATTCGCTCACTGCGGTGACGGATATGCTGGAGGCTACCGGTAGGTCGGTGGAAGATATGATGCCCTTCATGGATTCACTGAAAAAGATGACCGTGGTAGATCTCCCCGGTGCTTTATCATCGACCAAGACGGCCTTCCGGTCTGCCCAGGCCAGCGCAGGGGTGATTGACAACACCCTATCGCTCCTCACTGCCATTCCCTTTCTTTCCACACCTACCTACAACAACCAACCGCCACTCAGTACTGCGTTCGGAGGTGTTTCCGATAGCCTTGACCCGATCTCGGAATCTCTGACCTCAATGGAGGGTTCGCTTTCCTCGACCAAAGATAACCTGGGAGAGATCGAAAGTTCGATTACCAGCATCTCAGATAGCCTTTCCGGCATAAAAACCAGTCTCAGCGATGCAAAGGGGGTTACCGACCAATACTTGACGGTCCTGGAAGATCTGGGTGAACAGGTCGACAATTCAAAAAAGAAATTGCCTGCCGCGCTGCAATCGATCTCCTGGTTCATCACCATTGCCCTTGTCTGGCTGGCACTAACTCAGTTAGGTCTCCTCATGCAGGGAGCTGAAATGCTGGGTTTGAATTTTGTCAAGGAGTTGCGTCAGACAGTCAAACAGGAAGCGGTAGTTGTGCAGGCTGTAGAAACCGCTGTCGCAGAGGAAGATACTGTGGCACAGGCTGTTGACGCCGCGGTTGAACAGGAGAAAGAGGAGACTACGTAGCAACTCTGATCCTACGACACCGGGATTTCAATCAGATTTCGTTACTGTATCAAAAGTCCATAGATCTGGAAA
>AMWB02163660.1_pt2 | contig 15177 bp, 10 predicted proteins | sample 200311 | NCBI WGS metagenome assembly AMWB02 (sample SAMN02737377, study PRJNA173069) | bioreactor metagenome | biome: anode biofilm in microbial fuel cells | place: USA: California | collected 2010-12-16 | reverse complement strand
GCCGAAGCGGGGGCCGAGCTGCGGGACCAGCGTGGCCACGCGCTTGAGGAAGAGAGCCAGCGGGTCGGTATAGACGACATTGGAGATGACCGAACCATAGTGCCCCTGCAGGGCCTCGACCATTGCCTGGACGATCTTGGGGTGGTGGTGTCCGGGATTGGCGGCCGAGTAGGCGGCGAGGCAATCCAGGTATTTGGTATCATCCATGGCGGTAAGCCAGGCACCCTCGGCCTTGCGCACGACGACATCGAGGCGGCCGTAGTGATGGGCGCCATAGGCGTGCTCGAAGGCGAAGATCTGGTCGTCGGGGATCTGCGAGAATGCGGACATATTCTTATTTGTGGCACTGGTTTGGGTCATACATCATCAATCCTGTCTGCCCGTCTCAGTCGGGCGTTGGGTGTTTTTAACTCGTTCAATGATAATACATTTGGGGAGAAAAGACAAGGCCGACATTAGCGATATCAAAGCGGTGGGAGTTGGGTCCGGCAGGTTTGGTTTCCGGATCAGAGCATGGTGCTCAGGCGCGCAAGTATTACCCTGTCCGCCAATGAATTAGGTTGTCTCTAAGACAAAAGCGGCCGACTCCAGACGGAGTCGGCCACGGGCAGGTAATGTCCTGATGAAATCAGGCCCGGATCAGCTTCATGCGGGAGGCCATGCGGGCATCGATCTCCAGCAAATGAGACGGTTCGGGGCGGGTCGGTACGATCTGGCCGGCACAGGGCGCGAAGTGCGCCTTGTTATCCGGTGTGGCGAAATGCCCATCCATCCGGCCACACAGGCGGGATTGGCGGCAAAGGAAGTCGATCTCGCCGGTGAGCTGATCGAAGTTCTCGAGACCAATGTGGTGTCCCATGAGGTCGGAGAGCTTCTTGAGCAGCTCCAGATTGTTCATGTAGTTCAAGGGTGCGCCGATCGGATGGGTGGCTTGGCGGACGCCGGACCAGTTGGTGAGGTGTCCCTCGGATTCGAGGTAGGAGGACATGGGGAGGAACACATCGGCCATCTGGGCGGTGTCGGTGAGGAACAGGTCCGCGACGACGAGGAATTCGAGGTGGTTTACCAGGCCATTGAATTCCGGCGACGCGGCGGGGTTTTCGCCGAACACGAGGGCAGCGCGGATTTTGTCGTCACGAATCTTGCGGGCAACCGTGCCGCCGGAATCGGAAATGACGTGGCTCAGGTCAACGCGCCAGAGGGCGGAGACTTCGGCCAGCAGCTTCTCGTGATTGGCGGGGGTGCCGCCGGGGAGGAGTCTGCTGTCGAAACCGACCATCTGCATGCCGGTGTGGTTGCATTGACCGGTCAGGAGTGCGAGTCCGGAGCCGTTTCCGAACTTGCCCAGGACGAGCAGCAGGTTCGCCAGCGCTTTGAGATCATCGGGAGCGCGGTCGATGCGGCTGTCGAGATTGTACCAGGCGACGACGCGCTTGTTGGGGTCGGACAGCAGGTCGACGATCTTCTCAATGGTACCGCGGGCGACGCCGGAGACCGATGAGACTTCATCGAGGGAGAGCTTCGCGACCGAGTTCTTGAGTTGGTCGAAGCCGACCGTGCTCTGAGTGATGTACGCGGCATTGGTCTTGCCGCGACGGATCAGTTCGGCGATGACGCCGTTGATGAGGACGGTGGCGGTGCCGCGGCGGGCATCGGCCCAGGCGGAAGCATAGGCGGTGAGGTCGATCTCGGCGGAATTGATGACGATGGCCGGAGTTCCCTTACGCATGCGGCGCTTGAGTTGCCAGCCGAGGACCGGGTTTTCGATGGTTGGATTGCCGCCGACGAACAGGAGCAGATCGGCTGCTTCCAGTTCTGCCTGGGTGACGGTGGCCATGGTGGCACCGAGGGAGTCATCGAGGGCGTGGTAATCGGCCTCGCTCGACAGGCGATAGAACGAGGTCAGGTTGTTGGTGCCGAGGGCGGCGCGGGCGAAACGACCGGCCAGGTACAGTTCTTCATTGGTCATCTTCGGCGAGGCCGTCACCATGAGCTGGTCCGGCGTGTGATCCTCGAGGACGCGCTTGAGTCCGTGTCGTACGGCGGCCAACGCCTCATCCCAGGTGGCCTCGACGAGCTTGCCGCCCCGCTTGATCATCGGAACGGTCTTGCGGGAGCCATCGAGGTAATGCTGGTACCCGAACCGCCCGCGCACGCAGAGTTCGCCGTGGTTGGGGCCCTGATCGGGCGGCGCACCGACGACATAGAAGATGTCCTGCGTTTTCACCTTGAGGGTGATGTTGCAGCCGACCGAGCAGTAATTACAGACGTTGTAGGTGGATTCCATTTTCCACGGACCGGAGCGGCGGAACGGCATTTTTTCGACCAGCGCGCCGGTGGGGCAGACATCGACGCAGTTGCCGCACGAGACGCAATTGGTTTCGTGCAGCGGTTTGTCGAGGGCCGGTTTGACGATGGTGCGGAAGCCGCGGTTGACGAAGCCGAGGGCGGAGACATTAAGAATATCCGAGCAGGTCATGACGCAGCGGCCGCAGCGGATGCACTTGTTGGAGTCGATCTTGATGAACGGATGGCGGGTGTCGACTTTGTATTTATTGTACTCGCCGACGAAGCGGGTCTGATCCACGTCGTATTCGGTGCAGTAGTCCTGCAGGATGCAGGCGAGGCCGGCGTCGCAGCCGCATTCGGCGCAACGGAGGGATTCCTCGAAGGCGGTGCGATCATCGTAGGCGAGATCGACTTCCTCGAACGTGCGGATGCGCTTTTCGACCGGAAGTTCCGGGATGTGGTGGCGCTCGCTCTTTTCGATGGCCGGCAGATCCTGGGCGGTCATTTTGTGGAAGTTGTCGCGGCGGCTTTCGAAGCGGTCGACGAACGGTTCGGCGACGCCGGTCTTGAGGTACCTGTCGATAGCGCGGGCGGCCATCCGGCCGGCGGCGATGGCATCGATGGCATCGGCCGGTCCGGTGACGACGTCACCACCGGCGAAGACGCCGGGGCGGTCGGTGTCGAAGGTCTTTTCTTTGGCGTTGATCGTCTGCCATTTGCTGACCTTGATCTTCTCGTCGCCGGCGACGCCATCGAGGTTCGGTTCCTGGCCGATGGCGGAGATGACCCAGTCGCACTCGAGAGTGTACTCGGAGCCCTTCTGCGGAACGGGGCGGCGGCGGCCGGAGGAGTCGGGTTCGCCGAGTTCCATGCGGATGCAGTCGATGGACTTCATGCGGCCATCGGAGACATTGACGCGGACCGGAGCGGCGAGGATTTCGAGTTTGATCCCCTCGTGTTCGGCGGCCTCGATTTCGACCATGTTGGCCGGCATTTCGTTGCGGGTCCGGCGGTACAGCAGGATCACTTCATCGGCGCCCAGGCGGAGGGAAGTGCGGGCGGCGTCGATGGCGGTATTGCCGCCGCCGACTACGACCACGCGCCCTTTGATGGGGGGATTAGTCTTCATCTGGACTTGCTTGAGAAACTCCACGCCGGAGAGGACCCCCTCGGCTTCTTCATTTTCGACCTGCATCGGCTTGCCGACCTGTGCGCCGAGACCGATAAAGACCGACTTGAACCCCTGTTTGAAGAGAGAGTCGATGGTGAAGTCCTTGCCGAGAGACTGGTTGAGTTTCAGCTCTGCGCCGAGGTCCAGGATCCAGTTGATTTCTTTGTCGAGAACCTCCTTGGGGAGGCGATATTCGGGGATCCCGTAGCGCAGCATGCCGCCCGGATTGGGGAGCGCCTCGAAGATGGTGGGGCGGTATCCCTCAAGGATGAGGTAGTAGGCGGCGGTGAGGCCGGCCGGGCCGGCGCCGATGATGGCAACCGGGATGCCGTTGTCCGGCTTCGTAGCGGGAGTCCACATGCGGCCGATCATGTCCTGGTCGGCGGCGTAGCGCTTGAGGAAGTCGATGCCGACGGGGGCATCGATCATCGAGCGGCGGCAGTTGATCTCGCACTTGCGGGTGCAGACGCGGCCGCAGACGGAGGGGAGCGGATTTTTCTCTTTGATGAGGGCGACCGCTTCGCTGAATTTGCCGAGGTTGATGAGGGACATGTAGCCCTGGATGTCGACATCGGCGGGGCAGTTGAGCCGGCAGGGGCCGAAGCAGTCGGCGTAGTGATCCGACAGCAGTAGCTCCAGGCAGGTCTTGCGGGCGCGGACGACCTTTTCCGAGCGAGTCTGAATCTTCATGCCTTCGGCGACCTTGGTCGAGCAGGCCGGGAAGAGCCGCGACTGGCCCTCGAGTTCGACCACGCAGAGGAAGCAGGAGCCGAAGGGCGGTAGTTTTTCATCGAAACAGAGCGTCGGTATCTGGTCGATTTTCTGTTCCCGGCAGACCTGGAGGATGGTTTTGTCGGGGGAAGCGGTGACGGTGCGTCCGTTGATAGTCAGGTTAATCATGGCATCCTCACAGTTTCTCGACCGAGTCGAAGCGACAGACGGTGAAGCATTTGCCGCACTTGATGCACTTATCCTGGTCGATGACGTGCATCTGTTTCTTTTCGCCGGTGATCGCTTCGGTGGGACAGGCGCGGGCGCAGACGGTGCAGCCGGTGCACTTGTCGTTGATCGTATAGGTCAACAGGGCCGGGCAAACGTGAGCCGGGCATTTCTTGTCGACGATGTGGGCGACGTATTCATCGCGGAAGTAGTTGAGCGTGGTGACGACCGGATTGGGGGCCGATTGCCCGAGGCCGCAGAGGGAGGCGGCCTTGATTTGCAGGCTCAGCTCATCGAGATTATCAAGATCCTCCATGGTCCCCTTGCCCAGCGTGATGCGGTCGAGAATTTCGAGCATCCGTTTGGTGCCGATGCGGCAGAAGGTACACTTGCCGCAGGATTCGGCCTGGGTGAAGGTGAGGAAGAACTTGGCGACATCGACCATGCAGGTGGTGTTGTCCATCACGATCAGGCCGCCGGAGCCCATGATGGCGCCGGTTTTGTTGATCTGCTGGTAGTCGATGGGGGTGTCGCACATGGATTCGGGAATACAGCCACCGGAGGGGCCGCCCATCTGGACCGCCTTGAGCGGGCGGTCGTTGATGATGCCGCCGCAGACATCGAAGACGATCGACCGGATGGTGATGCCCATGGGAACCTCGACGAGGCCGGTTCGTTTGACCTTACCGGCCATGGCGAACACCTTCGTGCCCTTGGAATCGGGAGTGCCGTAGGCGGCGTAGGCGGCGCCGCCGTTATTGATGATCCAGGGGATATTGGCGTACGTCTCGACGTTGTTGATGTTGGTGGGTTTACCCCAGAGGCCGGCCTGGGCCGGGAACGGGGGACGGAAGCGCGGCATGCCGCGGCGTCCTTCGACGGAAGCGATCAGGGCGGTCTCTTCGCCGCACACGAAGGCGCCGGCGCCCTCCTTGATGCGGATCAGGAAGTTGAAGTTAGCGCCGAGGATTTTCTCGCCGAGGAAGCCGTTGGCTTTCGCCTGGGCGATGGCCTGGCGGAGGCGGGCAACGGCCTTGGGGTATTCGGCGCGGCAGTAGATGTAGGCCTCATCGGCGCCGATGGCGTAGCCGGCGATCATCATGCCTTCGAGCACGGCGTGAGGGTCGCTTTCGAGCACGGAGCGATCCATGAAGGCGCCGGGGTCACCCTCGTCGGCGTTGCACAGGATGTATTTCTTGGTTCCCTGGGCGGCGCGGGTGAATTTCCATTTGTTGCCGGTGGGGAAGCCAGCGCCGCCGCGGCCGCGCAGGCCGGAGATGGCGACTTCGCTGATGACATCCTCGGGGGACATGCCGCCCAGGACCTTGCGGAGGGCGGTGTAGCCGCCGGCCGCGATGTATTCTTCGATGGAGCCGGGATCGATCCGACCGCAGTTGCGGAGGACGATGCGCACCTGGTTTTCGAAGAAGCCGACCTCGCGGTCTTTGCCGCTGACCAGCCACTCCGAGATTACCTGATTTTTGAGCACATCTTCTTCGATGATGCGGCTGACGCGGTCCGGGGTGACTTCGCCGTACATGACCGGTGAGCCATTGCCGTTGGCGACCTCGACGAGCACCTCGCGATAGCACATGCCGATACAGCCGGTTTCTCGTAATTGGAAAGCGCCGGGGTGTTCGCGCAGTTCATCCTGAAACGCTTTATAAACTTTTTCGCCGCCGGCGGAGATGCCGCAGGTGCCGAGTCCTACAGTGACGGTTTTCATGGGTTATGCCTCCGCCTCGGCCTTGGCGGCCTGTTTCATCTTGTGTTTGAAGTCGCGGAGCACTTTCCGCAGTTTGGTCGAGGTGAGGCGGCCGAAGGTTTCCTCGTTGATGGTGATCACGGGCGCAAGCGAGCAGCACCCGATACAGGCGACGGAGAGCAGGCTGAAGGCGCCGTCATCGCTGGTTTCATCGTACGACAGGCCGAGCTCATCCTGAATGGTGGCGTACACTTCTTTGGCGCCATTGACGTGGCAGGCGGTGCCGTTGCAGACGCGGATGACATTCTTGCCGAGCGGTTTGGTGCGGAACTGGGCGTAGAAGGTGACGACGCCGTAAATGTCGGCGGACGGAATGCCGGTGACATGGCTGATGTAGTCGATCGCCTTCTCGGAGACGTAGCCATAGGTGTCCTGAGCCGACTGCAGCAGGGGAATAAGCGCGCCGGCGTGACCATCGAACTTCCAGAGTTCGACGTTGAACGGTTTGAATTCGCTGGTTGTAGTATCTGGCATGATGGGTCCTCTCAGAACTGCCTCAGGTCGATGATGCGGTCATGTTTGAGACGCAGCACGCCGTCCAGAGGGCGAATCTTCTCGGCGATAGCGTTATCGACAGCGCTGAAGCGCGGGCCGCGGATGACGGCGACCAGATCGCAGCCGCCGGAGGTGATCGAGCAGAAGAGAATTTCGGGAAGCGCGGTGACGGTTTTGCAGACGGCGTCGCGTTTGTCCGGCTCGGTCTCGATGAAGATGTAGGCGTGAGCCAGACTGGGATCGAAGCTCTCGCCGGAATCATTGTCTTTGGCAATAGCGAACTGCACGAGCTCTTCCAGACCGCCAAGGGACTGCAGGGAATCGGCCGGAGCGGTGGAACGGGCCCGAACGACCAGATGGACGTGACCATCGACAGCATCCCATCGGGCCACGGTATCGGCGCTTGCGAGAAGTTTGGCGGCCGGCAGCAGTTTCTCCGGATCGGAGAAGCGGGCCAGCAGATAAGCACCAGCGCTCATGGAGTAATCCTCATAGTATCATGTACGGATGGGAGCGGTCGATCCTGAAGCGAGAAATCAAACAAAATGGAGAGCATTTTGAGAGAGGTCGGAGGAAGGAGGATCGGTGGCGCGGCATCAATCGTCATGCGCTTTCTTCGTTATGTTTTTCACAAGTATAGAGATGCGCGACAAGGATGTCAACAATCCGGGCACGCGGCGAGGCATCTTTACGGACTAATCCTACAGAGAAGTACATGATTCTGTGTAGGCGGAGGCACGCCGAGGACGGCGAAGAAATCTATACTCATAAGAGAAGATTCCTCATACTTTGGGCTCGTATGCTCAATGCTCTGCGAGTGAAGGAGTTGGCCTTTGGGGTGCCGTTTGACGTCTGCGGTATCACGTCGCCGGAGTTGGCCGCGGAGACGCGCGCGCGATTTCTGGAATGGCTGGCGAAGGGACACCATGGGGAAATGGAGTATCTGGCGAAAGAGCCGGATCGTCGGTTAGAGGCGGCACGGGTTCTGGCATCGGTGCGGTCGGTCATCGTTCTGGGGTTGAACTACTATCAACCGAACAGCGAACTGGTTCCGGAGGGGCATGGGCGAGTAGCGCGGTATGCGCGAGGGCGGGACTATCACAAGGTGATGGCAGCGAAGATCAAGAAGCTGGTGAAGCTGCTGGAGGGAGAAGCGGGTGGCAAAGAAGCGACCTACCGATGGTTCGTGGATTACGGACCGTTAATGGAGCGGTCGTACGCGGAGAAGGCGGGGCTGGGGTATATTGGGCGGAACAGCCTGTTGATCAATCGTCAATTCGGGTCCTGGTTGCTGTTGGCGGAGATCCTGACCGATCTGGAGCTGGAGCCGGATCAGGCGAGCGGGTTCGCGCACGGGCGGTGCGGCAAATGCCGGCGGTGTGTGGAGGCGTGTCCGACCGGGGCGATCGTAGCGGACCGAGTGATCGATGCGCGGAAGTGTATTTCGTATCTGACGATCGAACGGCCGAGCGAAATTCCGTCGGAACTGGCGGAGAAGATGGGGGATCTGATATTCGGGTGCGACATCTGTCAGGAGGTGTGTCCGCACAACGGGCGGGCGGTGGTGACGAGGCACGAGGAGTTTCGCTCGAATGGTGTGGGGGAGTTTCTGGATGCCAAACGGGTGCTGGCGCTGGAGAGCCGGGAGGCGTTTCTGAAGCTGACAGCAGGGACGCCGCTGACGCGTCCGAAGGAGGAGGGGCTGAAGCGGAACGCGGCAGTTGTGCTGGCGAACGAAGGGCGCAAACGGGGACAGATTTAGGTTGCGAAGCGGACCGGAATAGGCCAAATTCGCGACATGATTCAGATCGCTCCGTCGGTCCTGGGGGCCGATTTTGCCCGACTTGGAGAAGAGATCACCAGCGCCGAACAGGCGGGGGTGCGGCTGTTCCACCTGGACATCATGGACGGGCATTTCGTGCCGAATATCTCGTTCGGTCCGGGGGTCGTGAAGACGATCGACAAGCTGACCGGGTGCACGCTGGATGTGCATCTGATGCTGAGCGAACCGGAGAGGTATTTCGAGGCGTTCGTGGCGGCGGGCGCGGACATCATCACTTTTCATCTCGAGGTGCATCCCGATCCGGTGCCGTACGCCGAACAACTGCATCAGCTGGGGGTGAAGGCGGGGATTTCGATTAATCCGGACATGCCGGTGGAGCGAGTGTTGCCGTATCTGGGGCATTTCGATTACCTGCTGGTGATGTCGGTGTTTCCGGGGTTCGGGGGACAGGCGTTTATTCCGTCGGCGCTGGGGAAGATCGCCACGGCGCGGGCGTATATCGACGACAACAAATTGCCAACATTGATAGAGGTTGACGGCGGAGTGGACGGATCCAATGCCGCCGAACTGGCGCATCACGGCGCCGACATCCTTGTGATGGGAACCGCATTCTTCCGTCAGGCAGACCGAAAGCTGTTTGTCGAGACGGTGATGCAGAGAGTACAACAGAGACATGAGTAAAGAGAGTTCATTACAGGTGGTTGCCGGTCCGCTCGCCAAGGAGTTCGACCGGCAGCTTCACAAAGGGGCGAAGGGGAATCTGGCCGGGCGGATCATGAAGCGGGACGCCTCGGTATACGGCAACAAACCCGCGCTGAAGAAGCTGGTCGCGAACCGTCTGGGCTGGACCGATGTGGCCTCGACCATGCGGAAGCGGATACCGGAGATCGAGAAGTTCGGGCAGAAGGTGCTGGCCGACGGTATTCGTCATGTCGTGCTGGTGGGGATGGGGGGATCATCGCTGTGCCCCGAAGTGATGACGATGCTGTTCGGGAAACAGAAGAAGCTGCAGTCGTTCGACGTGCTGGATTCGACCGACCCGGTGGCGGTGGGGAAACTGGCGGCGCGGATCGAGTTGCGGAAGGCGTTGTTCATTATCGCCTCCAAGTCGGGTGGGACGATCGAGACGCGCTCCCACGAGGCGTTTTTTCTGGATCTGTATGTGCGCGAGGGCGTGAAGAAGCCGGGGAAGCACTTTGCGGCGATCACGGACAAAGGGAGCGACCTGGAGAAATTCGCAAAGCGAATGAAGTACCGCAAGGTGTTCACGAACCCATCGGATATCGGGGGGCGCTATTCGGCACTGTCGTATTTCGGCCTGGTGCCGGCGTATTTCGCCGGTGTGAAGCTGGGGGCATTTCTCGATGAAGCGATTCGGATGGAGAGGATTCTCCGGGAGCGAAGTGACGAGTCCAACCCGGCGCTGATCCTCGGCGCGCTGATGGCGGCCGGAGCCAGGGCGGGACGGAATAAACTGACGTTCGTGGCCTCGAAAGGGACGGCGCCGGTGGTGCCGTGGATCGAGCAATTGGTGGCGGAGTCGACCGGCAAGAAAGGCAAGGGGGTAGTGCCGATCGAAGGGGAGCCGCTGTTGAAGCCGGCGCAGTACGGCCAGGACAGGTTGTTCGTGGCGCTGCGTCTGGGTTCGGAACGCGGGGCGAAGATCGCGCCATTGGTGAAGCAACATCCGGTGGTTGAGTTGGTGATCGGGGAACGCCGGCAGATCGGGAGTCATTTCCTGTTGTGGGAGGCGGCGACGGCGGTGGCGGGCCAATTGATGGGAATTAATCCGTTCGACGAGCCGAATGTCACCGAGAGCAAGGAAGCGACGAAGCGAATCCTGGTCGGTTACGAGAAGAGCGGGTATTTTCCGTTCGATCATGACCCGGCCACGGAGCGGGATCTGGAAAAGAAGGTGCTGGCGATTCTGAAGAAGCAGTTGCGCGGGGCGCGACCGCCGAAGTACGTGGCGTTCCTCTGCTACTTTGCCGCCGATGCTAAGAGCGAGAAACAGTTGGCGGCGCTGCGCGGACTGATCGCCGGCAAGACCAAAGGGGCGACCCTGCGCGGGTATGGTCCGCGGTATTTGCATTCGATCGGGCAGTTGTATAAAGGGGGACCGAAGGACGGGCTGTTCGTGATGCTGTTGCGCGATGACTATGCCGGGCTGCCGATCGCCGGACAGAAATTCGGATTCGGGGATTTGATCAAGGCGCAGGGACTGGGGGATGCGCAGGCGTTGATGAAGCGGAAGTTGCCGACCTTGCTGCTGGCGGTGGAGGGGGATCCCTCGCTGGGGCTGCAGTCGCTGGTGAAACTGACCCGGAAGGCGCTGGCCTGACGACAGAACGAGGACGTGACCATGTTTGATTCCTGGCGGGGATTTGCGGACAAGACACTGACGGCGGAGTGGCACCGGACACTGACGGAAAAGGCGCGGGCGGCGCGCGGGGAGATCATCAAGATGACGACGATCGCCGCCTCGGGGCATCCGGGGGGATCGATGTCATCGCTGGAGATGTATCTGTTGCTGTACCACTTCGCGAAGGTCGATCCGAAGAATCCGTATCGAGACGAGCGGGACCGGATCATCATTTCGCACGGTCATACCTCGCCGGGCGCCTACACGGCGCTGGCGGCGGCCGGTTTTTTCGAGATCGGTCCGGCGCTCCATGGGTTCCGTCAGGCCGGATCACCGTTCGAAGGACATGTGGAGCGATCGGTGCCGGGGATCGAGTGGGACACGGGGAACCTGGGACAGGGGTTGTCGGTGGGGTGCGGCAAGGCGCTGTATGCGCGGCTGGCCGGATTGACGTTTCACACGTATGTACTCATGGGGGATGGTGAGCAGCAGAAGGGGCAGATCGCCGAAGCGCGGCGTTTTGCGGTGAAATACAAATTGACCAACCTGACGGCGCTGGTGGATTTCAATCGGCTGCAGATATCCGGGAAAATCGACGACGTTATGCCGCAGCACGTCAAAGTGGGATGGGAGGCGGATGGCTGGCGGGTGATTGAGGTGGATGGGCACGACCTGAAGTGCTTGTATGCGGCGCTTTGGGATGCGACCCACACGCAGGATGGGCCGGTGATGATCCTGGCGCACACCATAATGGGGAAGGGCGTGTCGTTCATGGAGAACGACGAGAACTACCACGGGGCGGCGTTGTCGATGGATCAGGCGCGCAAAGCGTTTGCAGAACTGGGCGGAATACCGGATGATCTGGAGGTGCTGGCAGCGCGTCGCAAGAACGGCCCGCCGCCTCCCTTCGCCACCCGGCGGGCATCGTATCCGAAGATCGAGCCGGGGAGCCCGGCCAATTACGGCGTTGACGAGAAACTCGACAACCGCGGGGCATTCGGGAAGGCGCTGGTCTCGGTGGCCGAGGCGAACATGGGGAAGCCGGGCGTTGTGATGGGGGTGTTCGACTGCGATTTGGCCAAGTCGGTGAAGGTGGACGGATTCGCGAAAAAGTTCGCAGAGTCGTTTTTCCAGTGTGGGATCAGCGAGCACAGCACGGCGACGATGGCGGGAGCGCTTTCGGCTGAGCAGGCGGTGGCGGTGTGGGCGGATTTCGGCGTGTTCGGGATCGATGAGACTTATAATCAGGCACGGTTGAACGATATCAACCACAGCAACCTGAAGCTGTTTTGCACGCACTCGGGTGTGATGGTGGGCGAGGACGGCAAGACGCACCAGTGTATCGACTATTTCTCGCTTCTGAATTCGACATTCGGGTGGAAGGTGATTACGCCGGCCGACCCGAATCAGACCGACCGGGTGGTGCGGTATGTGTTGTCGACGCCGGGGAATTATGCGGTGGTCATGGGACGCTCGGTGGCGCCGATGGTTAAAAACGAGAACGGGGAGCCCTACTTCGCCGGGGCGTACCGGTATCGGTATGGCAGAATGGAATGGCTGCGGAGCGGCGAGCAGGTGGCGCTGGTGGCGGCCGGAAATGTGGTGCCGACGGCCATGGAGGCGTGGAACGCGCTGCAAGCCGAGGGTGTGCGCATCAGCCTGGTCTGTGTGTCAGACTGGTCCGATCTGCACGCCGACGATCTGGGTGCACTGGCGCGGTACCAGGATCTGGTCGTGCTGGAAGACCACAACGTCAAGACCGGGCTTGGGACGGCACTCAGTGCGGCACTGTTCGAGCATGGGTGCCGAACCCGGCTGACCAGGATGGGGGTGACGCGGTACGGATCCTCGGGTAAGCCCGACGAGCTGTATAAGTTGCTGGGGATCGATGCCGGATCGGTGGCCGCGAGAGTGCGATCGCTCCTGATAGAAAAGAGTGTGATGCGATGAAGATTGGATTTATCGGACTTGGCAAAATGGGGCTGAACATGGTGACGCGCCTCCAGCAGGGAGGGCACCAGATCGTGGCCTATAATCGGAGTCGTGGCCCGGTCGACGAGGCGATCAAGGTCGGAGCCATTGGCGCCGGTTCGCCGGCGGACGTGGTGGCGAAGCTGTCGGGCAAGCGAGTTGTCTGGGTGATGGTGCCATCGGGTGACACGACCGAAGCGGTGGTGATGGAACTGGCCGGGCTGCTGTCGCCGGGAGATGTTTTGATCGACGGCGGGAACAGCAATTTTCACGATACCAAGCGGCGCGCGGCGCAGTTGGCCGGCAAAGGTATCACTATGCTGGACGCAGGGACCTCCGGCGGAATCTGGGGGCTCAAGGTGGGGTACTGCCTGATGGTGGGCGGAGAGGCGAGCGCGTGCGCGCTTGTGGAGCCGATCTTTCGGACGCTGGCGCCGCCGGACGGGTATCTTCGGATCGGCGAGTCGGGTTCCGGTCACTACGTGAAGATGATCCACAATGGAATCGAATACGGGATGATGCAGGCGTACGCCGAGGGATTCGAGATCCTGAAAGCATCGGAATACGATGTCGATCTGGCGGCCGTGGCCAGGCTCTGGAACAACGGGTCGGTCGTGCGGTCCTGGCTGCTGGAATTGGCGGAGCGGGCGTTCGCCGATGATCCCGAGCTGGTGAAGTTGCGCGGCTATGTGGCGGATTCGGGCGAAGGGCGCTGGACGGTGCAGGAGGCGATCGACCGGGATGTGCCGGCGGTGGCGCTGACGTATGCACTCATGGCGAGATTTCGATCGCGCCAGGAGGATTCGTTCGGAGCCAGGGTGCTGGCGGCACTCCGTCAGCAGTTCGGCGGCCACGCCGTCAAGGAGAAATAGTGTCCTCGCCGGAAGCATCATTCGGCAATCCGTTCGCGAGCCAGTTTCTTCGGATGCGGCACGCCGGGCCGTTTCAGTTGGTGATCTTCGGCGCTTCCGGCGACCTGACCCAGAGGAAACTGATCCCGGCCCTCTTCAATCTGTTCATCGACGGTTACATCCCGGAGCAGTTCACGATTGTCGGGTACGCCCGGCGCGAAAAGAGCGACGAGCAGTTTCGTTCCGAGATGGCGGAGGCGGTGCGCGAACATTCGCGGCGATCCCCCCAGTCCGAAGAGCAGTTGCAGGCGTTCCTGAGCCACCTGCATTATGTGGCGGGGCCATTCGAAGATGAAAGCGGATACCGCCGGCTGCGGGACCGTCTGAAAGCGTTCTGTCTTGACCGGCAGATGCCGCACAACACGCTGTACTACCTGGCGACGCCGCCGGATGCGTTCCCCGAGATTATCCGTAATCTGCATCACAGTGCCCTGGTAACGCCGATACCGGACGGTCTGGACTGGACGCGGATCGTGATCGAGAAACCGTTCGGGCGGGATACGGCGACGGCGTGGGAGTTGAACGGGACGATTCACGCGGCCTTCTCCGAGCGGCAGGTGTACCGGATCGATCATTATTTGGGGAAAGAGACGGTGCAGAATATCCTGGTATTTCGACTGGGAAACTCGATCTTCGAGCCGCTCTGGAATCGTCGGTATATCGACCACGTGCAGATTACGGTGGCGGAATCGCTGGGCGTGGGTTCGCGGTCCGGGTATTTCGATCGGGCGGGGATCATGCGAGACATGATCCAGTCGCACATTCTCCAGGTGTTCACACTGATCGCCATGGAGCCGCCGGCGACGTTCGAGGCGACGGCGATCCGGGACGAGAAAGTCAAGGTGCTCAAGTCGCTGCGCCTGCCCTCGCCCGACGAGGTGCCCGGTCGGGTGGTGCGCGGACAATATGTCGCGGGACCGCTGGGGGGAGAGCCGGTGGCGGGATATCTTGAGGAGAGCGGGGTCGCACCCGGTTCCCGGACGGAGACCTATGTGGCGCTGAAGCTGGCGATCGACAATTGGCGGTGGTCGGGCGTGCCGTTCTATATTCGGTCCGGCAAACGGTTGCCGAAACGGGTGACCGATGTGGCGATCGTGTTCAAAGAGCCGCCGCACATGATCTTTGACGAAGCGGGACGCGGCGCCCGCCACACCAATCTCCTCCGATTGCGGCTGCAACCGCAGGAAGGGATCATGTTGTCATTCGGGGCGAAAGCGCCGGGTCCATCCGCGAAGGTTGCGCCGGTGCACATGGACTTCATGTATGCCAGTTCGTTCGGTGCGGCGGCGCCGGAGGCATATGAGCGTCTTATCCTGGATGCCCTGACCGGGGACTCGACGCTGTTCGCACGGGAAGACGAAGTGGAATTGTCCTGGCGGCTGGTGGATCGGATAGTCCAACACTGGAAAGATACGCAGCTCAATCCGTACGCAGCCGGGGAATGGGGACCGGAGGAAGGGGACTCGTTGCTGCGGCGGGACGGCCGCGAAT
>AMWB02075616.1_pt4 | contig 15186 bp, 8 predicted proteins | sample 200311 | NCBI WGS metagenome assembly AMWB02 (sample SAMN02737377, study PRJNA173069) | bioreactor metagenome | biome: anode biofilm in microbial fuel cells | place: USA: California | collected 2010-12-16 | reverse complement strand
CTCGGAGGCCTTGCCGGTCCAGAGCGGGTCCGGCAGGTGCGCGCCGAGCGCGGCGCGCAGCGACTCCGGCAGGCTGCTCGGCTGCGCCGGGCGGGCCGGGAAGTCGAGCGCCAGACGGTTGCCGTCGCGGCGGACGCCGAGGCGGCCGCTGAGTGTCTCGAACGACAGGTGGTCGGCGGTTGCGCCGCGCTCGCGCCAGAGGACGTGGGCGGAGGCGAGCGTGGCGTGGCCGCACAGCTTCACTTCGCAGGCGGGGGTGAACCAGCGGAGGTGCCAGGAGGTTGCGGTGGCGTTGTCGTCATCGTCGCCCGATGGCACGAGGAAGGCGGTTTCGGAGAGGTCGTTCTCGCGGGCGATCGCCTGGAGCAGCTTGTCGTCGGGCCAGCGGGTGAGCAGACAGACGCCGGCGGGATTGCCGCCGGCGATGGAGGTGGAGAAGGCGCTTACCTGGTAGTAGGGGATCATGGGTTACCTCCGGGCCTGCCAGTCTTGCGTTGGCACTCCATTGGTGGGGCTCTGGACTCCCCATGGCGGCCGGCGGCGCCTGCCGTCAAGATGACACACCCTGCATGATGCGTGCAACCGCATCGCGCGCCAAAGCCGGCGTCGAGCAGCGCGGCCTTTGGCACGGCACTGCGAGATGAGAAGCCGTCATCAGCGGAGTCGAGCGGCGCCGCAGACCCCACGGCGCGGATCAGCCTGCTCGGCGGGCGGGCGCCCGAACCGCGCGGCGGCTGTGCTGTGGCAATGGCATCCCGAGCGTGGTATGATCGCGCCATGATCCACGACAAGTTCAGACATCGCGGACGCCTCCAGTTTGTACGGCTGCCGGGACAAGCCCGGCGCCACCACCTGGAGGCATCTCATGGCGATCCATCCCCCGCGCGGCCGCGCCTGGCGACGCTGGCGCGATAGAGTTCACCTGCAGCGAGCATTCAGATGGGCGGCCAGGCGGTGCGATGCGCCGCAGCCGGCTGGCCCTGCGCCCTGGTGCGGAGAGGGGTGCACCAATCGCTGGCACATGCATACCTGGGCCGATGTGCATTGGGCCCGGCGGGAGATGGCTCGGCGGTTTCGGGATGATCCGATGAAGAGAGGGCGGTGAGGTGCGCGGCCGGAAGGCGGTTCGCTGCTTGGCGGCATGGGCTCAGGTCGGCAGAGCGAGGCCGCCTGGACTGGCCCCGAGGGTCCTGTCAACTGATCTGTGTAGACAGCCTCGCGCCATTCAGGCCGGTACCCGGCCGGCGAACACGATCGAGAAGTAGTTCACGGCCGCCAGCCAGTCCTGGATCGGTATCGTCCCGCGACGAGCGGTTCGGATGATCGCCGGGTACAACCTGCCACACTGCGACGACCCCTTGACGCCCGCCTACCGAAACAGCCCCTTCGCGCGCCCAAGACTCGACTCATCTGCGGAAGCCGGCCCGTCGAATGCCAAGCGCGGTTCGTGCCATCCCGGATACATGGGCGGGCCATATCAAGAGGCTCGCGATTGAGACATTGGTGTTTCTGATCTTTGAGCCCGTCAGGACAGAATTCAAACGTGCAGTGGGCCGCCGCTGGAAAAGGGGCTATTTTGCGCGGGATCAAGACGATCCGAACCGCCCGCGATACGGCTGGAGAACCTTGTAGTTGTTGAGCTGAGGCCACACCTGGCGCACCAAGTCGTTGTTCCGATGGCGGGCCACAGGCCACCACAACGCGCGCCCGCTCACGAGCAATGTGTGCAACAGAATTGCCCGTGAGTTCTTGTCCCAATCGACATAGCGTGAGGTGTCCGAGCTTGGCGCCGCGGGTCGTTGGATCAGAGGGCCCCCCAGTTCGGCGAGTATTGGTCCGAGACAGGGGTGTCGCCCCACGACGAATCCGCCCCGGGAAACCCGCACGGCGGCGCCGGGCCATCGAATCGCCATTGGTTCGGCGGCGATCTGTCTGCACCGATCGCGAAGCACCACCCCGAAATCGTGCGGCGCCACGCGTACCACGCCTGGCCATCAAGTGCAACCACGAGCTCAATCCCGTGCTCGTCGCTCAATCCGTAGTCCGCGAAGCTCCCAGACAGAATGCTCATTAGGTCGTCGCGGTACCTTCCGTTCCTGTGGTACCATCCCATCATGCAGGTCCCTACCCAGAGAAGAGCGTTCGTGGTCTCGCGGAACTCCCGGCGGTCGAGTTGTCTGCCCCAGGCATCCATTCCCGAAACGTCGGCGAAGCGTTTCAATCGAGCATGCTCTTCCTTCAGCCGGCGTTCCTCGAGCCGTCTCTCCTTCATGTAGTCCCGGATAATGACGAGAGCGGCTCGAAGCGTCGGTGCGCCAGCGATCTGGTCAAGATAATGGATCGGGATTTTGGCGACTGCGGCCAGCCGCCAGTTTAGGCCAATCAGGAGCGCGATGCGGGATCTGAGCGGGCTGGATCTACCGAAATCAGTGAACTGCAGGCGGGTGAACACAACCTCGTACGCCGAGTATACCGCCAAGAGATAGATGAACGGCAATGCTCCCGCGGTCAGCCATACGGGTAGCGCGAGCTCGAGGAAGAGGCCCTGCTTGTCAATTACTGCCCAGTCATGAACCACGTGAGCGGTGTTGAAGCCAAGCAACCCCAGCCCGACAAGAGCAGCAGAGGTTGCGGAGCAGGACTTGAGGCGGTCCCCACCTTCATTGCGCTGGGCAAGAATCGGGATGACCGCGAGAATGGCAATGGCGGGCTGCAGGATTATCTCGATGCCCAGAGGAAATGGGTACAAATCCAGGTAGAACTCTAGCAACGCGGAAATGGCAAAGGTCTCTTTGGCTTTGCGCCAAAAGAAGTACATGCCGCTTGAGGCTTCATCGAATCTGCCGAAAAGCACAATGCCCACCGTAATGAACCAAACGATGGCTCCCGCAGACAACTCCGCGCTCCACTTCATCGTTCTAGTCGCCAGCCAGACTTCTATGACAGTCCACGCTATCAAAGCAAGAAACGGGACGACGATCTTCGGATTGGCCGCCGCGCACACAACGTGTCGAAAGTTCTCGCGCCGTCTTGGGTATATAAGGCAACATGCGATGAGAGCGGCCATCCAGATGAGGAGCGCCGATTCGCGATTGCTAAGCATGGACTAGGGACTTCCCTGCGGCGGCTGCTTCTGACACGGCGGCGGCGACGCGGGCCCGAACGTTGTATGGATCATCTATTGCGAACTCACATGGAGCTACAGAGCTTTGCCGCAATCGCACCGTGGACGATTTCATGACTCTGCTCTTTCAAGCGGAGACGCGTCGCCGACAAGAATGCCATTTGCAATGAGCGACTGGTAAAGGGCTGCAATGCCCAATGAGCTGAAATCCGGAACGCGCTTTTGGGCCTGTCGCAATTGAGCAATGATCTTATCAGGTCGGATGCCGTTGCGAACACTGGAAAGTCTTTCGATCAGGAGAAATGCTTCTGCGTCCGATGTGGAGCGTTTGCCGATGGCGCCAAAGTAATGTGCAAAAGCGGCAGGAATTCCGAATACGCCGACGGCGAACCTTACAGATACCAGGTAGAGATCCAGGATTTCATCCTTGGTAAACTGGCGCTCCAGCCATCTGGCGAGAAGAACTTCGAGTACCTTCCGTCGTGCAGTCTTGTTGTAGTCGGCGACGAGTAGGGTCCGCGCCAGTTGCATTGTAATTGTCGATGCCCCGCTTCGCATAGTGCCGCGTGATCTTCTGTAGCGGGGGAAGCAAGAAAGCGCTGCTCGTCCAATAGCCAACAAGTCGATGCCGTCGTGAGAATGGAAGCGCTGGTCTTCTAGGGCGACCAGGAGCTCTCTTAGTCGCGCTGGATCGAACTCCAATCTCTGCATCTCAGAGACGGCAAGTTTGCTGCGAAACAGAATGCCGGCAAAGTCCGCCAATAGGCGAGTGCGAAGAATGGTGGCGAGCAGATATATGAATCGGAGATAGAGCGTTTCGTGGAAGTCCAGTAGCCTATGGCGGAATAGAAGTGCGAACGCGGAGATCACGACAATGGCACTTCCCCACCACGGCACCGTCATTTGAACGGGGGCAACGAAGTGCAGGTCGGCCAGGACGAAGCAGCAGACGCACGTGGCAATCGCGCAGACGACCCAGAACGGGAGAGCCGTCGCGGAACGCCAGCCAGGGTACATGCGAATCGCGAACGGATTGGTCGCGCCTTCTATCCTCCAGTTCGGCAGCGTCAAGTGAAGATGTGTGTAGTCGAGACCGAGTGCGCGCCGCAGTGTTACAACCTTCCTGGAATTAAGCGTGATGGTTTTCTGCAGCTCCGCAAAGAATACAAGCAGCGCGCCCAATATCAGGAACGCGGCGAGGGCGGCAATCATACGTTGGGATTGTGTGAGAATCGATAGCGCTGGGGGCGCTGCGGCGGCGAGTAGGGAGCCCGCGATCGTCGCCACGGCCAATAATAGGTTGGCCGTTTGCCCATACAGCTGCGATTGATTGCCTGCTTGGCGCAGCGCTTCTTCGAGTTCCACCATTGCTACGTCGCGCTCATCGATATTGATCTTGCAGCGTCCGAAATACAGCTGCAGAGAGGCGCCATCAGTCCGCACGGTACCCCCTGAGGCAAGATAGAGGCTACGGGAGCTACAGATTCCGCGGACAGGCTTCGGTGCGGACCACGGCGCGGCGACGAATAGAACGGCTCGCGGCGCGGTTTGCGACGGACTCTGGCCGCGTTTGCCGGAGATTACATCACCGGAACCGAAAGACAAACCTCCAATCAAATCAATCGACAATACGCGGGGTCAATTCCTGAAACGAGCCGTCTTCGTTCAGAAACCGGACCTTAAGTCCGTCGCGATAGCGCTTCGTTCGCGCAATGATCTCCTCTATCACGCTTGCAATCGCGTCGACAGAATTTCCGGAGAGCGTCGCGGTGAGCGTCGAATACAGCTTCACGGCATACTCGTCGCCGTTGTAGGAGTATGCCGCTTCAACCACAAGAGGCAGCACGGACATCCCTTCTTGGTAATTCAGGCAACAGATAGTCCCATTGACCCAAGCCTCTACATCTCCCCGTTGGATCAATCCGCACATTACGAACGCAAACTGGGCGTTCTCGTGCAATTCCAACCGCGAATATTCCACCCCAAGATTGAACCATGCGAGCCCACAGAGACAATCGAGATCTAATGCCCCGTGGAATTGGTGTGCGGAGTCAATACGTCCGCCGACCACGGCCCCAGCCAGCACTGTCGCGGCATCGGAACGCCGCTTCTGCGACTCTATGCCGGTCGAGTTCATCAGCTCATCCAGGCATGCCGCTTTCAACCGCCACTCCGCGCGAACGGTTCCTCTTGTCTCAAAGTACCTGCCAAATGACTCACGCGCTGCACGGTACTGCCCCGAACTCATCAAAGCGTCGGCGTATAGAGGCCTCAGTTCTACATCGCCCCCCAGGTCCAACGCTCGCCTATACGCCTTGACCGCGCACGCATAGCGCCCCGACTCGAAGAGAACGCCGCCCAATTCGCTGCAGAAATACGGTCGATCCCCATACCGTGTATCAAATCTCTTCGCCCTGGCATAGTTGCGCAGCGCCTCTCGCGCCATTCCCCTACTGCGGAAGTGGTTTCCCAGATTGTAGTACCCAATTGCCATGCCGACGCTATCGCCGGCCAGCTTGCACTTGTTGAGCGACTTGATTAGTAATCCCTGGATTGCAGTCAGCCTATTGGGGTCTGCGCGCACGGTTGCCGCCGCGGCCAAGATTGCAATTGCCTCGACAAATTCGCCTTCGCCGGCCTCAATCAAATCGCCCACTACACCTAAGAACTCTCCGCCCCGCGAACTTGCGACTAGCGCCGGGACACTGTTCGCCAGCAATTGCTCGCATCTCAGGAATCTCGCTACGAGTCCATTATCCAGAAAGACCAGTGCTGCCATTTCGACTTGGCCGAGGGAAACCAATGTTTGGCCAAGGCAGAGGAGTGTATCTGCAGCAGCGTCTTCTGCGCCCCGGCCTTGGCTCTTGGCGATAGCGCGGTGAAATGTGCAACTCGCGACACCCGCTATGCACAATGACAGATTCTCAGTGCCAGCTTGCACCCAAGCGAGCGCGGCCTCTTTGTCCGCGTCAATTGCAACAAGAGCTGAAAATTGCGATAGATGCTTCCGAAAATTCGCCATGAATACGGCGCGCTGCATACCACACACTACGTCATCAATAGCATCAATGTGCAGTGAAATCGGAAGGGTAAATGCCCCGGATCTGGCCAATCGAATCTTCTTCAATTCCCGGACAAGGCGCGCTGCCGTTTCTTCCGTCCAAATTGTTGAATCGTCAAACGCAATCGCTTTCGACTTCGCGTTCTCGCGCTTCTCGTTATACAGATCGACTTCGTGGAGCCATTTTACGTACCATCGATCCTCATGATCCGAATACCGCGCTAGAAGGACCGGCAAGTCGAGGCTTTGACAATACTCGATTTCTGCAATCTTGAGTCGTACTTTGCGCACAATTGGAACTTTGGAAGATGCCGTCGCTTTCAATTGGGCAAGAAACACTAGTCCGGTAGGTCCGCCGTCGTCGTCAAAGATCTCAACTTCGACATCAATCCCGTAGTCTTTGTCCTTGTCGCGCTTCACCCAGATTCCCGGCAATGCCAACTTGAACTTCTCTCTCGATCTATCTTCGAGCTGGTGCTGGCTTGCTCGTATTGGCATGACGTATGTCCTCGCTTGACCAGCGTCACCGGCAGCAATCCAAATGGCTGACGCACCCCACGGAGCCCCGGTCCCGCCTCATCGGGCTCCGCCCCCATTGGAACCTAGTGCCCCAGAGGCGCGCAGACAGCAGGCGTTGACACATTCCCAAGAGTTCTATCCGCGAAGATACCCGAAGATGTCATCGAGTAAATCATCAAGATAATCCGGCAATGCCGTATCGCCGGACCGCCGTCAGCGGTTGGACCAAGTAGAGCCATCGCAGCATACTGTCCGAATTCTTGGGGCCATCGCTAGCCCGCCATGCCTGGAACCCAATACAGACCGACGGTGTACACAAGCTGTTGCACAGAAGCAGCCTACCGCCTTCCGGGGGACTCCTCGCGCGCAGACAGGTATTTCTCTTCCCTGTCGTCGAAGGCTGGTCTTGTCCCCTCCAGCACGTCCAGGAGGCGCCGGTTCATCTGAGGGTTCTCGACCGCACCAGTCTCGTAGGTGACGTGGTTGCCGCTCGTCTTGTCAATTGACGCGTAGACCACCTGATCCGCGTCGCAAACAACCGCGATATTCGGATTGTGCGTCACGACGATCACCTGACGGTGCTGCTTCGCCTTTCGAATACACGGCACCAGTAGCTCGAAGACAGTCTCGTTGTCCAGGTTCTCGTCAGGTTGATCTAGCACCACCGGGATCTTGCTGTTGTCAACTAACAGATAGAAGATGAGCAGCAATGCGCCCCTCTCTCCCGGCGAGAGAGCATTCAGGGGCTTCGCCCCCATCGCGAGAGTGTACTGCGGCTCTAGATATTCCATGCCAAAGATGTACTGATACAGATCCTGAGGTGAACTCACCCTTTCTCTAACTTGCGACGCAACGACGAAGTTCTCCTGCGATGGGTCGCCATTGGCGTAGTGGAGATGCGCCGACATCGCACTCAGAAACTGAAGTGTACTCTCCCTATCGCCAAAATCCGTTTGCTCAACAATCGCCTTCAAGACGGCGGGCCCGTCGGGGCCGGAGAATGACCCCTTCACGTTTCGTCGGATGCGGTCCAAGAAGCCCTTCTCAAATTCCGCGCACTTCACAAAAACGTCAAAGCTGAGTCCGAGCCGCGCCTGCACGTCCGAGTTCCGGTCCACAAATGCCTGGACTGGTCGATACAACTCGCGGAACAGGCCGGCGACATCCGAGACCTTGTCATAGATCTGGCCCGCCAACTCGATTCGCTCACGCTCAAGCGCCTCGAGAACCTTTGGGAGTTCGCTGACCTTCTTCAGTAGCGATTCAAGATCACCGATCGAGCCCGGGGTGCTCTCGCCTCCGACAATATCCGACTTCTTGTGCTCCCAGGCCCTGCGTGCTTCGAGGTATGCTTGGTACTTCCTCTCGGGCTCGTTCAGCGTCTCCTGTTGTTCCTCCACCGCTTGAGCACAGGCCTGTAGCTTGGCGCGAAGGCTGTCGTCGCCGCTTTCAGCAAGCAAAGCTCCGACGGCGGCCTGGTTGGCGCGCAATTGCGCCTTCGCCTCATTGAGAGGCGCGTCCCTTACAGTCAGGGATACCACGTCCACCCATGAAATGCCGAGAAGAGTCAATTCTGCCGCAATCGACGCCTCCCCGCGCTTGTTCTGTTCTTTCAAGTTCGCAATAGTCGCTTCCACTTTATCAATTGCTGCGAGTTTCTCAGCGATTTCCGCAGATAGCGCTTCTGCCGTCTCGAGTTCGCCCTTGACCGCCTCCCGCTTCTCTACCCGCTTTGCGAGCTCGTCATTCTCAACTGGCTTTCCATCTTCACCAACCGCTGGTGTGGGCTTAATCACTTCCTCCGGCGCCGCGGATTCATGGTCTGTTAGCTGTTGGCGCTTCTGCTCAAGCTGCTTGGTCAACTGCTCCGAGTACTGGGGATGCAGTTGGCGCTCGATGTCGGCAATCCGGGCGTTCACCAACCTCAGATCGTCTCGGATAATGCTCGTTGCGCCCAGGACCTCCTTGGTGCGGTACTCAATGATCTCTCTCAGGGTTCTTCGGCCGAGCTGCTCCGCCTCACCGAGGCGCGAGAAGATGACTGCCTCAAGCTCGGCCTGAAAGTCAGTGTCGCTACCCCGGGCAATCTCCCCGCAAAGCCTCTCGAAGAAGTGCTGAGGAATGTAGTTCACTCGCTCCGGAGATGATCGATTGACGCCCTCATCGAGACCCTTGGATACGGTAGTCCCATTCTGAAATGTAATCGTCGCTTCAAAGTGGCGAGCCCTATTTTCTCGCGGAACGCGAAAGCGTGATTGATTCAGGAACGAGAACTCTTGCTCCCGATGTGTATCACACAGTAATCCTATGACGTCCGTGAGCGCGCTTTTTCCGCTCCCTTTTCGGCCGATTACGGCAACGAGATCGGGATGTAGGGGGATCTCGAAGTCAAACCACTTTTCTGTCAGACTGGCTCCCGCCTTTTTGCGAACACTGACGGACTTGATGAAGCGGGACCCCTCCGCCTTCACGATGCCGAGCTTCGGTGGCTCGTAGCCTATGTACACGCGGCCGCGGTATTCCCGGAGCGCCTGCTTAAGTCCATCAAATGTGGTGTCGGCCTTGATCCACGTGAAGCAATTGCCAATCCTGGTGTTCGTGTCAGCTGTCGAGAGTGCGTGAGCATCACTGCAATCAAGCAGTATGTCCCTGACGCCTTCCTCTCTCAGCTTGTCTCGCGAGCGGAGGCAGGCAGCGGGTGACTTTGAAGCAGTGAAGACCAGGTCAGCGGAGTTAATGATGTGCTTCTTCTCGGCAATGAGCTGATCCGTCCATTTGATATCAGCCCACTCGACCTTTCCTATCGCGACCAGAAACTGACCCTCGACGTAGTGGTTCTCAAGTCCCGCTCGTACCGCGTCCATGCTAAAGTTGATGTTGCTAAACCCAAGGTGCAGTGGACTTAGCTTCCCCTGACGCTTATCGGGAGGGATGCTGTCAATAATCATGCGGCCCAGATCTTCAAGTGACTCCCGCGTGGGGATCGCCTTCCATGCCTTTGCGCGGCCGGTCACCTCCGGAGCAAGCTGATAGTTCGCCCTCAACGTGCCAAGGAACTGGGCCTCGATCTGATCAGGAGGCACGGCATCTGAGAAGAGCACGTGGCAGTTCACGCGGCTGAAGTGCTTGTCGGTTCCCCCGAACCGATCCAAGCGCAATTCGACCACCGGGAGAATCAGGTCGATGTTGGGGAGCCTGCCCGCCTTGGCCGCCGCTAAGACCTTCTTGTAGCCGTCTAAGAAGAGGTAGTCATTGATACCGATTACCTTGAACTCCGGCGGAAGATTCGCGAGGTCATCCAGGAACGCCTCCCACTGCTGATCCTTCGTCCCATCATATTCGTGCACAATAGAGTCGGGCGTATGGACATGGAGGTCCCACTTACGCCACCGCGCGCCTTCTTCGTAGTTCATAGCCACTCCAACGCCGCAAAGGTGGTTAGTGTCGCACGCCGGTGTATCGACAGCAGAGGGCAGAGTCGAGTTTCGCTTGCCCAAGTATGCTCGTCAAGGTTGCGCTTTCGGCATCCGAGCTGGGTGAGCCGGCGGTCCGCGTGAGCCGGGCCTGATTTAGGTGAGCCGGGAAGGGCGTTCGTCTCGCGCCATGCGTCCGTGAAGGACGTTGATCGGCAATTTCGCGAGATCCAAGTGAATATGTTGAGGCCATAAGGAATTGCGGCCCTACCATAAACCCTGGAGATCTCCGTTTCGGGGAAATCAAACTACCTCCCCCTCTCCAATGATCATCTACACAGTCGTGGAGCCTCATTTCGTTGATTCTTGCGCCCGCGAAAGAGGCGACGGCACAGGAGGCTTGGTCGGCAAGGTCGGGCCATGATGCTGTCGCTATTCGCCACCGCGGTCACAATCCTCTGGGGCATTGAGAAGCTTGATTTCCGGTTGCTCCAGATGGCCCCGCCCCGGCATTGTATGGGAGGTGAATTCGGCACGCGCTGCGTTGTCAACGCGATTCATTTCCGCATCTAGATCATCGAACGTGGTGCGGAGGCCTCTTGCGATGGCGCCCATGCCCGGCACATCGCCAATGAGCTCCCAGCCACTGTTCTTCAACCAGGTCCCCAAAAACCAAAATGCGCCATGGGTCGAGAGAAATGTGCGTCGTTCGGTGCCGCGGATCATCGAAATTACGCGATTGATATCATCGACAGCGCGAATGCTGTCGATCTCCTTGCTCTCGATGATCTGAGTGAGCAGGGCCATCGTGCCGTCAAAGAGTTCGGATAGCCGGCTCTCCGCAACGCACCGCCGATAGATCTGATCAAAGTCAATCTCTGTTCCGGGCTCTTTGCCGCCAAGAGCCCAATCGTGTCTCAAGAAAGCTGGAAGATGTTCCGTCGCGATACCGTATACCGCATTCGTCCCGTGGATGCTGCCGTGTTGTGCCTGGGCACCAGCTAGCGCCTGGTGCAAGGAAGTTAACCATGCGGGACGATCGGTGGGAGCCAGCATCTGGACGACCTCTCCGACCTTTTCCGCTGCAAGCCTTGCGGCCTCGGCTCTTGAACTCGGCGCCACGCCCAAAAACTGCTTTACACAGTTCTCTACTGCCGACTGCGCTTCTGTGATCTTGTTGTTCAGTGCGCGCTCAAAGTACTTGCTCGAGTCTGAATGCATTGCAATGGAACTCCTGTTTTAACATCCCGCAATAGTGCTGACAAGCCCGTGGAGCCTTGCCTCGCTCAGTCGCCCCTCGAAACGTACCCCACTACAAACATCCACCCCAAACGCCCGCACCGCCTCCATAGCCTCCGCCACATTCCCAACATTCAACCCCCCAGCCAAAAACACCGGCACCGGCGCCACCGCCTCCACGACGCGCCGACTAACCCCCCAATCATGCACCCTCCCAGTCCCCCCAAGCTCCGGCACTCCGGCGGATGGCCTCCCCGAATCCAACAACAACCCATCAACCCCGCACCGCGCCAGCGCGCAGGCCTCCGCAATCGCCGACTCATCCTCCACATGCACCACCGGCACCAACTTCACCCAGGGAATCGCGGCCCGCACGCCCCCAATCACTTGCGCCGGCGCAAGTCCGCCCGCTCCCAGCGGCGCCACCAACTGAATCACCGAAGTCCGACACCTCCACCACTGCGCCACGATCTCCTCAGGGTCCGTCAAAGACGTCAGCAAAAAAGTAGCGACCGGCGCAGGCACGCCGGCCGCTATCTCCGCAATCAACTCTTCCGGAATCACCCCAGGCCCGCTCGGCATCTCCGAGACCAGCCCGATCGCATCCGCCCCCGCAGCGATCGCCATCCGCGCCTCTTCGACGCTCTGGATGCAGCACACCTTCAGCCGCGTGCGCGCCATGCGGGCCTACTCCTCGGTTTCGTCGTCCTCCGGCGCGCCCTCATCCACCACATCCTCATCCAGCGCCTCGTCCTCGTCCTCCACGAACTCCTCGTCCAACTCCGCCGGCCGCCGCGCCCCCCGCGCGGCAGCAGCGGCGGCCTCCGCATCCGCCCGCGAAAGCTCCTCGCGCGACAGCTCCTCCCGCGAGATCTTCGCGATCGAGGCCACCAGGTCGCCCTCGTTCAGGTTGATGATGCGCACGCCCTGCGTGTTCCGCCCCTGTTCGCTCACCTCGTCGAGCCCGATGCGGATCATGATCCCCCCGCGCGTGATCACCATCAGCTCCTCGCCCGGGTGCACGTCGCGGATGGCCATCAGCGGCCCATTGCGCTCGCTGCACTTGATGGTGATCAGGCCCTTGCCGCCGCGGCCTTGCGGGCGGTAGTCCGCCAGCGGGGTGCGCTTGCCGTAGCCGTTCTCGGTCACCGACAGCAGCGTGGCGGTCTCGTCCTTCTCGCTGACGACGACCATGCCGACGACCTTCTGGCCCTCTTCCAGGGCGATGCCGCGCACGCCGCGGGCGGTGCGGCCCATCGAGCGGGCCTGCTCCTCGGCGAAGCGGATGGCCATGCCGTCGGAGGTGGCCAGGATGATGTCGCTGTTGCCGTCGGTCTCGCGCACGGTGACCAGGTGCTCGCCCTCGAGCAGGCTGATGGCGCGGATGCCGGCCGCGCGCGGGCGCGCGAACTCGGTCAGCGGGGTGCGCTTGATCTGGCCCTGGTCGGTGGCGAAGGCCAGGTAGGCGTCGGGGCTGAACTCGCGCACCGGCACGATGGCGTGGATGCGGTCGTCGGGCTGGATCTGGATCAGGTTCACCAGCGGCTGGCCCTTGCTGGTGCGGCCGGCCTTCGGGATGCGGTGCACCTTCAGCCAGTGCAGGTGGCCGCCCTCGGTCAGCACGAGCAGGTACTGGTGCGTGGTGGCGATGAACAGCTTGTTGACGAAGTCCTCGTCCTTCGTCCCCATCGCCGTGATGCCCTTGCCGCCGCGGCCCTGCTGGCGGTACGTATCAACAGGCAGCCGCTTGGCGTAGCCCTGCTTGCTGATCGTGACGACCATGGGCTCGTCGGCGATCAGGTCCTCCAGGTCGATCTCGCCCTCGTCCTCGACGATCTGCGTGCGCCGCGCGTCGCCATAGGCCTCGCGCACGGCGGTGATCTCCTCGCGGATGATCTGCAGCACCAGCGCGCGGCTCTCCAGGATGGCCTTGAGGTGGGCGATCTTCTGGATCAGCTCGAGGTACTCGTCCTCGATCTTCTGGCGCTCCAGCCCGGTCAGCCGCGCCAGCCGCAGGTCCAGGATGGCCTGGGCCTGGATCTCCGACAGCGCGAACTGCGCCATCAGGGCGTCGCGCGCGGCCTCGGTCGAGGCGCTGGCGCGGATCAGGGCCACGATAGCGTCGATGTTGTCCAGCGCGATCCGGTAGCCCTCGAGGATGTGGGCGCGCTCCTCGGCCTTTCGCAGCTCGTAGCGCGTGCGGCGGATGACCACTTCCTCGCGGAAGTTCAGGAACTCCTGCATCGCCTCCTTCAGCGACATCACCTTCGGCTGGCTGCCGACCAGCGCCAGGTTGATCACGCCGAACGTGCTCTGCATGAGCGTGTGCGCGTACAGGGCCTTGAGCACCACCTGCGGGAACGCGTCCTTCTTCAGGACGATGACGATGCGCATCCCCTCGCGGTCGCTCTCGTCGCGCAGGTCGCTGATGCCCTCGATCGTGCCGGCCCGGACCAGGTTGGCGATCTTCTCGATCAGCGTCGCCTTGTTGACCTGGTAGGGGATCTCCTTGACCACGATCTGGGCGCGGCCGCCGTCGAGCATCTCGATCTCGGTCAGCGCGCGCACGATCACGCGCCCGCGGCCCGTGGTCACGTAGTCGAAGATGCCGCGGCGTCCGTGGATCACGCCGCCGGTCGGGAAGTCCGGCCCCTGCACGTACTGCAGCATCTCGTGCGGCTGGCAGTCCGGGTTGTCCAGCAGCGCGAGCAGGCCGTCGCAGATCTCGCCCATGTTGTGCGGCGGGATCTTCGTGGCCATGCCGACCGCGATGCCCTCCGAGCCGTTGACCAGCAGATTGGGCACGCGGGCGGGCATCACCGACGGCATCATGCGCGAGCCGTCGTAGTTCGGGACGAAGTCGACGGTCTCCTTGTCGAGGTCGTCCAGCAGCTCGGTGGCGAACTTGTGCAGCCGCGCCTCGGTGTAGCGCTCGGCCGCGGCCGCGTCGCCGTCCACCGACCCGAAGTTGCCCTGGCCGTCGACCAGCGGGTACCTGAGCGAGAAGTCCTGCGCCATGCGCACCAACGTGTCGTACACCGACGTCGTGCCGTGCGGGTGGTAGTTGCCGGTGGTGTCGCCGGTGATCTTGGCGCTCTTGCGGTACGGCTTGCCCGGCTGCAGGTTCAGGTCGTTCATGGCCGTCAGCGTGCGGCGGTGCACCGGCTTCAGGCCGTCGCGCACGTCCGGCAGCGCGCGGCTGACGATGACGCTCATCGAGTACTCGATGTAGCTCGTGCGCATCTTGCCGACGATGCCGGCGTCGTTGATCGTCTCGCCGCGCGAGGGCAGTGGCGCGCCGCCGGGCGTGCCGTTTTCCGGGGTCTGTTCGTCAGCCATCGGGCGTCCTTTTTCGGGTGTCCCGGCCGTTCAGGCCGGCCCTAGATGTCCAGATCTTCCAGCTTCACCATCGCCGCGTTCTCCTCGATGAACCGGCGCCGCGGCTCGACCTCGTCGCCCATCAGGATGGTGAAGATGTGGTCGGCCTCGGCCGCGTCCTCGATCGTCACGCGCGTCATCGTGCGCGAGTCCGGGTTCATCGTCGTCTCCCAGAGCTGCTCCGGGTTCATTTCGCCCAGACCCTTGTAGCGCTGCACGTACACGCCCTTGGCGCCGCCCATCTCGGCCAGCAGCTTGTCCTTGGCCGCGTCCGAGTTCACGTAGACCTCGGTGCTGCCCTTCTTCAGGCGGTACAGCGGCGGCTCGGCGATGTACAGGTGCCCGTTCTCGATGATCTCGCGGAAGTGGCGGAAGAACAGCGTCATGATCAGCGTGCGGATGTGGCTGCCGTCCACGTCCGCGTCGGTCATGATGATGATCTTGTGGTAGCG
>AMWB02092517.1_pt1 | contig 15195 bp, 11 predicted proteins | sample 200311 | NCBI WGS metagenome assembly AMWB02 (sample SAMN02737377, study PRJNA173069) | bioreactor metagenome | biome: anode biofilm in microbial fuel cells | place: USA: California | collected 2010-12-16 | reverse complement strand
GCGACGCTTACTCCGTTAATTTTCGCGTCCGTTCCCGTGCCCCTTTCAACAACGCCGATGAACATCTGATTTAATTTCTTCGCGGTTTCTTCGGAGATTACCTGCCTTACCGGAGAAGGCATTCCTTCGTACAGAACGCTGCCGTCAGGACTTAATTCCTTCTTCACGATGTAGGGCTTCATTAAAAGACCGTTGTTCGCTATTGACGAGTACGCCATTGTTATCTGAAGAACGTTGACCGCTATCTGATATCCTATCGACATGAATTCAAGCGAACCCGGCGTAAAATCTATCGGGCGTTTTAAATATCCCTTGTTCTCTCCGTTGAGTTCGATACCCGTGTAAATTCCGAAACCGTAATCTCTCGCGTACTTGAAGAATCTTTCCGCTCCGAGTTTCTGAGAAAGTTTCGCGACTCCGATGTTGCTTGACTTTTCAATGACTTGCTGAAATGTCAGCGAAGGCGCGCCGTACGAATCTATTATGTCCATCCCGTAAATCGTGTAGGTGCCGTTTTCCGTATTCACTACGTTATTGGGAGCATCTATCTTTTCTTCAAGTATCGCCGATGCCGTGACAATCTTGAATGTCGAACCCGGCTCGTAAATATCGGACAGCACCGCGTTCTTCATTCCCACGGTATCTTCTTTTCTTATGTTATTCGGGTCGAACGTCGGGTATGTGCACATTGCGAGTATTTCGCCCGTCTTAACATTAACTACTACCGCCTTGCCGTGCGACGCGTTGAAGTACTTCATACCCGATGCAAGTTCCTGCTCAGCTATTTCCTGTATGTTCTTGTCAATCGTGAGAATTACGTTTGCTCCCGTCTCGGGCTCCTTCTGAATGTAGTTCATATCCGGACGCTTGACGCCGCGCCCGTCTTTGCGCGATATCATGTATCCTTCCTTGCCCGTAAGTTCCTTGTTCGACGAAAGTTCAATACCGCTCACTCCCCTGTTGTCAAGGTCAGTGAATCCGATTATCTGCGAACCAATCGAGCCGTAGTTGTAGTACCTCGCCGCTTCCTTGAAAACGTTAAGGCCTTCTATCCTTAATGTGTCCAGGCCCTTCAGGTCCGAAACCGAAATTTTTCTTTCCAGATAAAAAGCGCTGTTGTTCCTGTCGACGAGTTTGTCGTAATACTCCGATTTGTTCTTGCTGAAAACGTTCGCGAGCAGTGCCGATACTGAATCGGGATTCTTTATCTTATAAGGATCGGCAATAACAGAAACGCGGAACACGTTCGATACCAGCGGATTCATGCTTCTGTCGAAAATGATGCCTCTTGACGGTGTGATTATTTCGCGGGACTGGGACTGTTTCTTGGCGATGAGTTTGTATTTCTCCGATTCCAGTATCTGGATTGAAACAAGTTTCGTTATCACGAGTGCAAGGAACGCGAGAAGAATGAACATCACAACATTCATCCGCCTCGTGACATTGATTCTCTTTCTCTCTTTATTTACGAAACTGTAAAAATCCATTACATATCCGATTTGTTTATTTTAATCTTGCTGTCGCTTCTAACGGAGCCTTCAACAACTTTCATATTAAGTTTTTCTTCCGCTATCTTCTTGATTCTGTCGTAAGAACTAAGTTTTTCGATTTCTATCCTGTAAGTATTGTTCGCCTGATTAACTTTGTTTATGTCGTCCTTCAAATCGCTTATTTCCCTGTTCAGTTTGTTCACCGTTATTATGTTGTTTATAAGAAACACTGATAACGCCGATATGAGCACGAAGAAAATTATAAGATAAAAAATCGATATTTTACCGCTTGTCTTCTTCATGCGATAACTACCTCCGCGGCGCGAAGTTTTGCGCTCCTTGACCTCGTGTTTGAACGGACTTCGGAATATTCCGGTGTCACGACCTTCTTCGTCAATATCTTCAGCGCTTTTCCGGCCTGCACGGCCTTCTCGCTGTGTTCCCTGAAAAAATTCTTCACGATTCTGTCTTCGAGCGAATGATAAGACACGACTACAATCCTGCCGCCTTCAACCATTATACCGAACGCATCGTTGAGAACTTTCTTAAGATCGTTTAGTTCGTCGTTTACGGCTATCCTCAATGCCTGAAACAATTTCGAGAGAAACTTAACGGGCAGCGCGCTCTTAAAACCGTATTCCCTTTTTATTATTTTTATGAAATCTTCCGTCGTTTCAATCGCCTGTCTCCTTCTCGCTTCCGCTACGGCTTTTGACAGCCTCGACGCTTTTGATATCTCTCCGTATTCCTCGAAGATTTCGGTGAGTTCTTTCTCCCTGTATTCGTTCAGTATCGTTTTCGCGTCAAGTTCAGAATTCTTGTCGGCGCGCATGTCAAGCGGCGTGTTCTTCATGAAACTGAATCCCGCTTCCTCGTTCAACTGATACGATGAGAGTCCGAGGTCAAGCACTATTCCCGTGATGGACACGAATCCCTCTTCCGTAACGATTTGCCCGACGTCCGCAAAGTTTCCCTGTCTTATCGATATTTTTTCCCTGTAATCTTTCAATATATCAGCCGCGAATGAAATTGAATTTTCGTCTTTGTCTATCGCAATGAGCCTTGAACCGCCCGGAACGCTCTCGCAGATTAACTTTGAGTAACTTCCTCCGCCGAACGTGCCGTCAACGAGAACGTGATTTCTGATTACCGGATTGATTAGATATGATACCGCTGTATTTAAAAGAACCGGAATATGATATTCGGTAACCAATTAAACCGTCAAAATTTTTTTAAATTATTTTCCCAGTTTGTTAAAAATGTTCTCAGTGACGCTCTGCGCGACATTCTCGTAAGTTTCAGGATGCTGCTTGTCGTATGTCTCCTTCATTGCAGGATCCCAGATTTCTATCTTGGTAAGCATTCCGAGAATGAGAACCTCTTTTTTGATGTGAGCGAATTCGATTAAATGGGAAGGGAGAAGAAACCTGTTATGCGAGTCCAGTTCGCACTCGTGCACGAACATCAGAAATTGCCGCATGAAAAATCTTTCCTGCGAATTGAAAACGTTGTAGTTCATTAGACCTTTTTTTACCCTTTCCCATTCGTCGAGTGGGTACACCATTATGCATTCATCCATACCGCGCGTCAATACGAGCGTGTTGTTAGCCTCCGGATTCATTACTTTCCTGAATTTGCTCGGAAGAACAACCCTCGATTTTACGTCTAAATTCGATATTGAATGTCCCTGAAACAAGATTTTATGCCAATTTAGTGTAATTATTGGGATTTTAAACCACTTTCGCCCACTTCGTCCCACTACAAAAATACATAATTTAATATTAAAGTCAAACGAATTTTTGGGAAATCTGAAGTTTTTTTCACACGCAGCTTAACAAGGATTCATACTCCTTACTGAGGTGGGAAAAAATTCCGCGGGGAGAACATTCGGTGGGAATTAAAAATCTCGCGGTGTCAGGTAAATATCTTATGCCGCTTTTGCATTTTACATTTTAAACTAAAAGAAAAAGGCTGCTCAAGAGCAGCCTTTAAATTATTTTCGATTTATTTCTTCTACGAAATCTCGAATTCCTTGCTCACCGTAGCAGGTGTTTCCTCTTCTTCCATAAGTTCGTCGTCCATCAGGTGCTTGTCAACGTGCGAAACAAGAAGTTCTCTGTATTTCTTAAGACCTGTTCCCGCAGGTATCAACTGACCGATAATAACGTTTTCCTTAAGACCGAGCAGGTAGTCCACCTTGCCCTTTATAGCGGCATCGGTAAGTACCCTCGTTGTTTCCTGGAATGAAGCAGCCGATATGAAACTATCCGTCGTCAGCGATGTTTGTGTAATGCCGAGCAGAACCGCGTCCGCCGTGGCAGGCACTGCGTCGCGCACCTTGATTCCGGTTTTGTTTTTCTTCTTCAGAAGCGTGTTCATTTCCTTCACGGCTTTTTTCGGCAGAAGTTCACCGACGAGCACCGCATCGCTGTCGCCCTTGTCGCTCACGACAACCATACCTTTTAGTTTCTCGTTTTCTTCCGAGAAATAATTCTTATGAATTATATCGCCCTCTAGGAAGTTCGTATCGCCCGGGCTTGTGACCTTCACCTTCTGAAGCATCTGCCTTACGATGATTTCGATGTGCTTGTCATTTATCTTAACGCCCTGAATTCTGTAAACTTCCTGAATTTCGTTCACGAGATATTCCTGTACTTCGGACACGCCCTTGATTTTCAGAATGTCAATCGGGTCGTATGCGCCGCCTGTAAGGGCCTCGCCCGCGAGCACGGTATCGCCGCTTCTTACAAGAATGTGCTTGCCGATAGGAATTCTGTAATCGATTGACTTCGAACCGTCGAGACTTTTAAGCGTGAGTTCGCGGCTTCCTCTCGAAATTTTTCCGACTTCGACTTTACCGTCGATTTCAGCAATCTTCGCGGGGTCGTTAGGACTTCTCGCTTCGAAGAGTTCCGTTACCCTAGGCAGACCTCCCGTGATGTCGCGCGTCTTGCCCGACTCTCTCGGAATTTTCACCATAATCATACCTGCTTTCACTTCGACGCCGTCGTCAACCAGCAGGTTCGCTTTCGCGGGAATAAGGTATGAACTTGAAATCTTGCCGCCCTTCGGAGTTACAATCTGTATCGTCGGGCTCTTTGTCTTGTCCTTGCTTTCTATAACAGTCTTCTGGAAGTGGCCTGTCTGCTCGTCTTTTACGAGTTCGTACTGCTTGCCTTCTTCCATGTCGTGATATTTAATCAGACCGTTATGTTCAGCGACTATGACTGAGTTGTACGGATCCCATTCGTATAATTTCTGATTCTTTTCAACCTTCTCGTTGTTCTTCACTTTGAGTTTCGAGCCGTAAGGAACAAGATATCTGGTCAGAGGATTGTTCTTTTCGTCAACTATGTTTATAGCGCCGTTCCTGCTGAGAGAGATGAATGATGTTTCCGTCGCTCCCTTGTATTCAACTATCTTTATATTTTCAAACTTGACCTTACCTTCGAATTTAGTCGTGATTTCCGACTGAGTTACAATCTTGCTTGCCGTACCGCCGATGTGGAACGTTCTCAGCGTTAACTGAGTGCCCGGTTCGCCGATTGACTGCGCCGCGATGATTCCGACGGCTTCGCCCGTGTTTACGAGTTTGCCCGTCGAAAGGTCCCTGCCGTAGCACTTCGCGCACACGCCTCTCTTGCTTTCGCAAGTCAGCACCGAACGGATTTCGACGCCCGTTACCGGAGAATCCGAAATAGCCTGCGCTTTTTCCTCGTCGATTTCCTGTCCCGCTTTTACGATTACTTTTTTTGTCATGGGGTCCACGATGTCGTGAATCACGACTCTGCCGAGAATTCTTTCGGCAAGTGTTTCCTTGATGTCTTCGCCTTCCTTCAGCGCTTCAGTGTAAACGCCTCTGATGGTTCCGCAGTCTCTTTCGGATATAATAACGTCCTGCGCGACGTCAACGAGCCTTCTTGTAAGGTATCCCGCGTCCGCCGTTTTAAGAGCCGTATCCGCGAGACCTTTTCTTGCTCCGTGCGTCGAGATGAAGTATTCGAGAATCGAAAGACCTTCCTTGAAGTTCGCGATAATCGGGTTCTCGATAATTTCTCCGGCCTGTCCGGTCAATGACTTTTGCGGTTTCTGCATCAGACCTCTCATACCCGCCAACTGGCTGACCTGTTCCGCCGAGCCTCTCGCGCCCGAATCAATCATCATGTGAAGTGAGTTGAATCCTGATTTTGAACGCCTCAGATTGTCCATCAGGTCGTTCTTTACCTGATCGCGGACGTGAGTCCATATATCGATGACTTTATTGTATCTTTCGTTTTCCGAAATAACGCCTCTGGATTTCTGTTTTTCAATCGATTCGACTCTGTGATACGCGTCTTCTATGATTTTCTTCTTCGTTCCCGGCACTTCGATATCGTCGATGTTTACCGAAAGACCGCCCTCGGTCGCGTACTTGAAACCGAGTTCTTTCAGTTTGTCAAGGAATATCGCAGTTTTCTGGTTTCCGACTTTCCTGTAAATCATTCCGATTATCGAAACGATTTTTTTCTTTCTGAGAAGTTCGTTTATGAACGGAATGCCTTCAGGCACTACCCTGTTGAATATTACCCTGCCTGCAGTCGTTTCGTAAATCTTTCCGTTTATCCTGACTTTTATTCTCGCGTGTATTCCGACAGCCTTGTTGTTTATTGCCATAAGAACTTCTTCCGGCGAGGAGAACAATTTTCCTTCACCGACATCGCCCTTCAGGTCCTTTGTCAGATAATAACATCCGAGCACGAGTTCCTGGTTGGGAACAATAATCGGGTTACCGTTCTGCGGCGAAAGTATGTTGTGCGTCGAGAGCATCAGAATTGTAGCTTCGAGCTGCGCGTCGTAAGAAAGCGGCACGTGCACCGCCATCTGGTCTCCGTCAAAGTCCGCGTTGAACGCCGTACAAACGAACGGATGAAGCGTTATCGCCTTGCCTTCAATGAGCACGGGCTGGAACGCCTGAATACTCAGTCTGTGAAGCGTCGGCGCGCGGTTTAACATGACGGGATGCCCGTCAATCACGTTTTCCAGAATGTCCCAGACTTCCGGAGTTCTTTTATCGATTAATTTCTTCGCGCTCTTTACTGTCTTCACGTAATCCCTGTCAATAAGTCTTCTTATTACGAAAGGCTTGAACAATTCAAGAGCCATATCCTTCGGGATACCGCACTCGTGGAGTTTAAGTTCGGGTCCGACAACGATTACGGACCTTCCCGAATAGTCAACCCTCTTGCCGAGAAGATTCTGGCGGAACCTTCCCTGCTTGCCTTTAAGAATATCCGAAAGCGATTTCAGCGCGCGGTTTTCCGACCTTACGGCCGTGACTCTTCTTGAGTTGTCCAGCAGCGCGTCGACGGCTTCCTGAAGCATTCTTTTTTCGTTTCTAAGGATAACTTCCGGCGCCTTGATATCTATTAATCTCTTCAGCCTGTTATTTCGTATTATAACTCTTCTGTATAAATCGTTGAGGTCGCTTGTCGCGAACCTTCCGCCTTCAAGAGGAACGAGCGGTCTCAGTTCGGGCGGTATGACGGGAATGACGTCCATTACCATCCATTCGGGACGGTTTGGTTTTCCATCGGGTTTAATCTTGAACGATTCGAGTACTCTCAACCTCTTAATATTCTCCGTCTTCTTAATTGCTGACGGTTCATCCTGAAGTTCGGCACGGAGTCTCGCTATTTCAGGCAGGATTTCCACGCGTTTGAGCAACTCTTTTATCGCCGTGCCGCCCTGGCTGACGAAGAATTTCTTCGGGTCGTCATCATCGAGAAAATGCTCGGCGTCCGTCATCTTGCTCACTACGTCGAGATATTCTTCCTCCGTTATGAGGTCGAGTTTCTTGTATTTCGTCGTGCCCGGGTTTATTACCACGTATGATTCGTAATAAATAATCTTTTCAAGATCCTTCGATGATATGCCCAGTACGTAGCCGATCTTTGAAGGCAGCGACCTGAAATACCATATATGAACAACAGGAACGCAGAGAGCAATGTGCCCCATTCTCTCGCGTCTTACGCTTTTCATGTTTATTTCGACTCCGCATCTGTCGCACACAATTCCTTTATACCTTATCCCTCTGTACTTTCCGCAGTGGCATTCCCAGTCCTTAACAGGCCCGAAAATCTTCTCGCAGAACAAACCGTCCTTGTCCGGCTTGAATGTTCTGTAGTTGATTGTCTCGGGTTTAGTAACTTCACCATACGAATTCGAAATAATAACATCAGTCGAAGAAAGATTTATTGTTATCTTCGAAAAACGTTTTTTCTTTTGTTCGATTTTTGTCGGCATATATTAAATAATATTATTTTTCTTTTTAATTTTTAATCGATGTTAATGTCCAGACCAAGACCCTGTAGTTCCTTCATTATTACGTTGAACGCTTCGGGTATGTTCGGCTCCGGCAGGTTCTCGCCCTTAATTATAGACTCATAAACCTTGCTGCGTCCGATAACATCGTCGCTCTTTACCGTGAGCATTTCCCTGAGTATGTGCGATGCGCCGTACCCCTGCAATGCCCAGCACTCCATCTCTCCGAACCTCTGACCGCCGAACTGCGCTTTACCTCCGAGAGGCTGCTGCGTTATAAGCGAATAAGGTCCGATGGAACGCGCGTGTATCTTGTCATCGACAAGGTGCGAAAGTTTCAGCATGTAAATGTATCCTATCGTCACCTGCTGGTCGAATTTATTTCCCGACATTCCGTCGTAAAGGTCTGTCCTCGAATTTGACGGAAGTCCCGACTGTTCAAGGCCGGTTATAATTTCTTCAACCGTCGCGCCGTCGAAAATAGGCGTCGCGAACTTCACCCCGTGCTGCTTTCCGACCCAGCCGAGCGCCGTTTCGTACAACTGCCCGAGGTTCATCCTCGAAGGCACGCCGAGAGGATTCAGCACTATGTCAACAGGTCTTCCGTCGGGCATGAACGGCATGTCTTCGGGAGGTACTATCTTCGCTACGACACCCTTGTTGCCGTGGCGTCCCGCCATTTTATCACCAACCGACAGTTTACGCTTCTTAGCAACGTAAACCTTCGCGAGTTTGACAACTCCGTTCGGAAGTTCATCGCCGAGTGTAACCTTGACTTTTAATCTCTTGTACTTCTCCTCGATTTCAATGAATTTATAATTGTAATTCTTGAATATATCGATTATGAGTGAATTCGCCTTCTTGCTGTTCGACCAGTCCGCTTCGGTATCCAGTTCGCGGAAATCTATCGCGTTGTTATTAAGCAGATTGGTGAACGTATCGCGCTTGAATACGACGTTCCTCTTAATTAAAAGATTGCCTTTGTTGTCCCTTATGCCTTCCGATTCTTTACCTTCAAGAAGGATTCCGAGTTTATCGGCAAGTTTGAGGTTAAGTTCCTTAATCTCTTTCTTTCTGTCATTTTCATACCTGTCGATTCTTTTCTTCTCTTCCCTCTTGCCCTCTGAATCTTTCGATTTTCTCGAGAACAATTTCCTGTTTATGACCACTCCCTTCAGTCCCGGGGGCGCTTTCAGGGAGGCGTCTTTCACGTCGCCCGCCTTGTCGCCGAATATCGCTCTGAGAAGTTTTTCCTCGGGAGTCGGTTCAGTTTCGCCCTTAGGCGTTACCTTGCCGATAAGAATATCGCCTTCTTTTACCTCGGCGCCTATTCTTATAATTCCGTTTTCATCGAGGTCTTTTGTCGCTTCCTCGCTGACGTTCGGAATTTCCTTCGTTAGTTCTTCCTCGCCGCGTTTCGTGTCTCTAACTTCGAGGCTGAATTCTTCAATGTGAATTGAAGTGAATATGTCTTTCGAAACTACTTTTTCGCTTATTACAATGGCGTCTTCAAAGTTGTATCCTCTCCATGGCATGAACGCTACGAGTATGTTCCTGCCGAGAGCAAGTTCGCCGTTCTCCGTCGAAGAACCGTCGGCGAGTATGTCGCCCTTCTTTATGCGCTGGCCTTCGCGGACGATGGGATTCTGGTTTATCGCCGTATCCTGATTCGTCCTCAGGAACTTCACGAGTTTATATTCAACCGTGCGCTTGTCTTCGAAACTGAGAAGGCTTTCGTCCGAATCTTCCCTTATATTGTACTTAACGATTATTTTATCCGCCGACACGTAATCAACAACTCCGTCCGCCTCGGCAACTATCATTGAGCGCGAATCTCTGGCAACGATTTCTTCGAAACCCGTGCCGACAATCGGCGCTTCGGGATTTAGAAGAGGCACTGCCTGACGCTGCATGTTGCTGCCCATGAGCGCTCTGTTTGCGTCGTCGTGCTCGAGGAACGGAATCAAAGCCGCCGCCGCGCTTACAATCTGGTTCGTCGCGACGTCCATGTAGTCTATATTGGTCGGCTCTTCAAGCGGAAAATCACCCTTGAATCTCGCCTTGACCTTCTTGTTCTCGAAATTTCCCTTTCCGTCAAGAGGCTCGTTTGCCTGCGCTATCATGAATTCGTCTTCCTTGTCAGCAGAAATGTATTCGATATCTTCCATTACTTTTCCCTTGACGACTTTCCTGTACGGCGTTTCGATGAATCCAAGTTCGTTCACTCTCGAATGTATGCAGAGCGAAGATATAAGTCCGATGTTCGGACCTTCAGGAGTTTCAATCGGGCAAAGCCTTCCGTAGTGAGTGTAGTGAACGTCACGAACTTCGAATCCCGCTCTTTCTCTCGAAAGACCGCCGGGTCCCAGCGCGCTGATTCTTCTCTTGTGCGTCATTTCAGAAAGAGGATTCGTCTGGTCCATGAACTGCGAGAGCTGGCTCGTTCCGAAGAACGAAGACAAGGCGCTCGTGATCGGTCTTGAACTGACAAGTCTTAAAGGCGTGAGATTCTCTTCGTCGTGAATGCTCATCTTTTCCCTTATTGTCCTTATCATTCTCGAAAGCCCGAGTCCGAACTGCTGTGACAATTGTTCATTTACTGTCCTTACCCTTCTGTTTCCAAGATGGTCGATGTCGTCCACTTCCTTACGCCTGTCAACAAGGTCTTTAATGTATGAAATGATTTCAACGATATCTTCAAGCGTCAATATCGTTGTAGTATTGTCTATGTTTAAATTTAATTTCCTGTTTATCTTGTAACGTCCGACTTCGCCTAAATCATATTTCTTGGGATTGAAAAACTGCTTTTCAATGTAACTCCTCGCGCTCTCGCCCTCGGAATCTGTCATAAGATGCTGCGTCTTCTTGTCCTTCGGCAGCGATTCGGCGGGTTTCTCCGCGAGTTCCTCTTCATCATCCTCGACTACGGTGTTGAAAATAATCTGCTCTCCGTCGGTCGGATTATTCTTCATCAGGTTAAGTGTCTTAATCTTGGCATTCACAATCGAAAGAAGAAGTTCCTCGGTCAATTGCGTGCCCGATTCAATTCCAAGTTCTTCTCCGGTATTTTTATCCACGACGTTCTCGATTACGTACCTTCCCGTGTAATCAAGATAATTATGCGGCGTTATCTCAGATTTCTCCGCTAACCCGAAGAGTTCGAGCATTTTCACCTTTTCGTTTATCGAAAGCGCTCTGAGCAGAGTTGAGAAATAGAATTTTTTCTTTCTGTCAACGTACGCGTAAAGCAAATCGTTAATGTCCGTCGTGAACTCGACCCACGAACCCTTGTACGGAATTACTCTCGCTGAAAACAGTTCCGTGCCGTTCGCGTGCGTTGACTCGCTGAACACGACTCCGGGAGACCTGTGCAACTGGCTTACTATAACACGCTCGGCTCCGTTTATAATGAAACTGCCTCTCGGTGTCATGTACGGCAACTGCCCCAGATATACGTCCTGCTCAAGAACATAGTTGTATTCCTTTGCAGCAGAATTTGGCTTCGTAGATAATCTTAATTTCACCTTCACGGGAACCGAGTACGTAAGTCCCTGTTCCTGGCATTCAATTATTGAATACGGAGGCTTCTCAATAAAATACTCTATGAACTCAAGTAAAGCTGTTTCCCTAGAATCCGTAATAGGGAAATTGTCCTCAAAAACTTTTTGCAAACCGATAGGTTTTCTCTTGCTGATTGGAATGTCCTCCTGCAAAAAATCCTTGTATGACTGCAATTGAACGTTTAGAAGATCAGGAGGTTCTTTGTGAATATCGGATTTTGAAAAAGTTAACCTGTTGTTCTTGTTGTTGAGGGGTTTTAAACCGGCTAAAACACCTTTTAATTCCATTTATTATGATTTAGTTATATATAAATTAAACAAAATCCAAGGAATAAGGTTTAAGGGTGATGAATTTTCACCCTCAAACCCTTACCTCAGATTAAAAAGTTAATTTGCGAATTATTATTTGATTTCAACTTTTGCGCCTGCTGCTTCTAATTCCGCTTTTAATTTTTCCGCGTCGGCTTTAGGCATATTTTCTTTTACAGCTTTCGGAGCACTTTCAACGAGCGCTTTGGCTTCTGTCAATCCAAGTCCCGTCGCGTTCTTCACTGCTTTGATGACTTTGATTTTTTCGGGTCCGATGTCTGCTAAGAATACAGTGAATTCTGTTTTTTCTTCTTCTTGTGCTGCCGGGGCTGAGCCTGCCGCCGGTCCCGCCATCATAACGGGGGCTGCCGCTGTAACTCCGAACTTGTCTTCAAGAGCTTTCTTTAAATCGGATGCTTCCTGTAAGGTTAAATTGGATATTTTTTCTAATAATTCTTCTACTACTGACATGTTTATTTCCTTTGGTTAAATTTTAATTCAAAATTGTTTTAAAAAATGCTAAGCAGCCTTTTTCTTGGCCGCTTCTTCGATAACGCTTGCGAGATCTCTGATGACCGCGTTAATTGCACCGACAATGCCCGATACGGGCGAATCAAGACTCGAAAGTATTCCAGCAATTATTTCTTCCTTCGTGAGCAGCGAAGCTAACTGCTGCATCTTGTCGGAACCGAAGTATAACTTATCGACTATCGCAGCCTTGAATTTCGGCTTATCGCTCTTTTCGGTAAGTTTCTTCAGAATCCTTGCAGGCGCCACCGGGTCGCTGTCCGCGAATATTATTCCGGTATTGCCCTTGAAATGACCTTCGAGGTCGTTCACGAACTGGCTGTAAGTTTCGCTTTCCTTCATTGCGCGCAATGCGAAAGTGTTCTTGACAACCTTGTACTTTATGTTTGCCTTGTAAAACTCGCTGCGGAGATTCTCCACCTCTGCAACGGTCATACCGGCGAAATCTATTAAATAGATAGCCGGTGCATTGTTCATCTTGTCCTTTATCTCAGCAATTATCTCGTTCTTTTTGATTTTCTCCATACCGTTTGTTAAAAGTTATTAAACATTTGAAGCTTCCTTCCGGTTATCACAATCCCGGCCGGATTATATGTATAATGAGTGCGTAAACTTTTTTATGCCGCCGACTTTATATCCGTCAGCGCCTTGTCAATCTTTATTCCGGGTCCCATAGTCGTCGATACTGTAACCGCCTTAATATATGTTCCTTTCGCTGCCGCGGGCTTCAGTTTTATTATCATGTTTATGAATGTCGTGATGTTCTCAACGATTTTCTGCTCGTCGAACGACGCTTTGCCTATTGAAGAGTGAACGGTTCCGTTCTTGTCAACCCTGAAATCAATCTTTCCCGCTTTAACTTCCTTTACCGCCTGTCCTACGTTCATCGTCACGGTTCCGCTTTTCGGATTCGGCATGAGTCCGCGTGGTCCGAGAACCTTTCCGAGTTTTCCGAGTTCGCTCATCGAATCGGGGGTTGCTATAATAACGTCAACATCCGTCCAGCCTTCCTGAATCTTCTTCAGATAATCTTCGAATCCGACGTGGTCCGCTCCCGCGTCAACGGCTTCCTGCTGCTTTTCGGGTTTCGCGATAACGAGAACCCTTACGGTCTTTCCCGTTCCGTTCGGCAAAGATACGGTTCCGCGGACGACCTGGTCTGCGTGCTTCGGATCCACACCGAGATTAATGGCTATGTCCACCGATTCGTCGAATTTCGCTTTCGCATACTTCTTCAACAACGATACCGCTTCGGCTATCTTGTACTCTTTCTTCGAATCAAAAGTCTTGTTTATTTCTTTCTGTTTTTTTGTCAAATTCATAATATTATAAAACTAATAATTTTTTAATCTACTGTTATTCCCATGCTTCTTGCCGTGCCTTTTATCATGCTCATTGCATGCTCTACGTCTCTCGCGTTTAAGTCAACCATTTTCATTTCCGCTATTTCCTTAACCTGCTTCGATGTAACCTTGCCGACTTTCGTCTTGTGAGGCACGCCCGAACCTTTTTCGAGTCCAGACGCCTTCAGCAGCAGCACCGCCGCGGGAGGTGTCTTCGTTACGAACGTGAATGACTTGTCCGAATAAACCGTGATTACTACGGGGATTATCAATCCTTTCTTGTCCTGTGTTCTCGCGTTGAATTGCTTGCAGAACTCCATGCCGTTCACGCCTCTCTGACCCAGCGCGGGACCAACCGGAGGCGCCATAGTCGCCTGACCTGCGGGAATTTGTAACTTTATAAAACCAACTACTTTTTTTGCCATAATATATATTTATTATTGATGTTTACTTATGCTTTTCTATTTGTGTGAATTCAAGTTCGATTGGAGTCTTCCTGCCGAAAATACTCACCATCACCTTGACCTTCATTTTCTCCGTGTTTATTTCCAGAATGGTTCCGTTGAAGTTGTTGAACGGACCGCTCGTTACCTTAACCGGATCGCCCTGATTGAGTTTTAAATCGATTTTTTCCGTCTGGCTTTCGTCGTTGAGTATTGCCTTAATTCTCTTTATCTCTGTCTCGCGCAGCGGTATCGGTTCGAGCCTCTGGCCTTTTATGTTCTTGGAGCCTACGACGCCCATTATGCTCGGGACCTTCGCAAGGAATCTCTTGACGTTGTCGTCAAGGTCGGCCTCAATAAGTATGTAGCCGGGAAAGAAATTTTTGTACTTCACTTTCTTCTTTCCGTTCTTTACCTCAAATACTTTTTCCATCGGAATCATAACAGTTCTTATCCTGCTCTCGAGGTGCTCGTCTTTTATCTGCGCGTCAAGATACGTCTTCACTTTATTTTCGTGACCTGCTACAATTCTCACAGCAAACCACTTGAACACATCCGAAGTCGATTCCGCAGCGTCGTCAGTCTCGGGAATTTCAGGCACTTCCGTGTTCACGGGAATATCCTGAACTTCATGCGTTTCCGAATTCGCCTCCTGCGGATTCTCGGATAACTCCTGAGACTCTTCCATGTTTTCCATATTTTTTGTTTCGTCCATCAATCCAACGTTTAAAATAATATTTTCAGAACTTCGCTGATGCCCTTGTCAACTACGTACACAAACGCTGAGAAGATTATCATAGTCACGATAACAACCTTCGTGTAATCTCTCATTTCCTCTTTCTTTGGCCACGTGACTTTTTTCATTTCCTTGTAAATGTCCGTGAAGAAGTTTAATATTTTATCTCTCATTCTTAGTTATTAATTACGTGCACGAGTGGAGGGACTCGAACCCCCAACCGACGGTTTTGGAGACCGCTACTCTACCAATTGAGCTACACTCGTAGAACTCTTTTAAAGAACTGTTGCGGAATTGCTTGCTTTCGTTTTCTATAAGCGGAATCCTTAAGCCAGAGCTGATGACCGGGATTGAACCGGTGACCTCTTCCTTACCAAGGAAGTGCTCTACCGACTGAGCTACGTGGGCCCAGAGCCGACCGAAATTTTGAAGGCAAAGTGGAGCGGGAGACGGGATTCGAACCCGCGACCCTCAGCTTGGAAGGCT
>AMWB02091290.1_pt1 | contig 15195 bp, 25 predicted proteins | sample 200311 | NCBI WGS metagenome assembly AMWB02 (sample SAMN02737377, study PRJNA173069) | bioreactor metagenome | biome: anode biofilm in microbial fuel cells | place: USA: California | collected 2010-12-16 | reverse complement strand
GTTAAGAGAAGGAAACCATAATTATGCCGCGCTCACTTAAAAAAGGCCCCTACGTTGAGGAGAGTCTATTAAAAAAGGTTCAGAAACAGACTAAAGCCGGGCTGCGCCAGGCGATCAGAACTTGGAGCCGCCGTTCGACGATCATTCCGGATTTTGTCGGCTTGACTTTTGCGGTCCATGACGGCAAGAAACATATCCCGGTTTTTATTACGGAGAATATGGTCGGGCATAAATTAGGTGAGTTCGCGCCTTCCCGGATTTTTAAGAAACACGGCGGGATTAAAGCGAAAAAAGCTTTGGAGAAGACATAAAATGATTGCTTGCGCCCAGGGAAAATTTTTGAGGCTTTCGCCCAGTAAGGTGCGGGTGGTTCTAGATTTGATCCGCGGCAAGGACGCCCTGGTAGCCCAGAGTATCCTGTTGCATTTGAATAAAAGGCCTAAAGAATTCTTGATCAAAATATTAAAATCCGCGCTGGCCAACGCTAAAGTTAAAGGTTTTAGCGCTGATAAGCTTTACGTTTCAAAAGCCGCTTGTAATCCCGGGCCGATGTGGAAGAGGTTCAAAGCGGCCGCTTTCGGGCGGGCTTCAGGAATCGTGAAACGGACCGTGCATATTAAAATAGAGTTAGATTTAAAGGGGGATTAAACTAAATGGGGCATAAGGTAAGTCCGTTATTATTAAGAATCGGTTTTATCCGGCAGTGGAATTCCCGCTGGTTTGCCAAGCCTAAGGATTTCCCGGCATTGATCCAGCAGGATTTTAAAATTCGTAAATTCATCAAGAATAAATTTAAACAAGCCGCGATCTCTAAAATTGTGATTGAGCGTTTGGCGGACAAAGTCAAGATCCGCATATTTTCCGCCCGCCCGGCGATTATCATCGGGCGCCATGGTTCGGATATCGAACGGCTGCGTTCGGATTTAAACAGTATTATCAAAAATGAGCTTTCCATCGATATCCAGGAGGTTAATAATCCTGCCTGGGATGCCCAATTGGTAGCAGAGAATATCGCTTTGCAGCAGGAAAAAAGGATTGCTTTTCGCCGGGCCGTCAAGCGGGCGATGGAACAGTCGATCCAGGCGGGAGTCAAAGGGATCCGGGTTACCTGTGCTGGCAGGCTTAATGGCGCAGAGATGGGCCGCCGAGAAACGTATAAGATCGGTAAAGTCCCCCTGCAAACTTTACGCGCCGATATCGATTATGGTTTTGCCGAAGCCTTGACTACTTATGGTTTGATCGGGGTTAAGGTCTGGATCTATAAAGGTGATATTTTGGGTAAACAGTTTATTCAAGAGGAAGTAAAGCCGGCGGGACCGCAATCTCACGGCGGACCCAAAGATGCCGCTAAACAAACCGGACGGCCGAATTAATAGGAGTAAATAACAATGGCCTTAATGCCAGCAAGAGTAAAATACCGTAAATTACAAAGGGGACAGCGCCGGGGTGTCGCTACCAGCGGATCGACCATTGCTTTTGGGGAGTTTGGTTTAAAATCCCTGGATAACGGCTGGATTAAAAATAACCAGATCGAAGCCGTGCGCGTGATTTTAGCCCGTCAGCTGCATAAAGGCGGTAAATTATGGATTAGGATATTTCCCGATAAGTCGATCACCAGAAAGCCCGCAGAAGTCCGCATGGGTAAAGGCAAGGGCGACCTGGACCACTGGGTGGCGGTGATCAAAAGGGGAAGGGTTTTGTTTGAGTTGGGCGGCGTACCGCAGGAATATGCCAAGGCTTGTTTTAGGCTGGCGGCATATAAAATACCGTTACGGACTAAATTCGTAACCAGAATTCATAAATAATATGAAACCGCAGGATTTTAAAAATTTAACCAGGGAAGAACTGCTGGAAAAAGAAAAAAGCTTGTATGCTGAACTTTCTAAACTGAATGTTCAGCGCTATAGCGGCACGGTGGAGAAACCGCATCGGTTCTCTTTGATCAGAAAAGATATCGCGCGGATCAAGACAATGCTTAACGCAAAGAAAGATAAAAACAATGGCTAATCGCAAGGTATATACCGGGATCGTCGTGAGCGACAAAATGCAAAAGACAGTGGTAGTCAGGACCATGCACTTGACGCGTCACAACAAGTATTCTAAAACCCTGAAAGTTTACAACAAATTTAAGGCTCATGATGAAAAAGGGGTGGCCAAACTTGGCGATACGGTAAGCATTATCGAAACGCGCCCGCTTTCCAAGGATAAATGCTTTATTGTAAAAAAAGTGCTGCAAAAAGCCGCTAAACTTGAAGGCGGGTTAGCAGAGGAGATTATTTAAGATGCTTCAACTTCGCAGTATTTTCGATGTGGCAGATAATACCGGGGCCCGGCGCGCTTCGTTGATCTGTGTCTTAAAAAAAATGGGCAGCTTTAACGCTCAAATCGGAGACGTGATCCGGGTCAATATCAAAGAATCGATTCCGGGAGCGACGGTTAAAAAAGGGGAAAAAGCCAGGGCGGTAATCGTGCGGACCCGGCGCGATATCAAGCGGGCGGATGGTTCGATTTTACGCTTTGACCGTAACGCGGTGGTGATCATCGATGAAAAAGATAACCCCCGCGGGACCCGCGTATTTGGCCCGGTAGCCCGCGAATTAAGGGACCGGAATTTTAATAAAATTATTTCCTTAGCACCTGAGGTAATTTAATGCAAAAGATCAAGAAAAACGATACCGTACAGATTACAAAAGGCAAAGACCGGGGCAAGCAAGGCAAGGTAGTTGGGCTGCTGGATAACGGGAGCCGGGCGATCGTGGAAGGCCTGAATCTGTTTAAAAAACATAAGCGTCAAAGCCGCCAGGACCAGAAAGGCGGGATCATCACTATCGAAATGCCAGTAGCAGTAGCTAACCTGATGCTTTTTTGTAAGCGTTGCTCAAAGGCAGTGCGGGTGGGCGTATCGACTCAGAAGGATGGCACGAAAACCAGAATTTGTAAAATCTGCAAAGAGGCACTATAAATGATACCCAGATTATTAGAGAAATATCGTCAGGAGATTGCGCCTAAGCTGATGGCGGATTTCAAGCTGAAAAACAAAATGGCCGTTCCGGTAGTCACCAAGGTCGTGGTGAATATGGGGATCGGTGAAGGAACGCAGGATATCAAAGTCCTGGAGAAAGCGGTGGAAGAGTTGGGCAATATTACCGGCCAGAAGCCATTGATCCGCCGGGCTAAAAAGGCCATCGCCAATTTTAAGGTCAGGCAGGGCCAGCAGGTTGGCGCCAAAGTGACTTTAAGAAAAGTAATCATGTATGAGTTTATGGATCGTTTATTAAATGTCGCTCTGCCACGGATCCGTGATTTCCGGGGAGTCAGCCGGGACGCTTTTGATAAAGCTAATAATTACACTTTGGGCTTGAGCGAGCAGATTATCTTTCCCGAGATAGAATACGATAAAATTACCCGCACCCAAGGCATGGATATTACTTTTGTGATCAAGAACGCCAAAACTATCGACCAGGCCAGGGCGTTATTAAAATATTTCGGTATGCCTTTTAAAGAAAAGGAAGAAAAGTAAAAAATGGCTAAAAATTCACAAATTGCTAGATGGAAAAGAAAACCTAAATTTTCTACCCGCAAGTATAACCGCTGTACGATTTGCGGCCGCAGCGGAGGTTACTTAAGAAGGTTTCAGCTTTGCCGCATTTGTTTTAGGGAATTAGCCTGGCAGGGCTTGATCCCCGGGGTGAAGAAGGCCAGCTGGTAATTTTAGTCAAGCGAGTGTTACTTTGGTAGACAAGGAGAGTAGATGTCCAGGACTGATTTAATTGCAGATGTATTTACGATTATACGTAACGCTATTGCGATCAAAAGGGATAGCGTTGATTTACCCGCCTCAGGGAATATAAAATCGATTATGGAAATCCTCAAAAAGAACGAGTATATCGATAACTATAAATTTATTGAGGACAAAAAGCAGGGGATGGTCAGGGTTTATTTGAAATATACGGCCGGCCGGCCGGCGATCCGGAATCTTAAGCGGATCTCCCGGTCCGGTTTAAGGGTCTACGTCAAAGGGAAAAGTGTCCCCACGGTTTTAAGAGGCAGAGGCTTGGCGATTATCTCTACTTCCAAAGGGGTAGTCAGCGATAAGGAAGCCAGGGAATTAGGGGTAGGCGGAGAAGTTATTGGTTATGTTTGGTAAATAGCGGGGTATTTTAATGTCGAGAATCGGTACGAAAGCAGTAGTTATTCCTAAGGATGTAAAGGTCGAAGTCAAAGAAGGGATGATTTGCATCGAGGGCCCCAAGGGTAAACTGACCCAAAAATTGTCCGAGCGGATCAGCATTGAGATCAAAGAGGGAATTTTGTCCGTAAAAAGATCCGCTAATACAAAAATTGATAAGTCTTTACATGGGTTATTCCGGGCCCTGATCGTGAATATGATTGTCGGGGTAACTCAAGGGTATACGAAAGAACTGGAAATCCAGGGCGTAGGCTTTAAGGCCCAGATTAGCGGAGATAAATTGAATATGGCTTTGGGCTTTTCCCATCCGGTCAATTACCAGATCCCGGCCGGGATTAAAATTGAGGCCCCTAAGCCGACCTCGCTGGTTATCCGGGGGATCGATAAGGCCTTGATCGGTGAAGTGGCGACGGAAATCCGGGCTTTTTACCCGCCGGAGCCTTATAAGGGCAAGGGGATACGTTTTGTAGGTGAGATCGTCAAGAAGAAGGTCGGTAAGGCGCAGGCAACCGGTAAATAACCATGAGCCCCGCACCTTCGTTAACTGAAGGGTGCCGGGTTTAAAATAAGCGGTAAAAGGGAAGGTGCGGGGTGAGAAAAAAAGAAGAATTAAGATTAAAAAGGCATAAAAGGATCAAATTAAGAATGTGGGGGACTCAGGATAAACCGCGTTTAGTGGTCCACCGTTCCCTTAAAAATATTTCGGCCCAGGTTCTGGATGATACTGAGGGAAAAGTTTTGGTTTCACTCTCGACCAAGGATAAAACTGTCAGGCAGAAGTTTTTCCGCGCCGGAAATATTCAAGCGGCGGAAGCCTTCGGCGAGCTCTTTGCCCAATTAGCCAAAGATAAAGGCATTAAGAAGGTTATTTTTGACCGCGCCGGCTATTTATACCATGGCAGGATCAAATCTTTTGCGGAAGCGTTAAGAAAAGGCGGAATGGAGTTTTAAGTTAAAATTTGCCGATAATGGTCAGCAACTTTTAACTTACACCGGGCGTTACAACATTTCAATATATACAAAGCGTAACATTCGGGCGCAGCGCAAGGTGATTCAACCGCTGCTTGTAAAGTTAGTTGGCAATTTTTAATTTAATCAGGAGCTAGGTAAGCATGCGTGAATTAAACATCGGACAGCAGTCAGACTTAATCGAGAAGGTCATTAGCATCAACCGTGTAACCAAGGTAACCAAGGGCGGCAAAAAATTGCATTTTAGCGCCCTGGTGGTCGTCGGCGATACTAAGGGCAGGGTGGGGTATGCTTTGGATAAGGCCAATGAAGTAGCGGAGGCTATCCGTAAATCATTGACCAAAGCTAAAAAAAGCCTCTTTAGGGTGCCTTTGGAGGGCTCGACCATCCCGCATGAGATTATTGGCAGGTTCGGGGCAGCTTCGGTGATGTTAAAACCTGCCTCGGAAGGTACCGGAGTCATCGCTGCCGGCCCGGTGCGCGCAATCTGTGAAGCGGCCGGGATCAAAGATATCCTGACGAAATGCTTAAAATCGAATAATCCGATTAATGTTATTAAAGCGACAATGCAGGGCTTGAAGGAGCTTAAGCCATAAACATGGAAAAGAAACCTCAAAAATCAACGGTTAAAAAACCTAAGGCAGCCAACGTTAAAAAATCACCGGTTAAACCGGTTGTTAAGGTAGCCAAGCCGGTTAAGGAAGAGGCGTCTAGGCCGGAACTAGTTTCTTTAGCTAGGTTGAAACGGCCTTTTGGCTCACATAAAAAGAAAAAATACCTTGGACGCGGCTCAGGCAGCGGACATGGCAAGACTTCTACCCGCGGCAGCAAGGGGCAAACCTCCCGCGCCGGCCGTCATTTTTATCTGGGTTTTGAAGGCGGGCAATCGCCGTTGATTCGTAAATTTCCTAAGCGTGGCTTTGTCAGTAATTTTAAAAAAGTTTATCAGATCGTTAATCTCGATGATCTGAATGCAATTAAGGAAACCGTAATTACGCCACAAGCTTTAAAAGACAACGGTCTAATTCGTGATACCGCGGCTCTGATCAAGATCCTTGGCAGTGGAACGATCAAGAACCCGGTGACGGTCCAGGCGCACGCCTTCTCTAAGCGTGCTGCTAGCCAGATCGCCAGCGTCGGCGGCAAAGCAGAAGTCATTAAGGTATAAGCGACCTATCCTGCCGCAGCTACCCGGCGGGGTTAACTGGGCCAGGCAACTTACGTTCGCCAACGGCAACGCAAGCTGCGGCCTCATTAAATGTTTAATGCACTGGTTAATGCTTTTAAAATACCTGATCTAAAAAGAAGGTTATTGATCACCGGGGCGTTAATTGCCGTTTACCGCGTTGGCTGCTATATCCCTACGCCCGGTATTGACGGGGCTGCCTTAGCCGATTTTTTTAACCGGATCGCTAAAACTCAAGGCGGTACGCTCTTTGGCATTATTAACATGTTTTCCGGCGGCGCGATGGAGCGTTTGACCATTTTCGCGCTGGGGATCATGCCTTATATCTCAAGCTCCATTATTATGCAGCTTTTGACGGCGGTCATCCCGGCTTTTGAGAAAATGGCCAAAGAAGGCAAAAGCGGGCATGAAAAGATCAACCAGTTTACCCGTTACGGAACGGTTTTACTTTCCGTAATTCAATCGTATTTTATCGCTCTTTGGCTGGAGAACCCTGCGCGTTTTGAAGGACTGCAGATTGTCATGCACCCGGGCTGGGGTTTTAGGATTTTAACCGTTTTAACCTTGACCACGGGTACGATCTTTATTATGTGGCTGGGTGAACAAATCCAGGAAAGAGGGATCGGTAACGGGATTTCCCTGGTGATTACGGCCGGGATTATTTCCCGTATCCCTACGGCGTTTAACCAATTGTTTGTTTTACTTTCTCCTTTTGCCGCCAGCCGCCGTCAGATTCAGCCGATAACGTTATTAGTCATGGCGGCTTTGCTCGTCGGGGTGGTTTTTTCGGTGATCCTGATTACGCAAGGAGTCAGAAAGATCCCGGTGCAATATGCCCGCCGGATCGTAGGAAGAAAGATCTATGGAGGGCAAAGCACATATATACCGCTGAAGGTCGATACCTCCGGGGTCATCGCTATTATTTTTGCCCAGTCGATCATTCTTTTCCCGGCGACCTTAGCTTCATTTATACCCAACCCGGGTTTTCAGCGTTTCGCCCAGAGCTTGATCCGCGGGCAGGTGCTCTATTCGGTTGTTTACGCTCTTTTGATAATTTTCTTTTGTTATTTTTATACGGCAATCGTTTTTAACCCTAATGACCTGGCGGAGAATATGAAAAAATACGGCGGGTTTATCCCCGGGATCCGCCCGGGAACTCCTACGGCTGAATTTCTGGATTTTGTCATGACCCGGATCACTCTGGCTGGGGCAAGTTTCATCGCAATCATCGCTATTTTCCCGGATTTTATTATGGCTTGGCTTAAAATTCCGTATCTGGTTGCTTCGTTCTTCGGCGGTACCGGGGTTTTGATTATTGTCGGAGTAATGCTGGATACTTTAAAGCAGATTGAGTCGCATTTATTGACCCATCATTATGAGGGTTTCATTAAAAGCGGACAGCTAAGAGGAAGAAGATAATGCATTTAGTGCTTTTAGGACCTCCGGGGGCTGGGAAAGGGACGCAGGCCAAAAGGTTGGCGGAAAGAATAGGCTTGCCGCATATTTCCACCGGCGATATTTTGAGGCAGAATGTAAAAGAAGGCACGGAGTTGGGGCGCCAGGCCAAGGATATTATGGATAAAGGCCTTTTGGTGCCGGATGACCTGATGGCGAAAATGCTTGATGAGCGGTTTAGTCAGTCCGATATCAAGGCAGGTTTTATCCTGGATGGTTATCCTCGGACACTGCCGCAAGCCAGCACTTTGGATGAAATTTTAAAATCCAAAGGATTAGCCGTAGACCTGGTGGTTTATCTGGATTCAAGCGATGAGGTGATTATCAAAAGGCTGACCGGCAGGCTGGTTTGTTCTAAATGCGGAGCCAATTTTCATATTACTAATATGCCGCCGAAGGTTAAAGGGGTTTGTGACAGCTGCCAAGGGTCTTTGTATCAACGTTCCGATGATAATGAAACGACGGTGCGCAAGCGCCTTGAGGTTTATAAGCAACAGGTCGCTTCTTTGATAGAATACTATAAAAAAGCTGCTAAACTGCAGAGCCTGAATGCGGATTTAGGTGCTGATCTGGTTTTGACGCAGATTGTCCAGCTTAGTGCCAAAGTGCAATGATCCCCTTAAAGTCTAGCCAAGACTTAAAAGAGCTCAAAAAATCCGGGGAGATTTTAGCGGGAGTAATGCGGCGCTTAGAGGAAAAACTTTGCGCCGGAATGACCACGCAGGATTTGGACTTTTTAAGCGAGGAGTTGATTCGTAACTCCGGGTCTCAGCCTGCTTTTAAAGGCTATAAGGGGTTTCCTGCCTGCGCTTGTATTTCGGTCAATGAAGAGATCGTGCATGGCATCCCTGGCTCCCGGGTTATCGCCGAGGGGGATATCGTCAGTATCGATCTAGGGGTAAATTACCGGGGTTTTTTCTCGGATATGGCAGTAACCTTACCGGTCGGTAAGGTCAGCGAAAAGAAGTTAAAATTGATCGCGGTTGCCCGTGAATCGTTAGACCTGGGCATTAAGCAGGCTAGGCCGGGTAATTATCTGACCGATATTTCTCATAGTATCCAGCGTTTTGTCGAAAGCCAGGGTTTTTCGGTCGTCAGGCAGTTTGTCGGGCACGGTATCGGTGCCGCGCTGCACGAAGAGCCAGAGGTGCCTAACTTTGGCGCTGCAGGTTTAGGCCCGCTTTTAAAAAGCGGGATGGTTCTGGCGATTGAACCGATGATTAATGCCGGGACCTGGGAATGCCTGGTAGAGAAGAATGGCTGGACCGCCGTCACCAAAGACGGCCTGCCTTCTGCGCACTTTGAACATACGGTGGCGATCATGGATCAGGGGCCGGTTGTGTTGACAAGGGTATAAATAAGCCTAGGTTTGTTTCATAGGCGGCGGGATCCGCTAATCAAATTTACAAAGTATCAAGTCTATGTCTAAGGAAGATCTGATTGAGACAGAAGGAAAAATTGTTGAGGCGCTGCCCAATGCTATGTTTAAGGTAGAATTGGAGAATGGGCACATGGTATTGGCGCACGTTTCGGGTAAGATGAGGATGAACTTTATCAGGATTATTCCGGGGGATAAAGTTAAATTAGAATTATCTCCTTACGATTTAAGCCGCGGGAGAATAACCTTTAGGGTGAGGTAAGATGAAAGTTAAAGCGTCGATTCGCAAGATCTGCGACAAATGTAAAATTATTAAAAGAAAAGGAGTAGTGCGGGTAATTTGTCCGACTACGAAACATAAACAAAGACAAGGTTAGTATTTTACGCCCGTCGTACAACATGATCGCGGCGGCGTGATTGACGTAAAACAAGGAGTTTTGTATGCCAAGGATCATCGGTGTCGATATACCCAAGGAAAAAAGAATCGAAATTGCCCTTACTTATCTCTATGGGATTGGCCGGGCCCAGTCCAATCTTGTGCTCAAAGAGGTCAATATCGATCCGAATAAGCGGGCCAAGGATTTAAGCGACGAAGAAGTGCAGCGGATCACTCAAATCCTGCAAAAAGGCTCCTGGCGGATCGAAGGCGACCTGCGCCGGGATATCTCCCAGAATATCAAGCGGTTGATGGATATCGGGTCCTGGCGGGGATTACGCCATAAAAAAGGCCTTCCGGCAAGAGGGCAGCGGACGCGGACCAATGCGCGAACCCGTAAAGGCAAAAAGAAGGTATATTTAGCGCCGATCAAAAAAGCCGAATCGGCTAAGCCTAAACCGGCAGGAAAATAAATTACAGGAGCGGATAGATTATGACAACCAAAGATAAAGCGAAAAAGAAAAAAATCGCGCGAGGTGTGACCAGCGGGATCGCGCATATCCAGGCGAGTTTTAATAATACGATTATTTCGATTACCGATAAACAGGGCAATGTGATTGCCTGGAGCGCTCCGGGTGCGGTTGGCTACAGCGGTTCCAAAAAATCCACCCCCTTTGCTGCCCAGATCGCTGCTACCGATGCGGCGCGTAAAGCCAAAGAAGTAGGGCTTAAAGAGCTGGAAGTTTATGTTAAGGGTCCGGGTTTCGGCCGAGAATCGGCGATTCGAGCCTTGCAGGCGGCGGGATTAGTGGTTACGCTGATCAAAGATGTCACGCCTATCCCCCATAACGGTTGCCGTCCGAAGAAGAAAAGGAGAGTTTAATGGGTCGTTATATTGGTTCGGTCTGCAGGTTATGCCGAAGACAGGGTGAAAAATTGTTTTTAAAAGGGACGCGCTGCCAGACGGAAAAATGCGCCGCAGCCAAGCGAGCCTACCCGCCAGGCCAGCACGGAGAGGGCCGGCGTCAGAAGCTTTCTAACTACGGTACGCAGCTGAAAGAAAAGCAAAAGGTCAAAAGGATTTACGGGGTTTTAGAAAGACAGTTCCGTAAATATTTCAAGGTTGCTTCCAAAACCAAAGGCGTAACCGGTAAGGTGCTTTTACAGCTTCTGGAGCGGCGCCTGGATAATGTGATTTTTAGGATGGGGTTGGCTATTTCCCGCTCACAGGCCCGCCAGATTGTCCGGCATAATTTAATTGCGGTTAATGGGCGGCGGGTGAATATTCCGTCTTATTTAGTGGCCGCTAATGATCAGGTAGAGGTTAAAGCTAAGGATAAGGCCAAGGCCAAGATTAAAGATAACCTGGAATTATCCAAGGACAGAACGGTGCCGGCCTGGCTGGAATTTAACGCTGCCGGGATGTCGGCCAAGGTGTTAAGGCTTCCGGAAAAAGGCGATATTCAGCAGCCGATCCAGGAGCAGTTGATCGTCGAGTTGTACTCGAAATAATCCTTAAAATACCGAGTTCTTATTACATATAATCACGGGGGGTCATATGGGTATAAAGTGGAGAGATTTTCAGCTACCAAAAAAGCTTGAATGTGATGAAGCGACGTATACGGATACTTACGGTAAATTCCTGGCTGCTCCTTTTGAGCGGGGCTATGGGGTTACCTTGGGCAATTCTTTAAGAAGAGTATTATTGTCTTCCATTGAAGGCAGCGCGGTTACCGCGATAAAAATTTCCGGGGTGGCGCATGAATTTTCGACGATCCCCGGGGTGCTGGAAGACGTGCCGGAAATTATCTTGAATATCAAGAGCCTGGTATTGAATTCGCACTCTAAGATCCCTAAAACGATCTATTTGAAAGCGGATAAAAAAGGAGTGGTGAAAGCCAAGGATATCGAAGCGGATGAAACAATCGAGATCATTAATCCCGATTTGCATATCGCCACTTTGACCAAAGATACCAAGCTGAACATCGAAATGGAGGTATCCCGCGGCCGCGGTTATGTCCCGGCAGAATTAAACAAACGGGAAGACAAAGCCGCCGGTTTTATTGCCATCGATTCAATCTTTACTCCGATCAAAAAGATCAATTATTTTGTCGAAAATACCCGGGTGGGTCAGCGGACCGATTATGATAAACTGATCCTGGAGATCTGGACCAACGGTAGCATTAATCCCAAGGACGCCTTGCTTTATGCTTCTAATATCCTGCAGAGGCACTTGGATATCTTTGTTAATTTTGGCCAACTGCCGGAAGATATCGCGGAAGAAGAGCCGGAGATGACCAAAGAAGATTCCGCCCTTTATGAAAAGCTGCGGTTGCCGATTTCGGAGTTGGAACTTTCCGTAAGGAGTTCTAATTGTTTAAGGGAAGCCGGAATAAAAACGATCGCGGATTTAGTCAAGCGGAGCGAAGAGGAGATGCTGAGTTTTAAGAACTTCGGCAAGAAATCGCTGACTGAGATCCAGGAGCTTTTAACCGGGATGGGGTTATGCTTAGGGATGCAGGTCGATCCTAAAAAAATGAAGAAGGGTTAAGGCAAGATGAGACATTCCAAAAAAAGACGCCAATTAGGCCGTTTTACCAGCTGGCATGATGCCACGATCAAAAGTCTGGCCAGAAATATGGTTATTTGCCAGAGCATTAAGACTACGATGACCCGCGCCAAGGCTTCCCGGCCGATGGTGGAAAAATTAATTGCTTTAGGCAAAGCCAATTCCTTGTTTGCCCGCCGCCAGGCGCAAAAAATACTTGGCGAGCACCGTTTAGTGAATTTACTTTTTAATGATATTGCTCCCCGTTTTGCCAACCGCAGCAGCGGTTTTACCCGGATTATCAGTTTGGGCAACCGCCGGGGGGATGATGCCAAGATGGTAATTTTTGAGCTAACGGAATTAAAGAAAAAAGAGCCTAAAAAGATCAAACCGGCCAAAGAAAGCAAGCTGCAGGAAACGCCCCGGCCGCAAGAAACGCCTCAGGCACAAGAGCCTTTGGCGCCTGAACAGGCTAAGGAATTTGGCCCGGCGGTAAAAGAAAGAACGCATGAAGAGAAAAAGCCGCAGAAAAAATTCATGGGCGGTCTAAGGACTATCTTTAAAAAGAATCGTGATTCTTTGTAAATAATTCATCCGGCCTATCGATCTTAATCGGTTCATGTAGTCTTCTATGAAAATAGATACCAGGCTTGCTGAGCGTTTAAAAAAAATAAATCCTTCTTCGACATTAGCAATTACTTCTAAGGCGAAAAAACTCAAAAGTTCAGGTAAGGATATCGTTAACTTTGCCGCCGGAGAACCGGATTTCGATACCCCCGATTTTATTAAAGAGGCCGCCATCCAGGCCTTAAAAAACGGATTTACCAAATATACCCCCACCACCGGAACTGCGGAACTCAAGAAACTCATCTGCCATAAATTCAAAAATGATAATGCGTTAGAATATGCCCCCGATCAAATCATCGTTTCTTGCGGAGCTAAGCACAGCATTTATAATGCCTTAATGGTCTTAGCCGACCACAGCGATGAGGTGCTTATTCCTTTGCCGTATTGGGTGAGTTACCCTGAGATGGTAAACCTGTGTGAAGCCAGCCCGCGTTTTATTAAAACTCAGGCCGAAAATAATTTTAAAATTACGGCTAAAGACCTTGCCCGGCAGATCACCCCTAAAACTAAGGTCTTGATCTTAAATAGCCCTTCTAATCCCGCCGGATCGGTTTACGATCGGCGCGAGCTAACGGAGATCGCTAAAATCTGCGTGGCTAAAAACATTTTTGTTATCAGCGACGAGATTTACGAAAAAATTATCTTCGACGGCGCTAAGCATGAGTCGATTGCCGGGTTGAACAAAGATATTTATGATCTGACCATTACCGTTAACGGGCTTTCTAAAAGCCATTCGATGACGGGTTGGCGGATCGGGTATCTGGGCGCCCCTGCGGATATCGCCTCGGCAATCTCTAACCTGCAGGATCATTCAACCTCTAACCCTAATTCTTTGGCGCAAAAGGCCGCTGAGGCGGCTTTGAGTGCGCCGGATGATTTCTCCCGCCAATTGTGCCAGGAGTTTGCCAAGCGCAGGGATTATCTCGCCGCGCGGCTTAAAAATATCCGGCAGCTTGACTTTTGCCTGCCGCAGGGGGCTTTTTATATATTTTGCAATATCGCTAAGACTAAACTTGATTCGATGACTTTTGCCCAGCGGCTGCTGGAAGAAAAGTATGTCAGTTTGATCCCGGGCGCGCCTTTTGGCCTGGATGATTATATCCGGATAAGCTTTGCGACGAATATCAGCGAATTGGAAAAAGGGATGGACCGGATCCAGGAGTGGGTAGCCAAAATATGAGCGGCCAAACGATCGCCGAAAAAATATTAAGCCAACACGCAGGTAAAACCCTGCGGGCCGGTGATTTTGCGGTCTGCAAGGTTGATTTTGCCTTTGGGCAGGATGGCACCTCTTCAATCATTATCGACCGGATTAAGGAGCTGGGGGTAAGTAAGCTAAAATGTAAATTTTGCATGGTGATTGATCATAGCGCGCCCAGCCCCAGCGAAGGGGTTTCCCGGGTACATAAAAAAATGCGGGATTTCGCCCGGGATTATCGGACGGAAGTTTTTGATATCGGCTGCGGCGTTTGCCATCAGGTTATCCCCGAATCAGGCAATATCCTGCCGGGTAATTTAGTCTTAGGGGCAGATTCGCATACTTGCACTTATGGAGCAATCGGGGCTTTTTCGACCGGAGTTGGTTCGACGGATTTAGCGATCGCCCTGGCGACCGGCAGAAACTGGTTTAAGGTCCCCGCTACCATTAAGATTATCGTTAAAGGTAAGCTGCCCCAAGGAGTTTTTGCCAAAGATATTATTTTATATATTATCGGTAAGCTAAAAAGCGATGGCGCGACTTATAAAGCGGTAGAGTTTTACGGCCCGGTAATCGATAAATTAGGAATGGATGGGCGGTTTACTATTGCTAATATGCTGGTGGAAATGGGGGCCAAGTGCGGTTTTCTGCCGGTTGATCAGAAGACCTTTGCTTGGCTTAAAAGCAAAACGCCCAAAAATAAAAAAATCCTGCCTTTAAGCGCCGATCCAGACGCAGTTTACGAACAGGTTCATGAATTTGATATCTCTACCCTTCAGCCGATGGTCGCTTTGCCGCACAGTGTCGATAATACCTCGACTGCTGCCGCGTTGAATAAGATCAGGATCAATGAAGCGTTTTTAGGCACTTGCACCAACGGCCGGCTGGATGATTTTGTTGCCGCCGCCAAGGTTTTAAAAAACCGTAAAGTCAATCCCCGGGTCAGGTTGATTATCGCCCCCAGTTCGCGCCAGGTTTACCTGGAGGCTTTAAGGCTGGGTTTGGTCGAGGTATTTATCAAGGCCGGCGCCGTGATCGTCGGTCCGGGTTGCGGACCCTGTGTGGGGACGCATAACGGTATTCCGGCGGATAAAGAATTAGTGATTTCTACGGCCAACCGTAATTTTAAAGGGCGGATGGGCAATCCTTCGGCTTTCATTTATTTAGCTTCTCCGGCAACGGTAGCGGCTTCGGCGATCAAAGGTTACATTAGCGATCCACGTTCATATTTTTAATCATCCAGCGCACCGCGTTTTAGGCTGGCGCGGG
>AMWB02156396.1_pt1 | contig 15208 bp, 12 predicted proteins | sample 200311 | NCBI WGS metagenome assembly AMWB02 (sample SAMN02737377, study PRJNA173069) | bioreactor metagenome | biome: anode biofilm in microbial fuel cells | place: USA: California | collected 2010-12-16 | reverse complement strand
GCGGCGTTGTTCCTGTCTGCCCTATGTGTTGGGCGTGCACAGTGCCACGTATACCGGAAAGGTCTGGCTTTGCCTCAACCTTTGCAGGATTGGTGCGCTTGTCGTTTACGGCGCCCGATGCCGTGCTGCCAGAAGTTCGCGCTGCATTGTCTGAATTCTGTGCGGCACTAAAGTGGGCGAGGCGGTCCATTATCTCCACAATCTGGCGCTCGCCCATGCCATAGACTAAAATATCGGCTTTTGAATCGAGAAGAATCGATTTGCGGATTGTGTCCGACCAATAATCGTAATGTGATAGCCTTCGCAGGCTTGCTTCAAGGCCACCCACAATAATGGGTACGCCTTTGTACGCCTGTCGGCACATACCTGAGTAAGCAATAAGCGCACGGTCGGGTCGGGCGTTGGCTCTGCCTTTAAGGCCTGGTCCGATAGAACCATCGCCGCGTAAGCAGAGCGATTTGTCGCCGCCCGGGGCGTAATCGTCCTCGGAGCGTGGCTTTTTGTTCGCTGTATAATTGGAAACCATCGAGTCCACACTGCCGGCGCTGACCAAAAAGGCAAGGCGCGGCCGGCCGAGCAGGCGGAATGCGGCGACGTCGTCGGGGTCTGGGCGCGCGAGTATGCCGACGCGGTAGCCACGGGCGGCGAGCAGCTGGCCGATTATCGTTGTGCCGAAGGAACTGTGATCGACATACGCGTCCCCGGTGACAATTATCGCGTCCAAATCGCCTGGTTTTAGGCCAGCGGCCTTGAGTTCCGCTTCCGATGTAAACAAGAATGACATAGCTGTCCGATTATAGCTAAATTGCCGATTGTTCGCTATGCTCTGGAATAATGAATCAACAGAGTCTTTCTTTGCTGGCCTTCGTGTTTGTAGTTGTCCTCCTGTTTGTCGGCGGGCTCCTCATAGGCCTCTTTCTGGGAAGGCGCAACGGCCGTCTGGAAGCCGAGAGAGGCTTGCCAGAGCAGCTTCAGGCCGAGCGCTCCGATGCGCTCAAACGCTCCCGGGCCACACTTGGCGGGCAGGTAGCAGAGCAACTCGCGCCCTACCTGCCGAATTTTCCCTGTGATCCTCAGGACGTACGCTTTGTGGGTAAGCCTGTCGATTTTGTCGCTTTTTCTGGCGCTTCAAAGGGCGAGGTGGACGAAATCGTCTTTGTCGAGGTCAAAACCGGCAACGCAAGTCTGTCGAGGGTAGAGCGCAGCATCCGCGACGCCATTGTAGAAGGCAAGGTTCGCTGGGTCGAATATCGCATCCCGCTCGAGACGGCGCAAGATTGACACGCGGCGCAAGACTGACACAAGACTGACAGGCGACGTTGGTGCCCAGTCGGGCGTCAGGCTTCCAGATTCTCGTAGCGGATGGAGCTCCAGCGGTCAAAAGCTACCCACAGCGCAAGGTCTGCAACCGCGAAAACTGCCGCAAGGCCTAGTGCATAGCCATGACGTGGCAGCTTCAAGACATAGCAGAGGTACCCAAGGCCAAAAAGCAGGGCCACACCCGCAAAAAGCCAAATAACAACGTTTGGATTCTGTTTCAGCGCCGCGATAGGGTTATTCCATTTTAACCTTGGGAACGCCACATCGAGCCAGAGTCCACCCATATTCAATGCAAACGAGACCACCAGGGCAAGCACCAGACCGATCAGAGTGTCCGTAGTAGTAACTGGCAGGAAGACTCGCATCACGGCAACGCCAACAAGACAGCTTGCCACTGAAAAAAGCTCCGCATGCACAATCTTGGCCCCAAAATACTGTCGCGCCGAGATTGGCAGGGATTTTATCCAGGCAAGCGCATGGGCGTCCCTGGAGAGCGCAGAATCTGCAATACTTGTAGACAGGCTTAAGAAAAGCGCGAGGGCAGCCGGTAACAGGTAGCCGCCCGGTCCTTCCAAAAGCGGTGCAAGGGCGCCGAATGCTTCCTGAAAAGAAGCACGTTGCGTAAAGTACACGACAATAAGTATGAGCGGGATGAGTAGTACCACAAAGGGCCCATTCAAAAAATAGCTTGGCTCGCGGTTCATGAGTCTGACCTCGCGCTGGACAAGGGCCCGCATTGTAGATTTTTGTCTAAAGACATTTGTCGCAGCGTCCTGCTTGAATCGTGGGCCCGTTTTTTGTCTTACCAAGGTGGCCTCGCCAAAACTCATTAGACACTCGGCATAAGGCTTTGAAAGGAAGATAGTGATCGGCATTACAACAAGAACTCCAAGGCCGAAATTCGCCAGAGTCGTGCCAAGAGTACCGAGCCATACAAGAACGTTTGATAATACTGGAGACCCCACCAGTGCTGGCAACCGCAACGAGGATGCCACGGTCAGGGCCTTCCACGCGAGGAACGACGGCAGACAGAGTCTCCCTATTCGACTCATAATCTGATTTGTCAGGCCTTGTGTGCCTAAACTCTGCGTGGTACCGGGAGAAACGGCGACCATCCCAGCGCCCGACTGCATCAGAATATTCAAGCATAAGGCAAAGGCAACGCCGATAAAGCTGCTCACATAGAAAATGGTGTTGTGGTTTCTGAAGAGCTTTGACGCTTTCATGAGAGGGATAAGGAGAAGATATGCCAGGGCGCTGGGAATTATCGGAATGGCGAGCGCATTGAGCACACCAGCAATCCAGTAAAGGAGAGGGCTGGCTTCGTAAACTCCATATGTAATTACAGGTATTAGAAATACAAATACTCCAAAGAGTGACTCCAGGAGGTACACAGTCATCATTTTGGCGCCAAGAAGTTCGGCGGGCGCTATGGGCATCGAAAGGAAGGCAGCTTCAGAAGCTGCTCCTGAGAAAAACGAAAGCGCAGTCAGGAGCGAGAAAATAAACACCATAATAAATGCAGAAGTCGAGGCATTGAAGAGCATTAAGTCCTGCGAACCCAAGGGCTTCAGAATTTTGTACTGTGCAATGCTCGATTCCACAAAGACAAAGCCAAGATCGAGGACCAGAAAAAGCGCAAGAAAAACAATGCCCAGTGTTTTTGCGATGGTCTTTGGGCGTTTTGCCTCGCGCTTCGAAGGGAAAGAAAAATCGAAAGTCGACCGCAGGAAGAGGCGCACAAGGCTCAAAAAGTTCGAGCTCATCGACCTACCCCGTCTGTTTCGTCGACGAGTTCGAGGAACAGTTCCTCGAGGCTCTGACTTGTGGCATCCTGAGCTCCCTCGCTGGCACGCAAGTCCCGCAGCGACTCTAGTGTGCCCACGAAAAGGATTTTTCCTTTGTTGATGATGGCGAGCTCGTCGCATATTTTTTCTGCCACTTCCATGACGTGTGTGGAGAAGAACACACATTTGCCTTCGGCTGTTCTCTGGCGCATGATTTCTTTCATGTGGAAGGAAGCCTCAGGATCAAGGCCGACCATGGGCTCATCCAGGATCCAGTTCTGCGGGTCGTGCACCAGGCTTGCAATGATGGCGACTTTCTGCTTCATTCCGCGGCTTAAGGACGCAATCGGGTTGGCCAGGACGTCAGCAATCTGAAAGGTCGTGGCAAGAGAATCGATGCGTTCTTTGCGCAATGCCGTGGGAACGCGATAAATATCGGCCACAAAATTGATGTATTCGAGCGCTTTGAGTCTGCCGAATATCTCGGGGTTGTCGTTGACAAGGCCAATCCGCCGCTTAGCAGCGAGCGGGGCTTTTGTCATGGAAATTCCATCTATCTTTATGGTGCCGCTGTCAGCTTGGAGGGCGCCGCACGCGAGTTTTATGGTGGTCGTTTTGCCGGCGCCGTTAGGGCCGAGAAAACCAAAGATGACACCGTCTGGGACGGTCAGCGTAAGAGTGTCCACCGCCTTCGATGAGCTTTTGGCGTAGGTTTTTGACAGATTGTCGAGTTCGATCACGGGCTCCGCCTCTTTCGTCGTAGTTTTATCTTGAGCATGAGTATAGTATGCTGCGTGATATGCATCTACGTAGGTCGTCTATGCCGCAGGCAAATATGCGCCTCATGTGTTTCTATGCACGGTGGCTATGGTCACGGCGCACGCTGCGCCATGGTGGCCACATTCACGGTTTTAGCTGTACTTAGGAATACAAGCGTATCAGATTGAGGAGAATCTTATGTTGTTAAAAGAAATTATCGATATCATTCCAGGCGAAAGGGCAGGCGGGTGGTCGGATGATACGCAGGTCTCTGGCGTCTATACCTCCGACTTGCTTTCCGATGTAATGGCGCACGCGAAGGATGGGCAGGCGCTGGTGACGATTCAGGCGCACAAGAACACGGTGGCAGTGGCCACACTGGTGGGATTGCCGCTCATCGTTATTTGCAATAACCGCGAGTTGCCGCAGGATATGGTAGAATCCGCGGCGCAGGAAGGCGTCGCAATCCTCCGCACGAGTTTGAATCAATATGAGGTGTCGGGGCGGCTTTGGGAGGCCTTTAGGCGATGATCTTGAAGGCGGATCTGCACAATCATTCGTGTTTGAGCCCGTGTGCAAGTCTAGAGATGTCGCCTGCGCTGATAGCGGCCCGAGAGCGCGCCGCGGGGGTGAATGTGGGGGCGCTGACGGACCACAATGCGGCGTTCAATGTGCCGGCGTTCGCGCTAAGCTGCGCGCGCGAAGGGGTTCTGCCGCTCTTTGGCATGGAACTCAATCCGCGCGAAGAAGCTCATCTATTGGTGCTGTTCGCCGCGCCTCGCCTCGCCCTCGAGTTTGCCCGGCGCGTCGTTGCGCCCCTTTTGCCCTCAATCCCTCTTCGCCCCGACGTTTTCGGCGACCAAGTCGTTGTCGATGCCGACGAAACCATCCTTTCCTTCTACGACCTCTGGCTCGGCTCGGCGCTCGACGCGAGCTTTGACGAACTCGCACTCCTCGCTGCCGAGGCAGGGGCGCTCGTCATTCCTGCCCATGTGGACCGCCCTGCAATGTCTGTCTATAGTCAGCTGGGTTTTCTGCCTGCCGGTCCCTACGACGCGGTCGAGTCCATCGGACCTATTCCAGTCTCGCTTTCCCGCGATTTTGCGGTGATTTCAGATTCCGATGCGCATTATCCTGAGCATATAGCCCGCCGCCCCTTCCAAATCGAGCTTCCCGACGAACCAGTCGACGAGCTTCAAAGTGCACTTTTTCAATTTGCCAGGTGTGAGCTGTCTTATGGGGATTCCATCAATTCGGACGTTCCACCAACGTCGCTCTTTGATTTCTTATTAAATTCTGATTTAGTAAATACTTATCCTGAAAAACAAGCGCTCGACTTTATCTCTGGTTTTCGCACTGCTCTGCACGGAAAAAACGTAAAGCCGACCCATGTGAGTCGGCCTTTGGTTTCTTGACGTTCGGGTTTGCTGGACGTTCAGGTTTCCCTGACGTTCACTGGCGCTTTGGCATACTCTGTAACTTCATTCCGGCCATACGAGCTCCATCTGAATGGGCTTTTCCAACATCAAAATGTCGAACAAAGGAAGCTTGGCCTTAAAGGTTTGACCGTTAATCGTTCCACCTTTGCCCGACGTCGCCGTCTTTGGTAGCGTTACCGTCACGTCCAAGGTACATGCATCGAAAGCGGGCATCGCCTTTTTCCCGATAATCACGGTTTCCAGATTGGTCCTGTAGTCCTGTGCACTTACTGGATCCTTGTCCAATGCAGGCGGGTTGAGGTTTTCAATCAGGCTCTGGTCCATTCCCGGGAAAAGCTGATACGCCGCACTGGCATTGTCTTTTGTGATGTTCACCGCCAGTTTGTGCTGGCTCGGCGTGCTGCCGTAGGCGGCGATTTTTTCAAAAGTGATCATGCCGGTGGGCACCAGCGAGGTGTCTTTCACAAGCGCACGAATGTCAGACACCCATAGTACCGCAGTCATAGAGTTGGGGCTGCCCGACGAGGCATCGATCAGTTGAATCGATTTTCTCGTGCTGAACTCCTGTTTGATTCTTTCAATATCAAAAAGATTGGCTTTGGGTGAAACATCGCTCAGCTGGCGAACGCGCGCAGCGAGTGTCTCAGGCACGTCGATTCTGAGAGCCACCCTGGCGCTGGAATCGTTCCTGATGGTTGTGTCCACTTTTCCGGAGCAAGAAACGATTGAGAACAATACTGCCAACAAACCAACGAGTAACATACCGTTCCTGTAGTTTTTAGCTGATTTCATTCTGCCGCTTCCTTTGTATGTATTTCAAAATTGTCTTCTACTTTGTACATCTTGTTACATCCATCTTGCAATTTCGCATCTTTAATTCCACATCTTTAAGGCTTTCGGGAATAGACCGGCATGGGTCTCGTGCTTTGATGCAACATAATCTCGCCGACGCGGTCCAAAGTTGCCTGACCTTCCAAACTCAAGCGTCTGAACGTCGAATGACTCACCAGAATATCCTGATGCAATTCTCTGCAAAGCGAATCGAGCCGTGCCGCAATCGCCACGGTGTCCCCAAATACCGAGTACTGATATTCATCAGGGGGTCCGAGCTGTGCTGCAACCACCATTCCAGAGTGTACACCCAGGGAGATCTTGAGCTCAGACTGCGACCCATTGGCGAGAAGGTCGTCCCGAAGTTCCTCCATGTCATCGAGGAAAGTATATGCCGCGGCGAGCGCTCTGTCCGCGTTGAGTCGTTCGTCCGCCAAGCCAAATATGACGATTACGGCGTCCCCTGTAATAGAAAGGATTCTCCCGCCTTGCATACCTGCTGCGTGCGTCCATAAAGAATAGTACTTGTTCAAAAAGGCTGTCGCCTTTTTGGGGCCGATCTGCTCGTATAGTTCTGTAAAACCAACGATATCGGAAGAAATCACAGAAACGAGCTGCCGCATAGGCGCATCGCGCTTGACAGGCGGATACTGCTTAAAAACATCGTTCTGGTCGGGCTGTTTCTGGTGCTCTTCCAGGAGGTGATCAAGTCGATTTCTCAGGCTAATGGTTCTAATCCGCGCCCGCAAAAGCATAAAATCAAAGCTCAATACGCCCAAAAGTGCAAATAAATGCTGTGAGGATGCAGTGAATTTTTCGATTCCCGAGAAAAAGTGCTGAATCTTTATGGCTTCTTCGAATTCTTTGGCAGAAATCTGGCCATGTGCGAGGGATGTAGTAAGCGTAATGCGTTTGTCCAAGTAATAATAAAAGAAAAAGAAGATTGCTGCTGAGCCAATGGATAAGAAAGTTTCCGCAAGTTGTTTGACGCTTGGTCGTTTTGCCAGGACCGATAGGGTTTGAAAGATCGCAATGTAGGCGGCGGCTCCCCAAAGCAACACGTTGGTGGTCTCAAAAAAGTCCATGCTGCTCGTGGCTGCCCGGAGTACGGTATAGCCGACTGGCGTTACAAATGAGAAAAGAAAGCGCAATATGGCTATATGTCCATATCCTGCAAGCAGAAGCGTCTGAATCAGCATGAAGAAAAGCACAATGGCTGAGGTTGTTATACCTATGGTGAGGGACCCTGAGGTCATCAGAATGGTAACGATGAAGAAGACGAACAGCTGGCTGCTATAGTAGATGAATTCATCGTTCAGACGCTTAAACGAAATTCTCATTGTTCCCGATTGTACCCAAGCTGCCGCACAATTGCAAAGCCCTAAAAAAAACTGGCAGCTATAGTCTTGACTGGAGATTTTTGCGGTGTAAAATAAAAAGTCACACTGAGTTTTCAATTTTTCAAGGAGGTCTTATGAAAAAGATGATGAAGCTCACCGCACTTTTGTTGGCGATGGCTTTCATTCTCGCTGGTGCTGAGGTCTTTGCTGCTGACAAGGCAAAATTCCACATTGGCGTTGCTACCGGTACAGTGTCCCAGTCTGAGGACGATCTGCGCGGTGCCGAGCGTCTTATCCAGGAATATGGCTCCGTCAAAGACGGTGGCATGATTCAGCACATCACCTATCCAGACGATTTTATGTCCCAGCAGGAGACTTATATTTCTTCGGTAGTCGCTTTGGCCGACGACCCGCTTATGAAGGCAATCGTTGTCAACCAGGCAATTCCTGGCACAACTGAGGCTTTTAAGCGCGTTAAGGCAAAGAGACCGGACATTCTCCTCCTTGCTGGCGAGCCACACGAAGACCCGCTCGTCATTCAGAGTGCTGCAGACCTTGCACTATCCGCAGACTTTGTATCCCGCGGCTACACCATTCCATGGGCTGCCAAACAACTCGGCGCAAAGAGCTTTGTTCATATTTCCTTTGCCCGTCATATGAGCTATGAGTCCCTGGGGCGCCGCCGTGCAATTATGGAAGAGGCTTGCAAGGACCTCGGGCTTAAGTTCTACTTTGAGACTGCTCCTGATCCAACGGGCGATATTGGAATGCCAGGCGCACAGCAGTTTATGTTGGAGAAGGTTCCTCAGTGGGTACAGAAATATGGCAAAGATGCTGCGTTCTTCTGCACCAACGATGGTGAAACCGAGCCTCTGCTCAAGCAGTTGCTCACCTACGGTGGAATTTTTGTAGAAGCCGATCTTCCGTCACCGCTCATGGGTTATCCAGGGGCACTCGGACTCGACCTCTCCAAGGAAGCCGGTGATTTCCCAGCCATCCTCAAAAAGGTTGAAGCTGCAGTCGTTGCCAAGGGTGGAGCCGGAAGGTTTGGAACCTGGGCATTCTCCTATGGCTATTCGCTCACCGCTGGTCTTGGCGAGTTTGCAAAGAACGTCATCGAAGGTAAAGCAAAGAAAGACAGCATGAAGGATGTGTTTGCTGCACTCGGCAAGTATACCCCAGGTGCAAAGTGGAATGGTGCCTACTACGTGGATATGGGCACCGGCGTTCGTGCAAAGAACCAGATCCTCATTTACATGGATACCTATGTCTTTGGCAAAGGCTTCTTGCCTACAACCAGCGTAAAGGTTCCTGATAAGTACTACTACATCAAGATGAAGAACTAGGCGTTGCTGCTGCACAAGGGCGATTCAGTCATGAGTCGCCCTTGTTTTGTTTATTTGCTTATTACACAAAGATTTCAGTTATCACCAACGCGCTCGGCGAAATGTCGGGCGTATGTTGTCTGTGAGGGCACAAAGGTATTTTTTTGTATGGACAGGGGCTTGCCTCTGTTTAGTTTTTGCGATATTTATGGGTCTTCCCTCTCCCAAAAGGGAAATCTTACGCTAATAGTCAGGAATTACTATGGGACAAACGAGTCCTCTTCTATCTTTGAAGAATGTTTCCAAGGATTTTTATGGAAACGTCGTCTTGCATAATGTCAGCTTTGACCTGCACGAAGGAGAGATCCTCGGCCTGGTCGGTGAGAATGGCGCAGGCAAGACGACACTTATGAGCATCCTGTTTGGAATGCCCGTTATAGCCGAGACTGGTGGTTTTAGCGGAACGATAGAGCTAAACGGTCAGGAGATTCATTTTCTGAGCCCGTTTGATGCGCTGGACGCAGGTTTGGGCATGGTCCATCAGGAATTCAGCCTTATTCCAGGTTTTACCACCACTGAAAATATTGTTTTGAATCGCGAATCGATGAAACCAAATTTCCTCATCGATTTGTTTGGATACAGAATGAGCACCTTGGATCGCCCGGACATGAGGCGGCGCGCAGAAGCTGCGATCCATAAACTGGGTGTCAAGCTCGATCCGGATATGCTGGTGTCGGAAATGCCAGTCGGCCATAAGCAGTTTACGGAGATTGCGCGGGAGATCAGCAGATCCAACACGAAAATCCTCATTCTGGATGAGCCAACCGCTGTCTTGACCGAGTCCGAGGCACTTGTCCTGCTCGATTCGCTCAAGAAGCTTGCCAAAGAGGGTGTCGGCATCATCTTTATCTCGCACCGATTGCGGGAAGTAACCGACATCGCCGATCGAATTGTAGTTTTGCGCGATGGCAATGCGGTGAAGGACGTTCCTGCCAAAGGCGTTACCATAAAAGATATTGCGTCCTGGATGGTGGGGAGGAGTATTTCCGGTGAAGCTGCCCCCAGGGAAGAGCCGCGCATGTTAACTGAAGAAGTACTATCTGTGCAGCATTTGTGGGTTGATATGCCTGGAGAGACAGTTCGAGACGTAAGCTTCTCGGTCAACAAGGGCGAGATATTCGGTATTGGCGGGCTTGCGGGACAGGGCAAACTGGGTATTCCGAACGGCATTATGGGACTCTACCCGGCGGGTGGCAAGGCCATGTTGAATGGGAAAGAGATCCTGCTCAACAACCCGGCAGCGGCGCTCAAGTTAGGGATGGCCTTCGTTTCAGAAGACCGGCGGGGTGTAGGCTTGTTGCTGGACGAAAGCCTGGAATGGAATATTGCTTTTACTGCCATGCAGACGCACGGACAGTATCTAAAGCCGGTTTTGGGCGGCCTTTTTACGCAGCGCGACGGTGCTGCAATGGAAAAACTCTGCCAGGAATACATCCAGCTGTTGGATATCAAGTGCACAAGTACCAAACAACCGGCCAAAGAACTTTCTGGTGGTAACCAGCAAAAGATCTGTCTTGCTAAGGCATTCGCACTTAAGCCACAGCTTCTTTTCGTTTCGGAGCCGACACGCGGTATTGATGTAGGCGCTAAAAGGCTCGTTATCGATACGCTCAAGAAATATAACCACGATTATGGCACAACAATCGTTATGGTATCGAGCGAACTCGAGGAGTTGCGTTCCATTTGCGATCGGATTGCCATTGTGGATGAGGGCAAGATAGCAGGGATTCTGCCGCCGACCGCCGATGTGGCAGAATTTGGCATTCTCATGGCTGGAGAAGCAGACTCGCCATCCAAAACAAAACGAATTTCAGCTACTGAGGAGGTGCCAAATGCGTGACATCAAGACGTTTATCCAGGACTTCGGTTGGCCCAGAATCATCATTTTCATTTTCTTGATCGTGCTGTTCATCCTTGCACCAGTTGTTGGCGTGAGGCTGGATGCGTCCATCTCGGATGTGCTGAACCGATTTGGCCAATATGCGATTTTGGTGTTGGCGCTCGTCCCAATGATCCAGGCTGGTTGCGGTCTAAACTTCGGTTTGGCGCTTGGCATGATAGCCGGCCTGCTCGGTTCCACCTTGTCTATGCAGTTTGAATTGCGCGGCTTTATCGGATTCTTCGGTGCCGTTGCGCTGGCGCTTCCTTTCTCAGTTCTGTTTGGCTGGATCTATGGCATGCTGCTTAACAGGGTTCGCGGAGAAGAAATGACCATTGGTATGTATGTCGGATTCTCGGTCGTCATGATCATGTGCATCATGTGGCTGGTACTCCCCTATAGTAACCCGCAGATGGTATGGGGCTTTGCCGGCAAAGGTTTGAGAACGACAATCTCTACAGAGGGCTACTGGCTCAAGATTCTGAACAACTTCCTGGCAATAAGAATAGGCCAGTTCTTTGTGTTCCCTACCGGCCTCGTGCTCTTTGTGGCGTTGTGCTGCTATCTTGTGTGGCTCTTCCTGCGAAGCAAGACTGGTACCGCTATGACGGCGGTTGGATCCAACCCAGATTTTGCACGCGCTTCTGGCGTCAATGCCGATAAGATGCGGCTCATTTCTACTATTATGTCGACATTCCTCGGAGCAGTGGGCATTATCGTCTACGAGCAAAGCTTTGGTTTTATTCAGCTTTACACTGCGCCTAACGCGATGGTGTTCCCTGCAATTGCGGCCATCTTGATCGGAGGTGCGAGCGTCAACAAGGCCAGTATGGCCAACGTGATTATTGGAACGTTGCTCTTCCAGGGCTTGCTAACTATGACACCGTCCGTTATCAACTCGATTTTGCAGACAGATATGTCGGAAGTAATCCGAATGATCGTTTCCAACGGAATCATTCTTTATGCGCTCACGCGCAAGACGAAGGTGACAAAATGAGCGCAAAAAAAAGCGTTACTAAGTTTTTCTCCGATTATGCAGTCGTCATAATCTTCGTTCTGCTCACGGTATTCTCTATTAAGCCATCAGGGCTGTCGATAACGTACATTCTTCAAGAGATCATAACCCGCCTGGGCAGAAACTCGTTTTTGGTTTTGGCGCTGCTTTTGCCAATCTACGCTGGAATGGGCATCAACTTTGCCATGACGCTTGGGGCAATGGCAGGGCAGATTGGGCTCATTTTTGCCATCGACTGGGGCATTGCAGGATGGCAGGGTTTAGTCGTGGCAATGCTGGTTGGTTTGCCAATATCGCTGTTGCTTGGCTGGGTTTGCGGCGAAATCATGAATAGAGCAAAGGGCAGAGAGATGGTCACTGGCTATATCCTGGCCTTCTTTATTAGTGGTGTGTATCAATTCTTCATCTTGTACGTAATGGGTTCCGTGATCCCAATGCACAATTCTTCTATAACGCTGTCGCGGGGCTACGGTGTGAGAAATACTCTCAACCTGGAGTCTGTACGACAATCTTTGGACAACATTGTGCTGTTGAGAGTCGGGCCCTTCTCAGTGCCGCTCATTACATTCGTCGTAATTGCAGTTTTGTGCGTGTTCATTGTCTGGTTCAAGAAGACGAAATTAGGTCAAGACATGCGAGCAGTTGGGCAGGACATGGCTGTGGCTGAGGCTGCAGGTATCCCTGTTGAGCGGACTCGAATTGTCGCCATTTTGATTTCGACAGTGCTGGCGTGTGCAGGGCAGATAATCTTCCTGCAGAATATGGGCAACATGGCCACGTACAACGCGCATGATCAGACGAGCTTCTTTGCTGCTGCGGCAATTCTGGTCGGTGGAGCCTCGGTAACGCACGCGAGTATACCGAACGTCTTCATCGGTGTCATACTCTTGCACGCCATGTACATTGTATCGCCGCTCGCCGGCCAGAACCTGTTCGGTTCGGCCATGATAGGCGAATACTTCCGGCAGTTTATTGGCTACGGCGTCATAGCGATCTCGCTCGTGCTGTATGCCTGGAAAGCTAAGAAAGCTGCCGATGCTGCCCGAATGGGCTTGCGTCAGGGTGCAGATGGTTCGGGCACGACGACCCTGCCGACCGACAATGGTGCGACAGGAGGAAGTAAATGAAATCCGGCAGCAATAACAAGAATCCAACCACAAATATGACGAGCTCGGAAGCAACAAGACCTGTACCCAATAAAAAACGGCAGCTGGTGGCTCGTCTTATTCTCTTGGCGCTTTATGTGGGGTTGGGTGCCATAATGATCTTTACCGGTAAGCAGCACACAATTTTGATTGACAACAAGGATGTAGAAGGAACGTCATACACAGCTATCGATGGTATGTCGGTTCAAATCGACAATCTCGAATCGTCGGAATACTACGCAGGCGACCGCGATAAGGCTGTTGTTAAGGGACAAAACCACAAGATCAAGATCGAGATTTTCGACCCGGAGCAGAAGATCGAGAAAGAGATAAGCATACCGTTTGGTCAGAGCATGGTGCTGCTTTCCATTCCGAAATTGGTTAATGGCGTTGAACCATATATGGTGCCATTTACGATTCAGGAAGAGAACGCCTCGGAGCAAGCTCTGGATCAGGGTACGCCTGACGGTGAAGTACAATTTGGTGGAACGAATCCCGAGGCGGGTGTACCTATAGAGAGTGTGGAGACTCCACTGCCCGTTGTCGGACCGTAGCAGTTGAGCAACTAAAGTGCTTGCGCGGCTGTCTTCCAGATTCGATAACCGCCAGTGAGGCTTGCCTCTAACATAGTAGGGCAAGCCTCATTTGGCGTAACTGCAACATCGAGCTGGCTAGATACTACCCTTGCGACGATTGACAGCCGCGGCCAGGCGCTCTACTGCTTCCACAACCTTGTGCGTCGGGCAGGCGAGGTTCATGCGCTCGAAGCCGGTGCCCTCCTCGCCGAAGATGTAGCCTTCATCGAAGAAAAGGTCGGCTTCTTCATGCAGGAATTTCTCGAGCTCATCCTTGCCCATGCCGAGCCCCCTAAAGTCCATCCACTGCAGATAAGTCCCTTCCATGTCGAAAACCTTGACCTCTGGCACTTTCTTTTCAATGTAGAACTTGAGCACTTCGTGGTTGTGTTCGATGAGAGAGAGTAGCTGTTCGAGCCAGGGCTCGCATTCGTTATAACCGATTTCGCAGGCTTTGTAGCCCAGAATACCCAGTCCAGAGAAACCTTCCGACGCTTGTACGGCAGTAAACCTACTTCGCAGCGCCGGGTTAGGAATAATAATGTTGGAAGTTTGCATACCCGCCAGATTGAAGGTCTTGCTCGGCGCGGTGCAGACAATCATGTTGTCGGCCAGCTCCTCCGAAAGCGTCGCAAAGACTGTGTGGTGATACCCAGGCATAACAAGGTCGAAATGGATTTCGTCCGAGATGATAAGGACCTTGTGCGCAAGGCAGATGTCTCCAACGCGCTGAAGCTCATCTCTGGTCCAAACCCGACCAACGGGGTTGTGTGGCGAGCAAAAGAGCAAAATTTTGTTCTTGGGGTCGCTCGCCTGGCGCTCCAAATCCTCAAAATCGATAGTGTAGTACTCGCCGTCGAATTTGAGCGGATTCCGCACAATGCTTCTGCCATTGGCTTCGATGGCCTTGTAGAAAGGATAATAGACCGGTGTTTGCACGATAACCCCGTCGCCAGGCTCGCTAAAAGCTTTTATGGCGGCGAAAAAGGCGCTGACGACGCCCTGCGAACCGCAGATCCACTCCGGTTTTATGGTCCAGTCATGGCGTCGTTGCATCCAGCCACACACTGCCTTGAGATATTCAGGCGTAGGCTGCGTGTATCCAAGCACTGCCGTGTCCAAGAAATCTTTGAGTCCCTGGACTATTTCTGGTGGGTTTTTGAGCTCCATGTCCGCCACCGAGAAGGGAATCACATCCGGAGCAACATCGGGCTTTATCTGCAGCATCTGTTCCCACTTGGTGGAGCCCATGCCGCGCCTGTTGGGGGCTGTCTTGAAGTCGTAGACAAACGCAGGTTTTGAAGGGCGACGTTCGTCTACAATGGCCACAGCCTCAATTTCTACCATGGCGTCCTTTGGAAGACGCGCAACCTGTACCGTTGCGCGGGCAGGGCAGGGTTCAGGAAAAAGCTTGGCATAGGTGGCGTTCATCGCGGCAAAGTCGTTCATGTCTTGAAGATAGACCGTCGTTTTGACCACATTTGCAAGCGACGAGCCTGCTGCTTCCAGAATAGCCTGGATGTTCCTGATGCACTGCTCAGTCTGGGCTTCTATGCCTTTTACGAGTTCGCCAGTCTTGGGATCGATTGGTGTCTGACCAGAGACATAGACCGTCTTCTGGGCACTTGCTGTTATGGCTTGTGAATAAGGACCGAGCGCCTTGGGCGCATTTTCGGTTGCATTGGCTTGTCTTGTACTCATGCGGCCATTATATGCCGCTTGCCATCTGACTG
>AMWB02168054.1_pt1 | contig 15222 bp, 14 predicted proteins | sample 200311 | NCBI WGS metagenome assembly AMWB02 (sample SAMN02737377, study PRJNA173069) | bioreactor metagenome | biome: anode biofilm in microbial fuel cells | place: USA: California | collected 2010-12-16 | reverse complement strand
ATTTCATAATTTCATGGAATATCCGTGGTGGCACCATTCCATTGAAATTAAATATCTTTGCCGGAAGGCCCAGTGGAGCAGTCACAGGTACTGGAATATCTGCGATCAAAAGCCACTTTCTCAAAATGTTCCAATGCTTATCAGAGTCATGCGAAAGCTTTTCTAAAGCTTCTATGTTCTCTCCCATAAGCTGAATACGTGCTTCCCAGGTCCCAAGCTGTTCCATTTCAGCTTCTATCCAGTACATGCGTCTGAGAAGCGCCTCCAGCACATTCCTGTCTTCGATAGTTGGCATGTTGTATCTCCGTGGTATAAATATTTTTTTATTATTATAATATTAACTGAATGGATATAATGTTTCCTCTCATCTGAGTATTTTCGCTCCCATCAAGTATATATAATATTCAGGTATTACTCGGAGAGTACCTACAGAATATGGAGGGCATACCATCACCGCAATTGCTTTGCTAAGTAGTGGACTGGATTCTGTCACATCCCTTGCAATAGCACAGAGGGAGACAGATGTAAGGCTGGCTTTGATATTTGACTACGGTCAAAGGGCCGCTGCAAGGGAGATAGAGTATTCCCGGAAAGTTGCTGAAAAATACGGTCTCGAACACAAGGTCATACCTCTTCCATGGCTTAAAGACATCACTGCTACCAGCCTGGTGAGCAAGGAAATGGATGTTCCTGAAGTATCTATACAGGATATTGCAGAGGAGTCTGATCCGGACATAACCCGGGACTCTGCAAAGAAAGTATGGGTTCCCAACCGTAACGGCGTTATGATAAACATTGCTGCAAGCTTTGCAGAGAGCATGGACTGTAAGTATGTCATTGTTGGTTTTAATAATGAAGAAGCTGTGACTTTTCCCGATAATTCCATCGCATACCTCGGCAGTCTTGACAAATGTCTTGGTTATTCGACCTTAAATGGTGTGAAGATGATGGCTCCTGTGGCAGGTCTTGACAAGCAGGGCATCATCCTTAAAGCTCTGGAAACAGAAGCACCCCTTGAATGGAGCTGGAGCTGTTATCACGGGGAAGAACTTCCTTGTGGTGTATGTGAAAGCTGTACCCGCAGAATGCGTGCTTTCATGCAGGCAGGCATAACGGACCCGCTCATGGCAAGACTTGGTATATTAAAGATCTAATGGCAAAGGGAACAATATGCGATGGATAGTGCTTAAAAAACCTATTGATTACGATGGCAGTCAGATATCGTCCCTGTGGGGATATATGGTAGCTGATATGCAGGAGGATTCCATTATTGCTTTCCGTGGCTCATGCGATGTGCAGATCCGTCATATGATCGATCTGGAGGACAGGAAGGAAGGAGATTCCATTTACTCCACTGATATGTTACATTTTGTGATCGAGCATTTTGATTCCACGGATCTCAAGCTTATTTATGCCAGACAGCGCCTGTTCACAGCTATGGTGGCTGAAAGCCTATTACAGAGGGGAATAAATACATCAAGGGCTGGGGATGATCTTTTTGTACAGGGCAAGAAGCTAAGTATTTCCATTGCCAGTACCTCTGCCGTGTCCCAGAAGATACACTTTGGTATGAATGTGGAACATGGAGTCTATGGCTGCCTCAGTGATCAAGGGGTTCCTGAAAAAGACCTGTTCCCGCTGATGGAGGAAATAGCCAGCAGGTATGTGGAAGAGATCCATGATATAGAAAAGGATCTCAGAAAGTCGAGACCATTAGGTGTGATGTGATGGAAGCACCTATTACAGAGATCTTCTGTTCCGTGCAGGGTGAGGGGCCATACGTAGGTAACCGGCAGTTATTCCTGAGATTTGCCGGATGTAATCTTAAATGTTCTTACTGTGATACGGACGTACGAAAATCTGAAGCTTGCAAATATGAGAAAGACCCGGGTTCAGGTGTTTTCCAGTATTTAAGAAACCCATTGAACCCTGACCAGGTAGCAGAGCTTGTGGACCCTTTCATGAACGTGCATTCCCTGTCGCTTACGGGGGGTGAACCTTTATTGTATGCGGACTTCATCACTGAACTGAACGTGGGTCTTCCCTTATACCTGGAATCTAACATGACATTGCCGGATATGGCAAGGAAGGTAAGGGATTGCGTTTCATTCGTTTCAGGTGATGTGAAGCTCACCGATGAGTTCAAAGGAGAAAAACTGGAGTCGCATATTGAAAGGACCATTGAGGCTTTCAGGACCCTCAGAAAGACCGAGAACAGGGACTGCTTCTGCAAGATCGTGATGACAAAAGGCACCGATCCGGCTGATGTGCTGAATGTGACCGGGTCCATTCGTAACTTTATTTCATGTATTGTTCTGCAGCCCGCCACGCAATATGAGTTAAGGCCGGATGTGAGGACCCTGCTTGAATTACAAAATGAACTGCTTGGTGATATTGATACTTTGATAATCCCACAAACCCACAGGATGTGGGGGTGCTTATAATGAAAATGAAACTTGGAATAATAGATCATATTGACAGCGCTCATTACTTGCCTGAGCACAGGACATGTGGTATCGTGCACGGTCACACGTACAAGGTTGAGATTGTCATAGAAGGGGAAAAGAACGAAAATGGTATGGTGATGGACTTCTATGATATAAAAAAGGTCGTCAAGGAAGTGCTTAAGGAATATGACCACAGGTTGCTTAACGATATACTTGAGTTCCCAAGTGTGGAGAACCTGTGTGAACACATGCACCGAAACCTCAGTTCAAAACTGAACTTTCCACTATCTGTAAAGGTATGGGAAGGGGAAGGGAAGTGGTGCGAAGTCTGTTGATCATGAAGAAATCCCACAACATATATAACGTGTTAAGTTATAATTGAGCCAATCCAAAGAACGGGGCTGTGGATGTGACAGGTATGTCAGGTGAAACAAAGAACGTATGCGATATAACGGTCTCCAGTAAGGAGGAAGAAATGAAGAGGATCATTGCACAACATCCCTGTTACTCAAAAGAGGCACAGCACAAGTTCGGCCGGATACACCTTCCAGTGGCTCCTGCGTGCAATATCCAATGCAATTATTGTGACAGGAAGTTCGATTGCGTTAACGAGAGCCGTCCCGGTGTCACTAGTGAAGTGCTGACCCCCCATGAAGCCCTGGAAAGGACCAGGCAGGTGCTCAAGGAATTCCCCTTCATCAAAGTAGTTGCGGTAGCAGGTCCAGGTGATCCTCTTGCCAATGATGCTACTTTTGAGACCTTCAGGCTTATTAAGGCCGAGTTCCCGGAGGTCACTCTTTGCCTGAGTACCAATGGGCTTGCCCTTCCTGACAGGATGCCTGAGATCATCGGTGCAGGTGTGGACACGCTGACCGTAACTTTAAATGCCATAGACCCAGTCATTGAGGCACAGCTTATTAGCCATGTGGTCTACAAGGGTAAGCTCCACAAGGGAGTAGAAGCTGCTGAGATCCTCATCAGGAACCAGCTTGCAGGTATTAAGATGGCTGTAGATGCAGGTATTGTTGTCAAGATCAATACTGTGATGGTGCCAGGCATAAATGACAAGCACATAGTCGAAGTGGCGAAGAAGATCAACGAAATGGGTGTTTATATAATGAACATCATGCCACTCATCTGCCAGGCCAAGTTCGCAGATATGGAACCACCGACGCCAGAAGAAAGGCAGGCTGTCCAGAATGCATGTGAACCTTACGTGCAGCAGATGAGGCATTGTCGCCAGTGCAGGTCTGATGCATTTGGTCTTATCGGGAAGGACCTTTCCCAGATGAGTGAAGAGCGTCGCAATACTATAAAGCTAGAAATGGCAAAGAAGGCTGAAGAAGTATAATCCATTGACTTTTTGGTGGCCTTGATGGACCTGGAGCTGCTTGCCCGCAATCTGCGGGAGTTCGAAGGGGTTTCGCGCAAGAAACCCATTGCTGAGATCTTTAAGATATTTGAGAGCGTCCGCCATGAATATGGCAATGTTCTCGCAGATTTTGGCGATGATGCCGCTGTGATAGATATAGGCGGAGATGATGTGATCCTGTTCGCTGCAGATGGTATCTGGGGCAGGATCGTGGAGAAGAGTCCCTGGTGGACTGGTTACACTTCAGTGGTTGTCAATGTTAACGATATCTCGGCCATGGGGGGCAAGCCTCTTGCCATGGTGAATATTATGTCATCCGGAGACCCCGGGTCCATCAAAGGCATTATGGAGGGCATAAGGGATGGTATAAACAAGTTCGGTGTGCCCATGGTAGGAGGGCATACTCATCCGGACACTCCTTATAATTCCCTTGCAGTTGCCATTATTGGTATAGCCAAAAAGGACTGTGTTATCAGAAGCGATACTGCATGTCCCGAGGATGTCGTCATCTTTGCATATGATATGGATGGCAGGGTAGGTGTGAACTCTCCATATAGCTGGGACACAACTTCGTTCAAGGACCCACAGTTTGTCAGGGAGTGTTACATGGTGATGGTCACTATAGCTGAAAGGAAGCTTGTGACCGCCGGAAAGGATATCAGTAACCCAGGATCTATCGGCACTCTGGGCATGTTATGCGAAACAAGCAAGGTAGGGGCTTGTGTGGATATTGCCAAAATACCCAAACCTGAAAATATGGATATGGAGCAGTGGCTGAAGATATATCCTGCTACCGGTTATGTTGTCACTGCTAAGCCTGAGAACGTGCGGGAATGCTTGGAGACCTTCTCTCAGGCGGGTATCACTGCTGCTGCTGTGGGAGAGATAAATGACAGCCACAGGTTAGATATCCATTACCGAAGCACAAAGTCTACAGTATTTGATTTTGGTAAAGATATCATAACAGGCATTGACGAATGAACAGCCAAGCTAAATTGTTTCTTTTTCACAAAAGCATAACTTGCATCAATCCGCATCGTTGACCCATGCAGCCAGTTCATCATGCAGGAACTTTTCGGCAGCCTGCACCACTTCGAGTTTACCGCGCAGTACCAGCAGTTCTCTCTGGTCACATTCTATTATGTTCACTGATATCTTTCTCTCCACAGGTTCAAGGTCGAATTCTTCTACCATATCGTATATGATATAAGAGGGAGTTCCCGGCGGGATTATCAGATCATAAAGGTCTTCAAGCTGTTCTTCTTCAATCTCTTTTTTGGGCTTAAGGTCTTCAAGTGTAAGTTTTCTTGCCATCTGCTCACCTATTGCAGAGACTTGATATTCAGCTTCAGCATAAAAAGTAAACGGATAAGAATAGAAATAACATGGTATGTTGAGTACCCCAGTCCAGATTCAATCCGGTAGAGAGCTGGCTCCAGATGTAAAATGTTTTCAGACACAACTACTGTATAAAAAAGAACTCTGCAAGATGCAAACAGAAAAGTAAAATTTTGGGTTTAGTTCTAAAATAAAAAATAACCGATCATTAGGTCTTTTTGAATTCTCCTTTCAATAGTCAGCAATACGGAATGTTAATAGTAAAAATGCTGCCCTTTCCGATCTCGCTCTCAACCCATACACTGCCACCGTGCATCTCAACATAATTTTTGACAAGGATGAGACCAAGTCCTGTTCCTTCGTATTCGCGTGTCATGTATGAGTTCAGCTGTTGAAAAGGCTGGAATAGCCTGGCCAAGTCCTTTGTTGCAATTCCTATGCCGTTATCTGTCACACTGATCTCAAGCATATTGTCAATACGATCTGCAGTGATGCCTACATGTCCTTTTTCATGTGTGAATTTAATGGCATTGCTCGTAAGGTTGTATAGGGTCTGTTTGAATTTGAGTATATCTGCATTGATGATTCCAAGCTCTGATGCGATCTTGATATCAAGCTCGATGTTCTTCTTGATCGCAAGCGGGTATGTTAGTATCTTTACCTCTTCTATAGCATCAGAAACCGGGAAATATTCATAATTAAGTTCCATTTTTCCTGCGTCTATTTTTGAAAGGTCAAGGATATCATTGATGAGTTCCAGCAGATGTTTACCGCCATTTGAAATATGATTGATGTACTTTAACTGTTTTTCATTCAGAGTCCCGGTAGTTCCGTCAATCAGCATATCAGAAAACCCTATGATGGAATTAAGTGGAGTTCTCAGCTCATGGCTCATGGTTGACAGGAACTCTCCCTTACTCCTATTTGCATCTTCGGCAGCCAGTTTAGCATACAGCAACATCTCTTCTGCCTGCTTTCTTTCAGTAATGTTCCTGCAAACACAAAATATCAGTTTTTCCTCCTCGAAGAAGGCCCCGTTTGCACTTATTTCAACTTCAATGGAAGTGCCATCCTTACAGAGGTGACGTGTCTCAAAATGATTGCCTGATTCGTTGACACGTTTAAGCATTTCAAGCAATTCCTCACGTGTCCATTGGATGTCCCAGTCCCAAACATGTAACTGGAGGATCTCATTCTGGGAATAGCCGAGCATATCCGCAAATTTCTGGTTCACCTCGTACACCTTGCCATTCCGGTCAAGGATAACTATCCCATCGTTAGACTGTTCTATCAGGATACGTCTTCTTGCTGCTTCTTCGGCAATTCTGATCTCAGCCATCTTACTTTCTGTGATATCTATTAAGACAAGGGTCAGGCCTGTTATATTTTGGGCATCGTCTTTCAGAGGACTGTAAGTATTAGAATACCACCGCCTGTTGAGTGAAGAATCCCCGTATTCTTCAACAAGCGTGAACTCTTCGCCAGCGAGTACCCGATCAAAATTCTTTTTTGCTTTTTCCCTGTCTGCAGGATCAGTGATGTAATTAAGCATGCTTACGCCAATTTCGATCTTGGCACCCCATATCTGCTCCATAGTTATCTCATGGTTCTTGTTGAAAGCAAGATATTGGTATTGTATGTCAAGAGCGAATATAACGATTTCTTTCGGGCTTTCCAATACTCCCTGTAATAGATTGTATGCCTGTCGGTACTTCTGTTCAGTTTGTTTTAAAGTTTCTTCTGCCGCTTTACGTTCGGTGATATCATGCACAAAACCATCAATTGTAAATGATCCGCCTTTCAATGCAAAGTTCTTTCTTGCGTTCATTAAAAGCCATATACGCTTGCCATCTGAACGCAAAGCCTCAAATTCAAAAAACTTCACATATCCCTGTGTTCTGATCAGATTCACTATTTCTTCACTGCTTTTTAGGTCAGCAAATAACTGTTTTCCCATATTCTCGCTATAATTTATGACCTGATCAGGAGTATTCAGACCTAAAATGTGGGCCATTTCTGGATTGGTTTGGACGACTTTTCCCTCTGAACTTATACGGAACATCCCAACCGGCACATTGTCTATGAAGTTCTGAAGCTTTGCCTCATTCTCTTTCAGTTCGTTCTGAGTCCTTTTACGTGACAGCTGGTTATTCAGGATACTTCCCAGTAACACAGTTCCAGCAGGATAGATAAGCATTACTGGCAAACTAATGTATTTTATGACCTCAAAGGCAAATGGCCAGGGAAGCAGCAACGTGCATATAAGCATAAAAATGTGAACTAAAACACCAAAAATGTATAGATCAAATCTCCCTAAGGCTTTTTGTAATCTATTATGGTATCGTCTCCACAATAGTCCTATTGTTACAGAACACCCAATTACAGAAACACCCATAACTACTCCAACACCGCCCAAATAGACGCGGTAAGAAGCTATAATAAGGGCTCCGATGATCACAGGAATAAAACCAAAGAAGAGGCCTGTTATGCTTAGCAGGATTGAGCGGGTATCAAAGAATAACCCAAAGGAAAGCTCCCATGGATTTAACATCAAAGCAATACCAATGAGGCCAATGATTATACCAAAAATTATACTTTTCAGGCGCGTATCTATGTTCGCATTAGAAAAAAGAATATCATAAGCCACACCTAACGCAAGAAGTAACGCTGCATTATTTATGAGGGTGATTATCATTTCAGTATCCATGCAAGACCTTCTCTAAAAAAAACATGTATTCGAATGAACCTTTTTATGTAGCTTTGATTAAGCAGTTATTGAAACTTGCGTGACCTTGGGATATATTTTAATCTTTTGCAAGTATATTTATTTGGTAATATATAAAAGATGTGCTGATGTGAAAATAAGCGGAAATGGATTTTTATAGAATATTAAGAACAAACTGAAGGAAAGAAGATATGCAGCAAAATTGGACGCTGCCCGGGCTTACAAAATAAATAAAAACTCTCAAACCAAAACAGGTTCTATGCAAACTATCAAAGGAAAACTGGTAGATGTTATCCAACGGGATATTTATAATGCAATCGTCTTTATTGAGGACGGGAAGGTCCAAAATGTCCAAAGGACGGAAGAGGAGTTTGATAAATATTTACTCCCCGGATTCATAGATGCTCATGTCCACATCGAAAGTTCAATGCTAAAACCTTCTGAATTTGCCAGAATGGCTGTCAGACATGGTACTGTTGCTACGGTATCCGACCCACACGAAATAGCTAATGTGTGTGGTCTTGAAGGTATCTTTTACATGATAAGGGAATCAGAAAACGTACCTGTAAAAATACATTTTACTGCTCCAAGTTGTGTGCCTGCAACAGAATTTGAAAACACTGGCCATAGTTTGTCAGCAAAGGAAATAGGAATACTGATGCAAGAGCCAAAAATAGTTGCATTGGGCGAAATGATGAACTACCCTGGTGTATTGAATGACGATCCTGAGGTATATGCTAAGATCAAAGCTGCCTTTGATGCAGGTAAACCGGTTGACGGCCATGCACCTGAGCTTGGAGGGGAAGACCTTAAAAAATACATCCGTGCAGGGATAAGTACGGACCACGAATGTACCCGGCTGGAAGAAGCCCTGGACAAAATAGAAAATGGTATGCATATACTGATCAGGGAAGGCTCTGCTGCACAAAACTTCGATACTCTTCATCCTCTTATCGCGAGGTACCCTGAATCATGTATGTTCTGCACAGATGACTGTCATCCTGATCATCTTGAGGCGGGGCATATTAACAGACTTGTGTCCAGAGCAGTAGCTGCAGGTCACGATCTCTTCGATGTATTGCGGGTCTCTTCCTTCAATGCATCAAAACACTATAAGATCAATGCCGGAATGTTACAGCCAGGAGATCCGGCAGATCTCATAATTGTCAATTCCCTGGATAAAATGGATGTTGTTGCAACTTATATAGACGGAAAACCCGTGTTTGAAAATGGTACAGTGCTGTTTCAGTCATCTGTATCAAAACCGATCAATAATTTCAAATTAACCAAAAAGATCAAACCGGAACAACTGGAAGTATACTCGGGTGCTGATCATTTTAAGATCATACAGGCTTTTGATGGCTCCCTTTTCACAGATATTCTGGAACACCGGCTCCCAAAGAAAAATGGAAAGGTATTTGCGGATCCTGCGAACGGGATCAACAAGATCGCAGTAATTAACCGTTATACGGAAGATCCAGTGCCTTCCATAGGGTTCATTAAGGGTTTCGACATCAAAAAAGGAGCAATAGCTTCCACAGTTGCCCATGATTCCCATAACATTATAGCTATAGGAACGGATGATGTGGATTTGGCTTTGGTCATTAACAGACTTATCGGATCAAGAGGCGGTCTGGCTCTGTCAGACGGAGTGAATATATATCATCTTCCTCTGTCGATAGCCGGACTGATCTCTGATGAACAAGCGGGTATCGTTATTGAAACCTATGAAAAGCTGAACGAAAAGATCCGCCAAATAGGATGTAACTTAAACTCAGCTTTCATGACAATGTCGTTCATGGCATTATTGGTAATACCAAAATTAAAGATAAGTGACAAAGGTTTATTTGACGTATCACAATTCAAATTGACAGTTCTGGAAAAAGATACTTAAATGCAAGAAATCCGTGACTACTCCACAGCCGAAGACTTGCAGGAAAGAGTAGTTCATTAGATAAGGATTATTAGAAAACCTGCTAACACAATTCCCACTGATAAAAGCAGTATCATGTACAAGATGATTCCAATGTCTGGATCCATAAATATACATTTATGCTATTTCAGATATAGATTTTATTTTTCTGTATATGTAGAGATTTGATGGCTCATTGCTTTCCGTATTTTTCCGGTATTTTCTGGTCAGGTGTGACCCCATAGAACTTAGTCCTTGCCTTACCCCAGATACAGCCATTTTTGCCGCATATCTTCAGTTCAAGGTCCTGTATAGCCTTACAGATACTATTGCCTGCTCTTGCTCCTTTACAGACGATACAATACTTTTCACAGAATACTGGTGGTTTATGATTGACTGCCATATTACAACTTCCTGGGAAATGGGTCCGGGAGGATTGCGATAAACTGCTGATCCCTACGGATAAAATTTACTTTTTATACGAACCCATGGATGTCAGGGGTTTATCGGGATCCTCCGCTGCTTTAACATTTCCAAAATGTCTCAATTGGTCAGTTTTGATCCTGCTGCTTTTGCTCTGCCCATCAATTCAGCGTTACTTTTCACTGAACCTGGCTCGCTGTACCCTGCAGCTATGATAGTATCGATGGTCTCTATCCCCATGAAATTCTTGATGTTCCCTGCAAACTCATTGAATACCGCTGCATAAATACCAGCGTCAGGTGCACCATGTGAACCAACGAGTACAGCTTTTTTCCCGGGTGCCACACGGGGAGAGAAATCCGGATTGATGAGGGAATAGCATCTGTCCAGGAACAGGCGCATCTGGCCTGTGAACTGGCTGAAATATATGGGGGAGCCCAGTACAATGGCATCTGCTTTTATGATCGAGTTCAGGACCCTGGTCAGGTCATCCTGTAATTTGCATTTATCATGTATCTTACAATAGCCACATCCCTGACAACCTTTGAACTCCAGTTCATTAAGATAGAATATCTCTGTTTCGGCCCCTGCCTCTGCTGCTGATTCAAGGGTCTGTTTGACAAGCGTTGCTGTATTTCCATTCATGCGCGGGCTTCCGATAATACCTATTGCCTTCATATGTTCGCCTCTGGATCATATTGAAATGGGCTACCCATCAAGGGTAATCTTCTATTCTATTTAGATTAACTATATTTATATACCATACAATCATTCAGGATAGTAACTTACCCATGTGATATAATGCAAAACATAGAAAGTGATCATTGCACTCTAAACCATTGTAATTGTCCCATCGAGGCAACCTTGAACGTCATCGGAGGCAAATGGAAACCCATGATACTGTGCCTGCTGGCCAATGATACTTTACGGTATAATAAGATCCAGCAGCTCATTCCTGAGGTATCTCCAAAGATGCTCACAAAACAGCTGAGAGAACTTGAAGCTGATGGGCTGGTGGCAAGAAAAATGTACCCGGAGATCCCGCCAAAGGTCGAATATTCAATAACAGATTTTGGAAGAACCGTTCTGCCGGTCTTAAAAACATTGCTGGACTGGGGAGCCGAATATCTGGGAAAGAAGTGTATTGTAACAATGCAAGTGGAACAAATTGAATTATTGAAGTTATAGTTCTTATGAAATGTGATCCTTTTACATGGAAAGTAGATGTCAAAGCCAGCTTCAAAACATTGTATTTCTTTCCTTTTTGCTACATTTTCATACAAATAACGCATATTTTACGAAACTTATATGTATGTCAAGCGGATACTTATTAATTAATCAAAATAGGGGAGATGCAATATGAAAACACTTGTTACATATATGAGCCAGACAGGAAACACAAAGAAAATAGCGGAAGCCATTTATGGCGAACTTGAAGGGGAAAAGGCGATCAAGCCCATATCTGAGGTCAAGGACCTTGAAGGATATGATCTTGCTTTCATCGGCTTCCCTATAATGCAGTTCGATATTCCGCCAGTGGTAAAGAATTTTTTATCAGCTAGTACTAAAGGCAAAAAAATTGCAATATTCATGACACATGCTGTTCCTGAAGGATTCGAAGCCATCCATTCGTGGACCGGTTCCTACGAGCAGGCCGCAGCTGGCGCAAAGATCCTCGGTGCATTTGATTGCCAGGGTGAGCTTGCCCAGCCTGTAATTGACATGCTGTTAAAGGCCGATGATCCGCAGATGAAAGCATTTGGTGAGATGGGACCATCAACAAAAGGACAGCCTGATGAGTCCAGAGTAAAGAAAGCGAAGGCATTTGCCAAGGAAGTACAGGCAAAAGCCTGATATCACAAAGATGGAAAGGAGTTCTTTTTCAGGACTCCTGCTATTTGTTTTTTAAACAATATCATGAAAACAATATTAATGTTGTATCAAATATGATGTTGTACAAATTAACTCATAAGTCAGCTGTCATGTAACTTTGATATGGATGTATATCTCCAAACCTTGATCTTTCACATCAAATATCTAATATAGAAATTGATGTTATGGACAAGGTTAATGTGTTAACATTCCTTCATAAAATTAAAAAACGATTCTTTTGTTAATGATAACTTTAAACGTTCATTTACCAGATCAATGAATACCTGCAGGTATTGGGGAGGCACACAGTTAAGGCTCTCACTTCCATTCTGTGTAAGTGACAGCAAATACTGCAAGTCTTCCGTACCAAGTTTTTCCAGCCTTTTCCTGAAATCATTTTCATCGGTGGCAAAATGATTGGCAAGAGGCGGAAGGATAGATCTGTATGGAGCACCTGAACCTGCACAATCCAGGCCTTTACACTCAGGAGCTACCTGCTTTAATAGATCAATATCTTTTTGTGATAGATCTCTGGACATTTTATGTATTCCTTTCCTTCTTTAACTGCTGGCTTAGTATGATATCAATCTTATTTATCTCTATATATTATGTTCTTAACAATAATACTTTTACGCTATCATCATTGATTGATAATGTCAGAAGATATTGAAAATCATACAAGTCCAGAGGTTATACTTATATAGTAACGTGTTCTAGGACTTTTCAAACCTGGTGTTATGTTATGGCGGATAAGAGGAAAAAAAAGGATAAAGTAAAATATAAAGGCTCCTTCGAAGAGATCTTTGGTCCAGGTTATTTTGTTCATATAGAGGATCTGGTAGAAAAAATGATAGAAAATCTGGGGCCAAGCTTTAACAAGATGCCGGGACCTCTTGTCTACGGTTTTTCTGTCATAGGTCATTCAGAGGGTGAAACCTTGATAAGAGAGTTCGGCGGCTTACCTGTCGAATCTGGAACAGAGGTATTTGAAGAAAAGAATTCCTTTGTCCGGAAACGCAAGCCTTTGATAGATATAGTAGAAACGGATGAAAAAATATATGTTACTGCCGAAATTCCGGGAATATCCACGGGTGAGATCATTCTCAAAGCCACAGACAGTTCCCTTGATCTTAAGGCATCTCACGGCGGATGTAAGTACTCAGAACACATACCACTCTCATCAAAAGTTGATCCTGAAAGTGCAACGGCAACTTACCGCAATGGAGTACTGGAAGTTGTCCTAAAGATATTCAACTCTGATAAGACAGTGCTGGTGCATATCGAATAGATCGTTTCTTTTGTATCATGGTCCATTCTACTTTTACAAGTATTTAATAATTAATATACATCGTTTTCCCAGTACGTAACTAGTAGAAATTCTTTTGGTATATATAGTCCAAATCCATCATTAAAAACAATTATATATGGGTAAAATAATGGGGGTAGGCATGGACCCATTCATATCAATAACCTTAGCTGTCTTCCTACCATTCTTACTGGCTCTTGCCGTGCCAGCAGTAGAGAAGTTGATAAAACACAGAGTTGGCTGGTTTGCTTCACTCATCGCTTTAATAAGTTTTCTGCTGGTTATAAGTTTCGTTCCTCTTGTAATACATGGTGAACACTTCCAGGCATCTGTGGAGTGGATTCCCTCAATGGGTATTGAATACAGCATATATGTGGATGGCCTGAGCATTCTTTTCGGTCTCATTATAACAGGCATCGGCATAATAATTATGTCTTATTCGAATGCATACATGGGCCATAAGGAAGATCTGCCCAGGTATTACCAATGGCTTCTCCTGTTCATGGGCTCCATGCTGGGAATGGTATTCGCTGCCAATACAATAATGCTCTTTATTTTCTGGGAACTCACCAGTATCACTTCTTTCATGCTTATCGGTTACTGGAGGAACAAGCCTGAATCGGTTTATGGTGCCACTAAATCTCTGCTGGTGACAGCAGCAGGCGGACTTTTCATGCTTGCAGGTTTCATCGTGTTGCGTTCTATAACTGGCACTTTCGATATACCCGCCATCCTGCATAATGAAACACTGATATCAATGGTGCAAGGACATGAATTGTTCCTGGCAGCCCTTATTTTGATATTTATCGGAGCGGCATCAAAATCCGCCCAGGGTCCTTTCTATATATGGCTTCCGAACGCAATGGAAGCACCCACTCCGGTCAGTGCATTCCTGCACTCAGCCACCATGGTGAAAGCTGGAATATACCTCGTTGCCAGGGTCCATCCCATATTCTCGGGCACAGAAGCCTGGTTCATACTGGTCAGCGGAACCGGGATTATCACAATGCTGGTTGCAGGTTTCCTGGCTTTCAGGCAGATCGATATAAAAGCCCTGCTTGCGTACTCGACGATCAGTCAGCTGGCATACATAATGACGATGTACGGCTATACTACATATCAGGAACCAGGAATTGGAGTTGCTGCAGCAACCTTCCACCTGTTTAATCATGCAACGTTCAAAGCATGTCTTTTCCTTGTGGCCGGTATCGTCGCACATGAAGCTGCTACCCGTGATATTACGCGGCTAGGTGGTTTACGACATGAAATGCCCATCACATTCATTATTGCAACGATTGGGGCTCTTTCCATGGCCGGAGTGCCCCCGCTAAATGGTTTTTTGAGCAAGGAAATGTTCTACGAATCTTCCATTGAGATGGGACACGCACTGGGAAGTCCTTTTACGTTCATCATTCCGGCACTGGCGGTGGCAGGTGGTGTGTTCACATTTGCCTATTCCATTAAGTTCATAGCTGCCATTTTCCTGGGCAAGCGCCCTGAGAAAGGGTTACCTTCCCATATCCACGATCCTTCTTTCGTTATGATCATACCTGCAGCTTTCCTTGCCGGACTGATCATACTGTTCGGACTTGTGCCCTCCATAGCTGTGCAAAATCTCGTCGAACCTACAGCTTCCTCAATAATGATGGAAGCCCAGCACCTTCATGTAAAGCTCTGGCATGGACTGACAGGTTCCCTTGCAATGACCCTTGTAACCTTCCTGCTGGGCATTGCAGTCTACACAAAGTATGACTCTATAGCCGAATGGCAGAACAGTTTCAACCGTAAGTTCCCGATGATCAGTGTCAATTACGTATATGACGGTCT
>AMWB02156387.1_pt2 | contig 15222 bp, 12 predicted proteins | sample 200311 | NCBI WGS metagenome assembly AMWB02 (sample SAMN02737377, study PRJNA173069) | bioreactor metagenome | biome: anode biofilm in microbial fuel cells | place: USA: California | collected 2010-12-16 | reverse complement strand
TCCGCCGCCGATCGGATTGGATAGCGGGTGAACCAGAACCACGCAAGCATAGCATCAGAGGCGCCGGGGAGGTCTCCTCGCCGGATGATACGAACTCGCAGCCGCCGGGCGGAACGTGTGAAAACGGTCTGCTCAAACAGGCGTCTCCTCCGGCGAGGAGACCTCCCCGGCGCCGACCCGCATGAATGCACACCATAGAATCATTTTTCAAAAAGGAACGCTTATGATACAGAAAACGACTATCGTCGACATCAAGGAAAGAAAAAAAACCGGTCCTCCGATCACCATGCTGACCGCCTATGATTATCCCTGGGCCCTTCTCGTGGACCGCGGCGGCATCGATATGATTCTCGTGGGGGATTCCCTCGGGATGGTGGTTCTGGGCTACAAAGACACCGTGTCGGTCACGATGGACGAGATGATCCACCACGTCAAGGCGGTAAGCCGCGTGGTCGAAAGCGCGCTCGTGGTGGGTGACATGCCTTTCGGCACCTACAATGTTTCCGTGGAAAACGCCGTGGAAAACGCCAATCGGATGATGAAAGAAGGCCGGGCCGATTGCGTGAAGCTCGAAGGCGGCAGAACGATGGCCCCGGTGGTGGAGGCCATCGTCCGGTCCGGAACGCCCGTCCAGGGTCACATCGGCCTGACACCCCAGACCGCATCGGCACTGGGCGGCTTCAAGGTGCAGGGCAAGAGCGCCGAAGCTGCCCGCGCCCTGATCGAAGATGCCGGGGCCCTCGAGGCGGCGGGGTGCTTTTCCATCGTTCTGGAGGCGATTCCGTCGCCGATCGCCCGGATGGTCACCGAGGCGATCGCCGTCCCGACCATCGGTATCGGGGCGGGCATCCACTGCGACGGCCAGGTGCTGGTCACCCACGATATGGTGGGCCTCTTCGATAGGTTCACACCCAAATTCGTCAAACAATACGCTAAAATCAGCGATACCATCGCATCGGCCATCGCCGCCTACGCCGATGACGTTCAAAACCGGCGCTTTCCCGAAGAACAGCACAGCTTCACCATGAAAACCGACGAGCTGGACAAGGTGGAAAAGCAGCAATAAAGGCATGCCAAAGGAAAAATGATGACGCCATCCTATCAGATTTTCCCGGTCGGAACCATCCACAAAGACGGTGACGCCACGACAATCGAGATCCGGAACGAATACCGGGACGCCATGGACGGCCTGGCCGGATTCTCGCACATCACGGTCCTCTACTGGTTCCACCAAAACGACACCCCCGAAAAACGGGGCATCCTGAAGGTCCATCCGAGAAAAGACGACACCAACCCCCTGACCGGCGTGTTCGCCACCCATTCCCCCTGCCGCCCCAATCTCATCGCCGTCACCCGGTGCGGAATCCTGGGAATCGAAGGCGGCACCATCCATATCGACGCGATCGACGCCTTCGATCAGACGCCGGTCATCGACATCAAGGCCTACATCCCGAAAGACAACATATCCGAAGCGGAGGTGCGGGTGCCGGCATGGGTGAACAGGTGAAACATCCCGCCCAGGAAACATGAACCGCAATTCAATGTGATCAGGAGGGCATGATGAAAAAAAGGGCTAAGAAATCAACGGCGCTTTATGAAATCAAGGTAACCCTGGCGGGCAGCAAGCCACCGATATGGCGAAGGATGGTGGTCAAGGACACAACCCGGTTAGACGATCTTCATTCCATTTTGCAAATCGCCATGGGATGGTCCGATTACCATTTGCATCAGTTCAGGGTTGGAAACACTTTCATCGGGGTTCCGGATCCCGAGTTCGACATGGAGGTGACGGATGAACGCAACCTCTACCTGAAGGACATCCTTACCGAACCGAAAGACAGTTTTTTTTATGAATATGATTTTGGCGACGGCTGGGATCATAAAATTGTTCTCGAAAAGATTCTTCCACCGGATTCTTCCTCCTCTCCCAGAGTCATCAGAGGAAAAAAAGCCTGTCCGCCGGAAGACTGTGGAGGCATGTGGGGATACGCCCAGTTTTTGGAGGCCGTCCAGGATCCCACTCATGAAGAACATGAATCGATGCGCGAATGGGTTGGCGGGGAATTTGATCCGGACACCTTTGACATGGACGCCGTCAATCGAGAACTCGATGCGATGAAATTATAACCCGACAGCCGGATAAGATAAAGGTTGATGTTCAACCTGAAATCGACTTTGCCTGGGAGATATTGGAATGGACATGCAATATACGACAACCATCAAGATGTTGGAACGTCTGCGGGCGGAATCGATTGCCGCCGGCGGGGAAAAAAAACTGGACGTTCAGCATGAAAAGGGCAAGCTGAGCGCCCGGGAGCGAATCGACCTCCTGCTGGACGACGGAACCTTCGAGGAGTTCGATGTCCTGAAGGTCGGCCGCGGCGGGGCGGCGGGCGATTCCAGGACCTATCCCGGCGACGGCGTCATTACCGGACACGGGGCGATCGACGGCCGCGAGGTCTTCGTGTTCAGCCAGGATTTTACGGTGGTCGGGGGGTCGCTGGGAGAGGCCCATGCCCAGAAGATCTGCAAGGTCATGGATCTGGCGGTCAAGGTCGGCGCGCCGATCATCGGCCTCAACGACTCGGGCGGCGCCCGCATTCAAGAGGGGGTGGACGCCCTTGCGGCCTACGGCGAGATCTTTCACCGCAACGTGAGATCGAGCGGCGTCGTTCCCCAGATTTCCTGCATCATGGGACCCTGCGCCGGCGGCGCCGTCTACAGCCCGTCGATCACCGATTTCGTGTTCATGGTGCAGGAGTCCTCCAACATGTTCGTCACGGGGCCTTCCGTCGTCAAGACGGTGACCCACCAGGAGATCACCGCAGAAGAGCTCGGTGGGGCCGCGGTACACGCCCAGACGAGCGGGGTCGCCCATTTCACGGCGCCCAACGACCTGCTGTGCCTGCGCGAGATCCGCCGCCTGGTGAGCTATCTGCCCTCCAACAACAAGCAGCGCGCACCGCTGCTCGATCTTCGGGATCCCGCCGACCGCACCGATCCGGCCCTCGATTTTCTGGTCCCCGAGAACCCGAACCAGACCTACGACATGAACGTGCTGATCTACAGTATTTTAGACGGCGCCGAGTTTTTCGAGGTGCATGCGCGCTTTGCCAGAAACATCATCTGCGGCTTCGGCAGGCTGGGCGGGCAGACCATCGGCCTGGTCGCCAACCAGCCCGCCGTTCTGGCGGGCGTTCTGGACAACGACGCCTCGATCAAGGCCGGACGATTCGTCCGCTTCTGCGATGCGTTCAACATTCCGCTGATCTCCCTGGTGGACGTGCCCGGCTTCATGCCCGGACCGGACCAGGAGCACGGCGGCATCATCCGGCACGGCGCCAAGCTCCTCTACGCCTTTACCGACGCCACCGTGCCGCGGATCTCGGTCATCGTGCGGAAGGCTTACGGCGGAGCGTATCTCGTGATGAATTCCAAGCACATTCACTGTGATGTCAATTATGCCTGGCCCACGGCCGAGATCGCCGTCATGGGGCCCAAGGGCGCGGCCGAGGTGATCTACCGCCGGGAGATTCAATCGGCCGAAAATCCCGAGGCGGCATTGAACGAAAAGATGGAGGAATACCGCCGCACCTTCGCCAATCCCTTCCTGGCGGCGCAGCGGGGCTACATCGACGATGTCATATTTCCGCGGGACACGCGCCACCGGCTGATCCGGACGCTGCAGGTTCTGGAAGGCAAAGAGGCAAAGGCAACGCTTAGAAAACATGGAAACATTCCCCTGTGAGGTCCGCATGTTCAAAAAAATTCTGATCGCCAACCGAGGTGAAATCGCCGTCCGCATCATCCAGACCTGCCGCCGGATGGGCGTCGGCACCGTGGCCGTCTACTCCGAGGCGGACGCCCGCGCCCTGCACGTCCAGGAGGCCGATGAAGCCGTGCCGATCGGCGGCATGCAGGCCCAGGCATCGTATCTCAACACCGACAGGGTGATTGCCGCGGCCCTCTCGACCGGATGCGAAGCGGTTCATCCGGGCTACGGCTTCCTCTCCGAGAACCCGGCCTTTGCCGGTGCCGTCACGGCGGCGGGTCTCACATTCATCGGACCGCCCGCTTCCGCCATCCGGCTGATGGGTGACAAGATCGCGTCCAAGGCGCTGGCCGTCAAGGCCGGCGTACCGGTCATCCCGGGGCATATCGATGCACTGAGCGATGTGGATGCGGCGCTCGCCGCGGCGGACAAGATCGGATACCCGGTGCTGCTCAAACCCGCCGCGGGCGGCGGCGGCAAGGGCATGCGCATCGTATCTGCGCCCGAAGAGATGGCCGGCGCCCTGACGGCAAGCCGGCAGGAGACCGAAAAGGCCTTCAACGACAGCCGCATTTTCATGGAGCGGTATATCGAGCGGCCCCGTCACATTGAAATCCAGGTGCTGGCCGATGCCCACGGCAACATCGTCCACCTGGGCGAACGGGAATGTTCGATTCAGCGCCGGTATCAGAAGATCATCGAGGAATCCCCCTCGCCGGCCGTCGACGCTGCGTTGCGTAAGCGCATGGGCCAATCCGCCTGCGCGCTGGCCCGCAGCGCCGGGTATGTCAATGCCGGCACCATCGAATTCGTGATGGACAGCCGGAAGGCGTTTTATTTTCTGGAGATGAACACCCGGCTCCAGGTCGAGCATCCGGTCACCGAAATGGTGACGGGGCTCGACCTTGTCGAACTCCAGCTCAAGATTGCCACGGGCCTGCGCCTTCCCTTCGACCAGGCGGGCGTCGGCTTCGCCGGCTGGGCCATGGAGGCGCGCATCTGCGCGGAAGATCCGGCCCGGAGCTTCATGCCCGCCACCGGCATGATCACCCGGTACGCCGAGCCTGTGGGAAAGGGTCTTCGGGTCGACAGCGGCGTCAGAACGGGCAGCAAGATCGGGGTATACTACGATTCGCTTCTCGCCAAGGTGATCTGCCGGGGGGAAGACCGGGAGGAAACCCGGACCTGCCTTATCGAGGCGCTCAACAGGTATCATATCGAGGGCGTTACCACGAACATCGATTTCGTGAACGGCGTGCTCAGCCATCCGGCATTCGCGGCGGCCGACATCTCGACCGGCTTCATCGACCGGCATTTCGACGGCGACCGGGCAAAGCAGCCGCCGGACGCCCACAGCCTCGAACTGGCCGCCCTGACGGCAACCCTGATCTATCATGTCCGGAGAGCCGCCGTCCGGCAGTCGCTCCAGCCGATGGTGTCGCGGATCGGCCGCAGAAGAGGGATGGATGACCGGCACCGCTATTTCGTCCGATCCGAAAACGACACCTGGGCGATCACGCTCGAGGGCACGACCGCCGCCAGGCACTGGCGCATTCAGGTCGGCGGCCGGTGGCACGCGGTCGAAGCCCCCGACTTCGAATTTTACCGCAGGCGGCTCAAGTTGAAGATCGACGGCCAGACCCATTATTTTCGGATGCATCACGAGCAGTCCTTTGTGTTCACGGCCTTCAACGGGCTCAGGCGGCTTTTCGAATGCTACACCCCAAAGGAATGGGAGCTGATCTCCCATATGCCGGTCAGGACCGAACAACAGCCCGACAACGTCCTGCTGTGTCCCATGCCGGGACTGGTGGTGGATGTTTTTGCAAAGAAGGGCGAAGCCGTTTTTCGCGGCCAGAATCTCGTGGTGCTGGAATCGATGAAAATGGAAAGCGGCGTCGCCTCCCCCTGCGACGGCGTCGTGTCCGAGGTTCGGATCCGCCCCGGACAGGCCGTGGAAACCGGAGAGGTTCTCGTGATGTTCGAAGCATAATGGATACATAAAAAAATGAACACTGCCGCCGCAGCAACCAAAGGTTTTCCGTTCAAAACGTTGTTAAGCTTTTTGGGCCCCGGCTTCCTTGTCACGGTCGGGTTCATCGATCCCGGCAACTGGGCCACGAACATCGAGGGCGGATCGCGGTTCGGCTATGATCTTCTGTGGGTCATCACTCTCAGTACGATCATGCTGATCGTCATCCAGAACATGGCCGCGAAGCTGGGCATCGCGACCGGAAAATCGCTTGCGGTCAATATTCGCGAGCGGTTCAAGGCGCCGGTATCGGCGTTTCTCGGGCTGACGGTGGTGCTGGCGTGCGTTGCCACCGATGTGGCGGAGCTTCTGGGCGGGGCCATCGGCTTCAATCTTCTCTTCGGTATGCCGCTCTGGCTGGGGGCGCTCGTTACGGTATTTCTCGAGGTGTTTCTTATCGTCAGCCAGCGGTATCACAGGCTCGAGGTCATCATCATGGGCTTTTTGGCGATCATCGGCCTCTGCTACCTCGTGGAGATTGTCATCGTGAAGCCCGACTGGACGTCGGCGGTTCCCCCGATGTTCATTCCGACCGTGGGCGGAGACAGCATTTATATCGCCATGGGCATGCTGGGCGCGGTGGTGATGCCCCACAATATATTTCTCCACTCCAACGTCATTCACAGCCGGGACTGGGGCATCTCGGAAACCGAAAAGATGACGCTGCTGCGCTATGAGAAGTTCGATACCTTTGCCGCCATGATGATGGGATGGCTGGTGAACTCGGCGATGATCATCGTAGCGGCGGCCGTCTTCTCGCGCCATCATATCCTGGTCGACAGCATCGAACAGGCATCGCTGACCCTCGCCCCGCTGGCCGGACCGCTGGCCGGATTCCTCTTCGCCGTGGCGCTTGTCTTCGCCGGGGTCGGCTCGTCGGTCACGTCGTCGATGGCCGAGGTCAACGTCATCACCGGCTTTCTGGGAAAGCCGGAGGATCCCCGAACGCTGCTCTACAGAATCTCTGTTTTCATTACGGCCATCCCGTCGTTCGTCATCATCCTCATGGCCATGGATACCTTTCGGATTCTCATCTTCAGCCAGGTCGTATTGAGCATCCAGCTTCCCTTCACCCTGATTCCGCTCTTGATCCTCTGCCGCGACAAAACCCGCATGGGCCGCTTCCGCAGCGGCCGGATGGAGTTCTCCGCCGCGGCAATCATCTCGGGCATCGTCATCGTCTTGAACATCTATCTCTTCTATTCGACCGTTACCGGGGGAGGCTGAGATGCAGATCTATAAAACGATCCTCGTCACCATGGACTGTACCGCCATCGATGATGTCATCATCGAACACGTCCAGGCCCTGGCGCTGCAGAACCATGCCCATGTATATCTCCTGCACGTCGTCCATTCGCACACGATCGATCAGGAACGGACCCTGCGCGAACAGGCCGAAGCCTGGCTCGATCCCCGAAAGGAGAAACTGCTGGCGCAAGGCATCGACACCGATATCGTATTCAGAAGCGGGGAGCCCGACAGGGAGATTCTGAAGGAAATAGAGGAAAAGAATTATGATCTGGTGGCCATGGCGACCCACGGCCACTCTTTTCTGGGAAAAATCCTGTTTGGAAGCGTCGCCCGAACCCTCAGAAACAAGATCGGCATACCGCTGCTGCTGATCGGGCCCGGGCGATAATCCGCCGACGGACGGGAGCGCCGCCTTGCGCCGGGAAGCGGCACGCCCTTTCCAGGCTGTGCCGCTTCTCTCGGGTCCCCGGTGAAAAAAGGCGTCAGGTCTGGTCGACCATCTTCTCTCTTTCCCAGAACCGCACCTTGCGGCATGCTGCGATAAACCCTTTGGCGGCATCGGGCGCATCGAGTGCGATGCAGCCCTTGTCGAGCATCTCCATGATGCCGGCGGCCGCCATGAGCGGTTTTGCCGCGGCACTGTAGCCGATGAACTTGCAGTGGGCGAAGGCATCGCTCACGAAATCGCGGGCGGTCGCATCCTTTGAAAGTTTTTCGGCGCCCTCCGCCGACGGAAGGAGGACGACGGCGTCATACATCACCGACGGTCCGCCGTCGATCTTGTCGTTGGCCTTGACGTGATTGCCCTTGCTGTCCTTGACGCCGCCGACCCGGGGGGCGATCACCTCGACCATGGCGCCTTCATCGCCCGCCGCGCTTTTCACCGCCATAAACAGATCGGCATCGGCGCCGTCGGTCATCAGCACGCCGACCTTGCGGCCCTTGAATGATTTGGGGCCGTTTTTGACAATGCTCAGTTTCTCCGATGGTTTCAGATCCTTGCGCGTCGGCATCGCCGCATCGGCCGGATCGGGCATTGTTTCGATCCCCAGACCGTCGGCCACCTTTTTCGCCAGCGCTTCATCGATATTCAGCAGGTGGGAGACCATCCGTTCGCGCACCGCGTCCCGCTCGGCCTTGCTCAGCTCGAAGACGAGCGCATCACCGATGTGCTTTTGTTCGATCGGCGTCTGGCTGATATAGAACTGCCGCGCCTGGCTGTAGTGATCGGCAAAGGTATCCGAGCGCACGCGTTGTTTCTTCCCCTCGACGTTGAGAGGATAGGTGGTGAAGCCTTTTTTTGCATCCTCGCGCGGACCGCCTTCGGCCCCCCAGCTGTTGGGCTCGTAGTTGATGCGCCCCTTGGGATTGTGCATCGCCATGTGACCGTCTTGCATGAGGTGGCGCACCGGGCATTTCGGCGCATTGATGGGAAGATGCGTGAAGTTGGGGCTGCCCAGCCGCTTGAGCTGCGTATCGAGATAGGAAAAGTTGCGGCCCTGCAGCAGCGGATCTTCGGAATGCTCGATCCCCGGAACGACGTTCTGGGTGCAGAACGCAACCTGCTCGGTTTCGGCGAAAAAATTATCGACCACCCGGTCGAGCACCATCCGGCCGACGATGCGCACCGGTACCTCTTCTTCCGGAATCAGCTTGGTGGCATCCAGGACATCGAAGGCGAATTTTTCGGCGAAGCTTTCGTCAAAGAGCTGCATGCCGAGCTCCCATTCGGGAAAATCACCCGACGTCACGGCATTCCACATATCCCGGCGGTGAAAATCCGGGTCGGCGCCGTTGATCTTGACCGCCTCGTTCCACATGACCGACTGCAGGCCCTGCTTGGGCTTCCAGTGGAATTTCACGAAGGTCGCCTTCCCTTCCGCGTTGACGAGCCGGAAGGTGTGGACGCCGAACCCTTCCATGAAGCGGAACGACCGGGGAATCGCCCGGTCGGACATGATCCACATGACCATGTGCATGCTCTCGGGCGTCAGGGAGATATAATCCCAGAAATTGTCATGGGCGGTCTGGGCCTGGGGAAATCCGCGGTCGGGCGCCACCTTGGCCGCATGGATCAGATCGGGAAATTTGATGGCGTCCTGGATGAAAAATACGGGGATATTGTTGCCGACAAGATCCCAGTTGCCTTCCTGGGTATAAAATTTCACCGCAAACCCGCGCACGTCGCGCGCCAGATCAAAAGAGCCCTTGTTGCCGGCCACCGTTGAAAACCGGACGAACAGCGGCGTTTTTTCGCCCTTCCGCTGAAAGATATCCGCGCGGGTGACATCCTTGAGTGATTCATACGCCTCGAAATAACCGTGAACGCCGAACCCCCGGGCGTGGACCACGCGCTCGGGAATCCTTTCGTGGTCGAAGTGGAAGATCTTTTCCCGCATGATCTGATCTTCCAGAAGGGTAGGCCCCCGCAACCCCGCTTTCAATGAATTCTGATCGTCGGATACGGGAACCCCCTGCTGGGTTGTCATGGTTTCCACTTCCCCCCCCGCCGTCTGATGCAGTTCTCCGCCTTTTCCTACAGTGACGCCTTCATGGGAAAATTTTTCAGCCATCGTTGCCTCCTGATCATGTTATAAATCTCATATAGGTCTGACATCCGACATGGGCCAAGTGCGTTGAAGACGCTGCCATGCACGTTTCACGAGATTCAACGTATAGGCGGGACAATCCTTAAACAATAAGGCTCATCCTGTATTCAGAGGCAAAGAATACTTTAGGGAAGAGGGCGGGAAACAAGACGTTACAGCTGTTGCGGATCATCCGTCGGAGACGGCGGCGGCTCCTGTTCCGAATCCGGCGTCGCCGCGGTCTTGTCTTCTAGCTTGCGCTGCCTTTTCTCCTCCTTCTTTTTCTTCTTTTCCAACTCTTTCTGCCGTTTCTTGAACTGATAATGAGATCTTGCCATGAAATCTCCTTTCGGGGTCTGTTACAGTCTGCCGGTTCGATGAAAAACGCCGGATTAGGAAGGCAACGAATCTCACAGCCTGCATGATCCTGGTTTGATAACGTGTTCACAAAAAAATAGAGCTAAAACATCGCCTGTCGCCGACGGACGATATCTTGTCCTTTTCTAACACGATCTTCATCAAATCCCAACCTTTCTTCGGTATGCAGTCCTCATCACCGGCCCGAAGAGGCGTTTCCAATAAGAGTAGCCTGTGGGTCTACGCGAACCCCATCTTCGTCTATGGGGACTAAGACCGTCGTCCCACGGCCAGGAGGGTGATATCGTCAAAGAGCGCTTCACCCGCCGTGAAGCGTTCGATTTCCGTTTTGATGTCATCGATCATCCGGATCGGGAGCTCCCGGTTGGCGGCCACCCGTTTGACAAGCCGCTCCCGGGTAAAAAAGGCACCGGCGGCATTTCTTGCATCGATCACGCCGTCCGTATAGCCCAGAAAGACGTCGCCGGGATCGAGCCGGACGGTGTTGACCGCAAACGCCACACCCGGATAAGCGCCGACCGCCGTCCCGGTGGGCTTGAGATATACCTTGACGCCCGGATCTCCTACGATCAGCGGCGGTTCATGGCCACCGTTGATGTAGGAAAGCGCGCCGGTTTCCATATCGATAATACCGAAAAAAATGGTGGCGAACATCCCGTCCTTTTCATGGGTCAGGGAGATGTAATCGTTGATCGACCGGATCGTCTTTTTCAGAATCCGTCCGGAATCGATATCCCCCCGATCGGAATGACCCGTCTGACCGTCGGAAGAAGACCGCGAGAGAATGCGGACCAGGCTTCGGAAGAGAGCCATGTAAAGCGCCGCGCCCACCCCTTTGTCGCATACATCCGCGATCACCACGCCCATGTATCTGGGATTTTCAAGATAAAACGCGTCGTAAAAGTCACCCGATACATGGCGGGCCGCCTTGAAATAAGCGGCGATCTCCCAGCCGTCGGCCACCGGTAGATGCGACGGGAAAAAACCGGATTGAATCTGCCGGCCGATATCGAGCTCATGTTCGGCCCGCTGCCTCGCCTTTTCGGTTCGGGTGTGCATCACCGCCCGTTCGACGGCCATGGCAACCAGAATCAGGGCGCCGGCGGCGCCGGTCATCAACAGGGGGGCGGTAAAAGGGACGATCATGTTCATCGCCGAAAATGCGAACATGCCTCCGGCGATATAGAGTCCGGAGAGCATGACGGTGCCGAGAAAGAGGCCGATCGAGGACCAGAGGAGGGAAAAACCCAACATTCCCGCCAGAAGGCCGATCTCGATCGCCTTCCCGGCGCCTTCCGAAAGACGGCACAGATAAGACCCGGAAAGAATGTTGCGGATAATGACGGCGTGCACCGTCCCCGACGTGAGGCGCCCGGGCCCGCCGGCCGGCCGGACGTTGACATCCGCCTCCACATTTTCGGAGATGATCGCGACCTTGCCGGCCATCTCCGCTTGCAGCGCCTCCGATCCCGAGGAATGTTCAAACGCGCGAAAAATGTCACGGTAGCTGTAATGCCGGATCGGCGGTGAAACACTCTTGAAATTGATCAGCATGCGCCCGCATTCGTCGATCGGAATGACGATGTCCCGGGCCGGAGCGCCGGGAGATGTTTTCGCTCCCGCAAGCGTGATGCTTTCACCGGGATTTACCGTGATATCCGCCTGGGAAATGCCCATGTAGTCACACGCCGCCCGAAACGCGAAACCGGGGTAGAGCGCTCCCCGGTAGCGGACCAGAAGAGGGACGCTGCGGACAATACCGTCGGCGTCGGCCGGCAGGTTCAGAAATCCGCTGCCTTCGGCGACGGCGGCGAGACGGGGTGCCGTCATGCCGGGGTTGTGGCCGATGAAGAATCCGTCGGGCGGGGAACGGAAATCGAGCCACCATTTGGTGCGGTCCATGTAGTTGACGATATTCCTGCTTCCCGGGTCGACCGTCCCGCTCCCGGGATGCCTCAACGATTCGAATGCAATCCCCAGATGAACGCTGCCGGCATGGGCGACCGCGTCGACCAGCCGCTGATCGTTTTCATCGCCGATCTCCTCTTCGAACACGAAATCGACGAGCTGCGCCCGCGTATCGAGCGCGGCCAGGTTCCGAATGACCTGGGCATGATAGGAGCGGTCATAATAAAAATTGGCATCGATGTATACGATAGGATCATCCGCTGAGTCCGGGGTATCGGCCGATGACGTGATGGACAAGCGCGCCAGCCGGTCGATGAACCGGGCATCGACGCGCTGGTAAATGTCCGTTTGCATCCATTCGGGAAAGGCGATCAGAAGATAGGCGCATACCACCAGAATCAGACGGGTTTTGAATTTACCGGGATGGACGGACGTCAACGATATCTCTCCTCTTTTTCCCGGCGGCAGGATACAAAGCTGACTTTCGACCGTCACCGTTGGCATAACTCCGGAAACACCTGCCGCAGGATGAAAGGCACCCTTTTACTGCCGGATCCCTTCAGCGCTGACCGTTACGTCGACCGTGTCGCTCACGCCGTTCAGCATGAAGTTCATTCCCCAATCGCTCCGTTTGATCGTGAAGGCCGATTCAAATCCGGCACGGTATTTTCCCCACGGGTCCTTTCCCGCGCCGGTCTGGCGAACGATCACCGTCACCGGGCGGGTTTTCCCCAGCAGGGTGAGGTTACCGGTGACGGCATAGGTCTTGTCCGCGGTCTTTTCGACCTTGGTGCTCTTGAAAGCGATCTTCTTGTACTGATCGACGTTTAGAAAATCGGCGCTTCTGAGGTGCTGGTCCCGCTTGTCAACGTCGGTATCGACATTGACGGCGTTCACCGTTATCTCGACCCGGCTTTTTTCCGGTGCTCGTTCGTCCCACACAATGACGCCTTCAGCGTTGTTGAACCGGCCGTAGGAATACCCGATATCGAGATGCTTGACCCGAAACAGAATATAGGTATGGGCGGGATCCAGTTGATAAACGTTCGATCGGGAAGGATTGGGCTGAGAAGGGCCGGCGGCGACGCTCATGCCGTTTGCGACCACGATCAGGGCTGCTGCCGCTCCCAGAAACATCCGCGGAACAATATTTTTCAGGTTCATGATCGACTCCTGCTGTGTAAAATACATTAAACATAACCGGGTGAAACAGAGGTTCAGATTTTGGAGCGATAGAGGCGCAGACTGTTCGACACCACCGTGACGCTGCTCAGCGACATGGCCAGGGCCGCCATGATGGGATGGAGATCCCGGACAAAGACGGGAAGGGCGGTAAAGGTGTGAAAGGCGCCGGCCGCCAGAGGAATCAAAACGATATTATAGATAAAGGCCCAGAAAAGATTCTGCCGGATGGTCCTGAGCGTCGCCCGGCTCAACCGGACCGCGGTGGAAATGCCAAAGAGGTTTCCCCCCGAGAGAATCACGTCGGCCGCCTCGATCGCCACGTCGGCGCCCCGGCCGACGGCCAGCCCGACATCTGCCTGGGCGAGGGCCGGGGCGTCGTTGATGCCGTCGCCGACCATGGCGACCCGGCCTCCCGATGCCCGGAGTTTTTTTACGGCGTCGGCCTTTTCTTCAGGCCGGACCTCCGCCATTACATCGTCCATGTGGACCTGGCTTGCAATGGCCGCCGCCGTCTGGCGGTTGTCACCCGTGAGCATCATGGTTCTAAGCCCCTGTTTTTTAAGGGCGTCGACGGCCCCCGGTGCTTCGGACCGAAGGGTGTCGGCCACGGCGACGAGCCCTGCGATCCGCCGGTCGACGGCCAGCGGCATGACGGTTTTTCCCGCGTGCTGAAGGCGGTCGATCGCCTCCCGCGCCGGCGAGAGGTCAATACCCATCTCCTCGAACCAGCCGGGCTTTCCCATACGGCAATGGCGCCCGTCCACGTCCGCCTCGACGCCTGATCCGCCCGAGGCTTTGAAGTCAAGGGGATCGGGCAGCGTCATGCCCCGATGCCGGGCTTCCAGTACGATCGCCTTGCCGAGCGGATGCTCCGAACCCTTTTCGATCGTGGCCGCCAGCGCGAGCAGGCCGGCTTCGTCCTGGACCGCGGGATGATCGAACGTGACGATATCGGTCACCCGGGGGATGCCCTGGGTCAGGGTGCCGGTTTTGTCTAGAACGACAGTATCGATATGGGAAAAAGTCTCGAGCGCTTCGCTGGTTTTGAAGAGGATGCCCCGCTCGGCGCCCTTGCCGGTGCCGGCCATGATGGCGGTGGGAGTGGCAAGCCCCAATGCGCAGGGGCATGCGATGACGAGCACCGCCACCAGGCGGATCATCGCCGGAACGAACGCTCCGCCGACCGACCACCAGACGATGAAGGTTACCAAGGCGATCGCGATCACCGCCGGCACAAACACCGCGGCCACCCGATCGGCCAGGGCCTGGATGGGGGCCTTGCTCCCCTGGGCCTCCTGCACCAGCCGGATGATCTGGGCCAGGGCCGTATCGCGGCCCACCCGGGTCGCCCGGAACGTCAACATGCCTTCACGGTTGATGGTGCCGCCGTAAACCGTATCCCCCGGCCGTTTATCGACCGGGATCGCCTCTCCGCTCAACATGGCCTCGTCCACGGCGGAGTGTCCGTCGACGACCACGCCGTCCACCGGCACCGAGCCGCCGGGGCGGACGCGGATCTCATCCCCTTCCACGACCCGCGCCAGCGGCACCTCGTGCTCCGCACCGCCTTGAACGATTGTCACCGTCTTGGGCGTCAGGTCCATCAGCTTCCGGATGGCCGAGCCGGTGCGGCCCTTGGTTCTGGCCTCGAGCATCTTCCCGAGCTTGATCAACGTAATGATGACGGCCGAAGTCTCGAAATAGACATGCTGCCCCAAAACAGGGAAGAAGAGCACTGCCAGGGAATAAAAATAGGCGGTGGAAGACCCCATGGCCACGAGCACATCCATGTTGGCCGTCCTGTTCCTGAGATTCTTCCAGCTCCCGACGTAATAGTCCCACCCGGTGTAAAATTGCACCGGCGTCGCCAGGGCGAAGAAAAGCCAGTTGACCCACGGCGCGTGGCTCCAGAGACCGGTCAGGCCGAAATCCCGGGCCATACTCAACACAAAAAGCGGTAAGGCGAATACGACGCCGACCCGGAATTTTCGTGTCTGATCCCGGATCTCCGCGGACCGGGCGGCCAACTCGGCGTCTTCCGCTGCTGATTCCCCTGTTTCCCCTGAGGGAAGGACGGCCGTGAACCCGGCCCTGCCGATGGCCGCCGC
>AMWB02116988.1_pt1 | contig 15230 bp, 13 predicted proteins | sample 200311 | NCBI WGS metagenome assembly AMWB02 (sample SAMN02737377, study PRJNA173069) | bioreactor metagenome | biome: anode biofilm in microbial fuel cells | place: USA: California | collected 2010-12-16 | reverse complement strand
TTATGTTCTCCAGGCGAAATCTAATTTATAAATGGAAAATATGCAAGTTATTTGCCGATATAATTAATCATACTTACCGGGCAATCTCACATAATTGCTGTCGTGGTATATTTATTATTCATTATTCCGAATTATATTAACCCATCCTCCAATTAAGCGCCTGCTCGCTGATACGGAAGTCCCGTTTATAATATATTTAATAAGATATTGTTCGCCTGCTATTGTAAGCGATTGTAATTACATTTAAAATAAGCCTCCCGTTTCGTATATTTTTTGATTATACCAATGGAAGTTGACGAAAAAGGAAATATTGTGGGGACAGACGTTCCCAAGAACACCGATTACTGGGCGAAACTGTCGGAATACGAAGGACCGCTCGACATACTACTTCATTTCGTCAAAGAAGAGGAACTGAATATTTACGATATTCCGATTTCAAAGATAACGAAAGACTTCCTTGAATATCTGAATTACATACAGTCTCTCGACATCGAACTCGCGGGTGAATTTCTTTTAATGGCAGCCGAACTGATGAAGATAAAGGCGCGAATGCTCATACCTCAGATTTCCACCGAAGAGGGCGAAGAGGAAGACCCGAGACTGACTCTTATCAGGAAACTTCTCGAATACAAGCGTTTCAAGGACGCAGCGGCGGAACTCTCGAAATTCGAGGACGAGGCGCGGTTAAGGTATTTCAGAAAATATTTCAAAAAGGACGCGAAGGAATACGAATATGATGTGCTCAACGATGTCGGACTACAGAGCCTGACCATTTTCAATCTTATTAAAGGTTACAGGTCAGCCGTCCGCAACGTCAGAAAAGAAATCGTTCATCCGATAGAACTGCTTCATACGACTCCGGAAATTCAGCGCGAATTTCTTTTAAATTTTTTCGCCACACGCACCTCGATAGACTTCAGAGAGCTCGTTTCGGCTATGGAAGAAAAACTGCTTGTAATCTGCACTTTCCTGTCGATACTTCAGTTAGCGCTGGAGGGATATCTTAGAATAACAATAAACGGAAAGGATATGAGCGAATTTTCACTCACGAAAATCTTAAATGAACAGATGAATTGAGCACAGCGGGAATAAAAAATATAGTTGAATCGCTTATCTTCGCATCGGATGAGGAAATAACACTTAAAGAAATCAAGGACCTTCTCGACGGGTTTAAAATTTCGGTATCCGTCAAAGAAGTTGAGGATTCAATCAACGAACTGAATGACGACTACGAAAAGAACGGTAACGCTTTCGAAATTATAAAGGTAGCGGGTGGATTCCAGTACGCGACGAGAAAAAAATTCGCGCATTTCTTAGGAAAACTTACAGCCGAAACACAGAAAAAGAAACTTTCGCAATCCGCGATAGAAACGCTTGCAATCATAGCATACAAACAGCCGATAACTCGCTCGGAGATTGAGTTCATACGCGGCGTCAACGTGGATTACATTGTGAATTCCCTTCTCGAGCGCGACCTGATATCAATAAAGGGCAGAGCCGACGGACCGGGAAGACCGATACTATACGGCACTACAGCGAGTTTCCTGAAAGTGCTTGGAATGAGTTCTGTTGAAGACCTGCCGAAACTCAAGGAGATAAACGAAATTCTCAAGAACGAAAAGATTGACGGAATAACCGAAGCAGACATAGACCTGTTTAATTCGATGAGCCTTCAGGGCGAAGCGCAGAGCGTTCAGGAAAACGGACAGCCGAAACTTTTCAACGATAATGGAACTCCGGCGCCTTCTTCAGAAACATCAGGCTCAGACACGGACTCTGTTCAGGATGATGAATCCGCTGAGGATTCAGCGCAGGATGATTCGCAGATTGAAACCGGCTTCAATGATGAAAACGGCGAAGACATTCCGAACAACGGCGAAGACATTCCGAACAACGGCGAAGACGAAAGAACGGACGGCGATGGAAAAGAACAATAATTATCCCCCCGAAAATCTTGTAAGACTCAATAAATTTCTTGCCAACAACACGAATTTCGCGAGAAGAAAAATTGATGAATTCATAGAGCAGGGGCGCGTTACGGTGAACCGCAAGGTCGTTATCGAACAGGGTGTGCAGATAAATCCCCTTTCAGACGACATCCGTCTCGACGGCGAGAAGGTTAAGGAAAAGGTTAAAAAGATTTACATAATTCTGAACAAACCGGCCGGAATCGTTACAACCACAGACGACGAGAAAAACAGGCAGACCGTAATTGACCTTATTAACATAAAGGAAAAACTTTACCCGGTAGGACGTCTCGATTACGACACAACGGGTTTGCTGCTTCTTACGAACGACGGAGAATTCGCGAACAAACTGATGCATCCCAAGTACAAGGTTGCGAAAACTTACATTGTAAAACTTTCGAAATCCCTCGACGAGAAGCATAAGTTGAAACTCATATCGGGAATAAAAATCGACGGCAGAAAGACAGCGCCGTGCAAAATAGCGTTTCCCAATAAGAATGACGCGGAAACAGTATCGATAACGATTACTGAAGGACGGAACCGTCAGGTAAGGAGAATGTTCGAGCATTACGGTTACTTCGTACGGAAACTGCACCGGAGTTCATACGGTCACATCACTCTCGGTAATCTCGCTCCCGGGCAATGGGGGAAACTCAGCATAGAAGAAGTAAACAAGTTTTTTAAATAATCATATTAATATGGTAAACGAACAAAACGAATTAATCAAGAGAAGATTCGAAGAACTCGAAGAGATAAAAAAACTCGGCGTAAATCCGTACCCGCACAGGTACGATGTCACGCACAAGGCAGCCGATTTGATTAAGAATTTTACTGACCCAAAAGATGAAGCGGAGACGGAAGCGAGAAAATCGGTTATCGTCTCAATCGCGGGCAGGATTTCAGCCATCAGAAGAATGGGCAAGGCGACTTTCTGCCACATTAAAGACGACACGGACAGGATTCAGTTGTACATAAAGAAAGACGAAGTCGGCGAGACGCCTTACGCTATACTTAAGATGCTCGATATTGGCGACATAATCGGGATTAAGGGTTTTGTATTCAGGACGAAGACGGGAGAGATTTCCGTTCACTGCGTTTCTTTCGAACTCCTGACGAAATCAATGTTCCCGCTTCCCGTAGTAAAAGAAGAAATAACGGAAACAGGAGAGAAGATAGTACACGACGCGTTCGCGGACGTGGAATTAAGATACAGGCAGAGATACATAGACCTAATCGTGAATGAAGGTGTCAAGGAAACGTTCTTAAACCGGACAAAGATTATAAAATCCATCAGGAGCACGCTGGAGAAATACGGTTTTCTTGAAGTCGAAACTCCGACTCTTCAATCAATATACGGCGGCGCGAACGCGAGGCCTTTCGTCACGCACCATAACGCGCTGGACATTGCATTATACTTAAGAATATCGAACGAATTATTCCTCAAGAGACTTATTGTCGGCGGATTCAGCCGCGTTTTTGAATTCGTAAAAGACTTCAGGAACGAAGGCATTGACAGAACGCACAATCCCGAATTCACTCAGGTTGAATGGTATCAGGCGTACGGCGACTACAACGATTCGATGAAACTTTTCGAGGAAGCGGTTGAGCAGGCTTGCATAGCCGTTCACGGGGACACGAAAATTAATTATCAGGGAACGGAACTCGACCTGAAAGCGCCCTGGAAAAGAATCAGAATGGTTGACGCGATAAAGGAAAAAACGGGACTCGACGTGCTTTCAATGAAGAAGGATGAAATTATTTTGTACATGAAACAAAACGGCATCGAGTTCGACACGAAACTTTCTCACAGCAAAGGACTTGTAATAGCGAATCTGTTCGAGGAAACGTGCGAGGAAGACCTCATACAGCCGGCGTTCGTACTGGACCATCCGATTGACACGACGCCTTTATGCAAACCGTTAAGAGAGTATTCCTTAAGCCAACTGGAAGAAATGCGCAAGGACCCCGAGCAGGTAATATTCGTCGAGAGGTTCGAGCCTTACATAAACAAATGGGAAGTCGGAAACGCATACACCGAATTGAACGACCCAATATTGCAGAGAAGACTTTTCGAAGACCAGGTGGAACGCGGAAGGGGCGGAGAAGAGGAAACACATCCGATGGACGATGATTTCATACGCGCGATTGAGGTAGGAATGCCTCCTACGACGGGCGTCGGGATGGGCGTGGACAGGATAGTAATGCTGCTAACGAATTCGGTTAACATAAGAGACGTGCTTTTATTCCCTCTTATGAAACCGCAGGAAAAATAATTTTTAAATATATGAAAAGGGCATATCTGGTTATTGCCGCTCTTTTGGCCGTGTCATTCTATTTTGCATCCGGTTGCGGCGATAAATCGGTGGATTCCGGAAATAATGATCTCGGAATACTGAGGACGGACGAAAACGGTAATATTCTCGGAGGAGATTATACCGACTGGTGCCTCCGTCACGCGGTAGATACATTTACACACGTTTCATCTCCCAGAATAACTTTTTCACTGAACAACAACATTGCATTACTGAACTGGAGAACTAACAAGGAATACCACCTCTACGGTTTCTATGTGCAAAGGGCTTTGACGACTGATTCAAACTATTCGTTAGTCGGTTTCGTTCCGGGTACGGGTACGACAAACGACAGCGTGTCATATTCATTTACCGATACGCTTCAGAACGGACATCCGCAATACAGGTACCGTTTAAAGGTCACGGACGTATACGGCAATTTTTCTTATACATATTTCGGCATAATACAGATTGTTAATCCCGTAACATCAGCATCATTCGGTCCGGCACATCCAAACCCGACCTCGGGACTTTTTAAAATCAATTTCTCAATCACGAAACCGGATACGATATCTTTATACTATCTGGATACCTTTGATACACTTTTTTTCATAAACAATCAGGTAATGAATGCCGGATGTTATTCTATTGATATTGGGAACACTTACAATCTTCATAAAACACAAAAAAGGCTGTACCTGAAAAGCAGGACAATCGTAACTGCAGATTCCTGCAGTCTTTACGGCGACATTGAATACAATTAATTTTATCAAAATGAGATACTACAACAACGTACTTGAACTCGTCGGCAACACTCCGCTCGTAAGAATTAACAAACTTGCGAAAGGAATCAAGGCGACGGTTCTCGGCAAGATGGAATCCTATAATCCGGGCGGAAGCGTAAAGGACAGGATAGGCAAAGCGATGCTTGAGAATGCGGAAAAGGAAGGCAAGATAAAACCGGGCGGAACCATAATCGAAGCGACGAGCGGTAATACAGGAATCGGACTGTGTCTCGCAGCGGCGGTGAAGGGCTACAAATCGATTATAGTCGTTACGGATAAAGTCAGTCTTGAAAAACGCAATTACCTAAAAGCGCTCGGCGCCGAGGTTATAGTCGTTCCGAAGAACGTGACCCACGAGCATCCCGATTATTATATGAACAAGGCGCAGTCGATTGCGGACAGCACGCCGAATTCTCTGTACATCGCGCAGTACACTAACCCCCACAACCCGCTCGCTCATTACCTGACAACGGGACCCGAAATATGGGAAGCGACTGAAGGCAAAGTGACGCATTTTATTGCGGGACTTGGTACCGCGGGCACAATCACGGGCACGGCGAAATTTCTGAAAGAAAAAAATCCAAATATTAAAGTAATCGGCGCCGATCCCGTCGGGTCGATAGGAAAACTGTACAAGGAAACGGGGAAAATCGGCGAGACCTCTCCTTACCTTGTCGAGGGAATCGGGCTGGATATTATACCCGATATAATGGACATTAATCTCATTGACGAGATAGTGGAAGTGAACGACGCGGATTCCATAAACACCTGCAAGGCGCTCACGAGAGAAGAAGGCATTTTTTGCGGAGCGTCAACGGGCACGCTTGCATACGTCGCTCTGGATATCGCGAAGAACCTTGATGAGAAAAGTGTTGTTGTATTTATTGTCTGCGACACAGGCGAAAGGTATCTTTCGAAATATCACAACGACGAATGGCTGAAACAAAACAAAATGATGTGAAATTATCACCTGCACCCCGCCTGAAACCGGAGACGCTTTTTGCAGAGCCGGTTACAAAGATTTTATTATTCGCGGCCGTGTTGTTTCGTTTCATTATAAAGCAATTTTAACAGTAACAATCACAAGTTATTAATATGCCGATTCGATACCTGATAATAGCGATTTTATTTATCCTGACACTTTGCCAATCAACACTTTCACAGGGCTTCAGGGAAATAGGACCTGACACATCAATTTCCGAGCCGCAAAACATTGACGTATCTTTATTCCGAACAATCAATAATGCCCGAAACGGATTTTCAAATACCATGATTCCTGTTTCTGACAAATCGGTTCTTCCTGTCAGTCTGGTTCTGCCTGTCGGTCTCGCGGGACTTTCACGCGCGAACAAAAATTATTACGACGAGAATTCGGCAGTTCTTCTCGGGCTATCGGAAATAACAAGCACGTTGTTGACAGCAAGCATAAAATATACAGTTAAACGCGACAGACCTTACGTTAATTTGAAAAACGTTTACCTTAATAAAGACAACTCGCCGACTGACAGATATTCGTTTCCTTCGGGGCATACAGCAATGGCATTCTCCATTGCAACTCTTCTGACTCTAAGATACCCTGATAAACCAGCGATTATTGCAGGTTCGTTTCTATACGCCGGACTCATCGGCTACGGAAGGATATATCTCGGCGTCCATTACCCGTCTGATGTATTAGGCGGAATGCTTGTCGGCGCAGGAAGCGCCGCGCTGATTTATTCGCTGCAGAAGGAGATAATCAAAGGAAAGAATTCTTTATTCAACGAGAAGAACAGACCCGACAGCAACGATGAAACTCTGTCAGCGCCCGCAATACTGGGGTTGACTATAGGCGCGGATGTTCTGAATCAGTTAATCGGGAGTTTTTCGGGAGATAAAATTGCTGTCACCGCGTATTCTCAATCATTAAAAATAATCTGCAATTTTTAAATTTCATTCTTGCCCTGTTAAGTAATTCTTGAGAAATCGCGGCTGGATATCTCTTACGATCAAATTTTTTCTTACATCTCTTGCTCTTAAATAATAATGCAGGACAGTAACTACTTTATCATTACCATCCTTATCGTCTTCGTATATCTCCCCGCGGTCATCTTGCAAAAATATATCCCTGACGGTTTATCCGTTCCGTTCCATATCGCCTCATATGTGCCCGCAGTCATTTTCTTCTCGACAATCTTATCCGTCAGTCTTCCCGTAATGTCGAATATCTCAACTTTCACAAACGATTCTTCGGGCAATGTAAACTTTATGCCCGTAAACGGATTGAACGGATTTGGAAAGTTCTGGTGCAGTAAATATGCATCAGGAGTCCCTGCCTCAATTTTCTTTATTCCTATGCTCACTAACAGGTTAAGATTCGTGTCCGTCTTGACGACGTAAAAATCTTCGTAACCGTATCCGAGGTGAAGGCTGATATTTCCCGCGGCCACGAGATAATTGCTGTCCTGCATAACCGCCGAATATAATCCCCGGAATCCTCCGGTTGTTGTTAAATCAAGGGACCTTAACAAATTCATATTTGTATCAACAAGCCTCAACGCGCAATAATGAACTGCGGGAGTAAGCGGGGTCAGGCTTGAAAATAATATTCTATTAGAATTAATAGGCAATACAAATCCGTCTGATATTTCTTTCCGTTGGGTTATCAACCTTTTTGTCGAAATATAATTACCTGATGTATCGTATGATTGTATTTGATATTCAGCATGATGAGTAACCGTATCTTCGGATGCAGCCATTAGAACTAATCTATTTTGAATTATCAATAAATATTGGGGAAAATAAAAATTATTTGTGTTCTTTGACCAAATTATCTCGCCGGAATTATTTATACGGATTATATTTCTAATAAGAGAGGGGTAATTGCTTGCCGTAATAAAATAACCGTTATTAAAGCTTTTCAACGATATAATATTAAATACCTGATAGTAATTAATTGGTTTATGCCACAAATATGAGCCGTTAATATCCACTTTTAAAACATAATCCATGCTTTTTAAAATATACCCACCGTCATTCGCTTTAATAATCTCATCAAAATAATATTGTATTCCGTTCGCATAATAATTCTTAATCCAAACAGGGTTCCCTTGTGAATTAAATTTACCTAGAAAGGCTGTTGGATTTGAGAGATCATTATTCAGCGAACAATCGCCACCCAATAAATAATATCCGCTATCAAGCGTTAAACTTGTATATATTCTGCTTAATGCCGCCCCGGGTATATCGATCTTCTTCGAGAAAAGTGTGTCTCCTAATGAATTCATTTTAACAAATTTTCCAACAGAAGGTAGGTAATCTTCAGCGAAACCCGCGACGATGAAATCTCCCGTTGAAAGTTTGCATACTGTATACGCTCCTTCTTCTTTTGCAAATATAAATCCGAATGCTCTTTCCCAGGTCTGAGAATAGACATTATTTATACAGAGCAGGAATACAAAAAAAATTATCCACTTCGTCATAACCCTGAATTTAAATGGTTAGAATAATATATAATAATGTTTTTTAAATAAAAATATAGTAGCAGGTATCGATTTAACGGAAACATAGGTCTGACCGCAACCGCCTATTGCCTTGTTCCCACGCCGTGGTGTACCGGATTTTGGAAAGAATAAAAAATGAAGATATAAAAAAATCCCCGTTAAACGGGGACAATTTAAGATTTAAAATTTTCAATTTAAAATTGCTATTTAACTCCGTGCATCATTTTAAGCAGGGGCTTTACAAGCGCGAACAAAATCAGCGCGCTCGCGCCCGCAAGTATAACGAAAATCAGGAAGAAGTCAAACGTCGTATTAATCGGGAAACCGAGCAATACGGGATGATGACCTTCAGTCGGATAGAACGCGCTCAATACTCCCGAGAGTTTGAAAGACGTTCCAAGCGAAAGAAACCAGACAGCCATCAGAACGGAGCCGAATCTTATCGGCGCGAGTTTTACTATCATTGAAAGTCCGATTGGCGACAGCGACAACTCCCCTATCGTCAGAACAAAGTACATAATTATCAAAGGCGCGATTCCGACCTTGACGCCAGCAGGTATTGTCTTTACGGCGTAAGCCATTATTACCCAGGCAAGCGACATCAGAAGCAAACCGAGAGCGAGTTTAAAAGGTATCGACGGTTCGGAATTTCTTTTTGATAGGAATGTCCAGATTACCGCCATCAGCGGGGCGAAAGTTACGATGAAGAGCGGACCGAAACCCTGAAATACAGAGGGAGGAATGCTCCAGCCGAAAATCGAACGGTCAACGGAATTATCGGCAAAGTAAGTCAAAGACGAACCGATTTGCCCGAATGCAATCCAGAATATCATCGTGAAGACAACGAGCACGAACATCGCGATGATTTTCTGCTTTTCAATCTTAGTAAGCGACCTGTCGGTAATTATCGACAGCGGCGCGGTGAAAAAAGTCGCGTATATAAACGAGCCTATCGTATCCGCTTTAATCACCAAATAGAATAACAAGAACAGAATAACAAAGACGGCAAGGTTTACAAAAATCTGTTTCGCGCTTACTCCTTTGGTTTTATCTTTCGGGTCGTTTTTAAGTTTTGCAGGAGGAACGGCGCCGACCGGCGTACCGTCGGGCCTCACTACATATTTGTTCTTGAGCGGTATGAAAATGACAAGACTAAGTATCATCCCGATGCCCGCGGCGAAGTACCCCCACTTGAAATCGGCGAGGTTTCCCGTGTTGCCGAGAAATCCGCAGATAATGGGAGCCAGAAGACCGCCCATATTTATTCCCATATAGAATATAGTGAAAGCGGAATCGATTCTCCTGTCGCCTTCTGGATACAACTGTCCGACCATCGAAGAAATGTTCGGTTTAAAGAAACCGTTGCCGAGGCATAGAAAGATCAGACCCGAGTAGAGCAGCGCGGAGGCAGCGGGTCTATTCTCGAACAAAAGTCCGCTCGTGAACAAAAGGAATTGTCCGAACGCCATCATAGTACCGCCTGTCACAATCGATTTCCTGTTACCGAAATACCTGTCGGAAACAAATCCGCCAATCAAAGCCGTTATGTAAACCATACCGGTGTAGTTGCCGTAAATGAGGTCGGCGAATGTTTTTTCGAAAGTAAGAGCCTGTATCATATAAAGATAAAAGACCGCCTGCATACCGTAGAAACTGAATCTTTCCCACATCTCCGTGAAGAAGAGCAGGAACAAACCGCCCGGATGTCTAAGTTTTTCTGTTTGTGCCATTCTTTAAATTGGTTAAGATTATGCCTTTACTTTCTCAGACGCCGCGTCCTCTTTCGCTTTTTTCTGCACGGCGCTCAGTTCAAGTCCGTGAGCGTTCGGTCCCGTTTCATTTTTTCTAAGCATAAACGCGAAGAACAATCCGAGAAAACCGAGTATCGAAAATATCCACATTCCCATTCTGTAACCCGTAGGATTCGACGTGCTCGCGTTTGAAAAATCGTTTGCCCATCCGATTAAAATATTGAATCCTGCGAGACCTATATTTTGAATCATCGTCATCAATCCGTACGCGGTACCGAGTTTTTCTTCCCTTACAACCAACGCTACGGACGGCCACATCACAGCGGGAATAAGCGAGAACGCGAATCCCATCATTGCCATCGGTACGATAAGAGCGTAAGGAATCACCGCTTCTTCGATTCCGAAAGCGGGAAGCGCGATGTTAAACCCGCCCTGTATCCCTATCATTCCGGGCAGGTCGACCTTGTACGCCATAATCAAATACACTGGTATTATTGTAAGCGAGCCGAGCATCATCAGCAATGAGCGTTTTCCTATTCTGTCCGACAGCAGTCCGAACAGCGGAGTAAAAATCATCGCGGCGAGAGTAAGAATACTTGAAAGATTTCCGCCGACTTCGCGCGTAGTGCCGTGGGCTTCCTGAAAAAATTTAATCGCGAAAGTCTGGAACGGGAACATCGCGGAATAAAAAGTAACGCAGAGCGCGGTTATGAACCAGAATGATTTTCCGAATTTGAAAAGTCCCTTGAACTCTATTTTATCCTGCTCGCCGTCCTTCGGCATATCGTATTTTTTTGCCGCGTAAACGTCCATGAAATAATAAAATATAATGCAGACTACGGCGAAAATGCCCGCGAACACTGTAATCCACAGGGGCGTCTGCCAGTACGAATAGAGGCTTTTTCCCCAGGTCGGAGAATTCAGCGCGAGAAACGACCCGAGCCTTGCGACGGTGAGATTGAGGCCGAAAGCGAAGGACAGTTCCTTGCCTTTAAACCAGCGCGCGACTATCGTTGTTATCGCGACAATCATCGATTCGGCTCCGAGACCGAAAATAAGTCTTCCCGTCGCCATCAGTGCGAGGTTTCCCTGCAGCGCCGTAACGAGCGCGCCGAGCATAATTATCACCGTAAATATAAACACGGATTTTCGAGTCCCGATGCGGTCAATAATCAAGCCTCCGATTAGAACCATCAGAATATTGGGTATGCTGTAAATCGCGTTAAGCAGACCGATTCCCGAATCGGAAAAATTCAATTGCTCTTTGAGCACGTCGGCAAGAGGACTGATTGAATCGTAAATGTAATAGTTTCCGAACATCGCGAGACTAATCAGAATCAGTGCAAGCCATCTCATAAAAGCGGTCGGCTGCGGCTTCAACGGAGCGGAAGAAGTATTATCACTCATTGTATGTTATTGTAATAATAAAATTTTACAAATGTAAATAAAATCGCTTTCATCCGAAATGTTAAAAGATGAAACGCGGCTTCGTATCTTAGAATTATAAATCAAAGGCGTACGAAAATTTCGCGGCGACAGTGAACGAGCGTTTTGTGCCGTCGGAATTTTCATCGCGTTTAAGCATCGGAAGAAACAGAGTTATTCCTCCGGACAGGTCCCTGCTGAAATTGTACATAAGACCGCCAAGTATGTTCAACTGAAAGAAATCGCTGTCCTTTATTTCCGACGCCGGAAGTTTGTTACCCGAATACTCGGATTTAACAAGTCTCTTTATTCCGAGGACTTCAAATTTAATCAACAGGTCATCCGCCTTGCGCAAATACCCGGCTCTGAACATGAAGTCGGGACCCCGCTTAAATTTTACTCCGTCGTTTTCATAATTCGAAAACGGTATCTGAAATCCCGCGGATAAATTCAGGAAGGAATAATTGAAATCCGCGCCAAGTATAATGTCGTTGCTCCCCTGCGCGTTGAAATGCTCGAACTTGTCGGGTTCGAGACCGGATGTTGCAAGTTTCAGGCCTCCCATCAACGTAAAGTTTTTCAGTTTTCCCGCGGGTATGTGATAGTTAGCCAGAACAGTCGCGTCCGCTATTCCGTTTCGCGACAGTACGTGAGATGAATTGTAAACGACGGACATGAAGGGCAGAACCGCTGTCAGAGAAAATGTTTTGGAAAAAACAAAATTACCTCCGAGTTTGAATTCGTGAACGGTATATTCATATTCGTCGTATATTTCATTTCCCGACTGACCATACGAATACTCGAAATTAACAGAACTTTTCTGAATTCCGCTTTTGTTGTGTTCGCTTCCGATTATGCAGATTCCGGCGTCCGAACACTGGGAGTAAAGACTGCCTGCAAAGAGGAATATCAGCGACGCGAATAATACAGATTTGAATCTTTCCATACGGTTTATTTGATTATTGATTTTTCAAAAAATATCTTATTTGAATAATATAAACCATTGAAATAAAAAACCGCAGATCTTGTCCGCGGTTTTTTTTATACGTAAATATATCAAATTATTTTACGAATTGCTCTGCGTAATATTTCGCTGTCAGTTTTTCACCCGTCGCTTTTTCAATCATATCGTTCCAGTAATATTTCGCGCCCGGCGCGAATACTTTCTCGACGAGGTACTTACCTACCTCGGGCTTGCCGACGAAGAACTGGTCTTTGTATTCTTTAGTCTTCAGAACGTTGTTGCAAATGTAGAAATACAACTGCGATGACAGCAGAGCGCCCATGTGGTAGTTATGATAGTAGCAGGGCACGGTCGCTATGTGAATCTTAGAAGCCCAGTCGGGTTCGTTCCTGCCTTCGGGGCGTTTTATCATCTGATATTTTTCAACGAGGTCCCACCACAACTTGTTCAGGTCCTGATCGGGATTTTCGTACATAGATTTTTCAAAACGATACATTACCTGCGACCAGCGCGAGAAAACGAGTTGCGAAAGCCTGAGAGACTTGAACGCGTCTTCCGCTATCTTTTTCGCTTCGTTATCGTCGATAACTTTCATATCCCTCAGCCATGCGGCGTTCGTAGCGCCTCTTTCGAACATCATCGCGATTGCTTCCGTCGTGAATGTGTGGGCGGCATCGCGGAGAATGAAAGGCAGATTCTTGTTGTCAATGTACTTATCGTACGACGCGTGTCCGAATTCGTGAAGCATCGTTCCCATCCATTTTTCATTCGGCACTATGTTGCATAAAACCCTGACGTCACCTTCATTGTTCAAGTCCGTGCAGAACGCGTGCTGGTTCTTTCCCGGTTTCTCAAACAGATCGGAATTCTTTATCAGGTCATCCACGGGAATGCCTATGCCCTTATAAAAATCGTCCGTCATTTTTACGATTGCGTCTTTATCCTTGTAATACTTGTCGAGGTCAACCTTATAGATTTTCGGGGCTTCCTGGAAGAATCTGTTCTGATAATGCCAGGGCATCAATTCTTCCTTCTTGATTTTGTAACGGTCGGCGAAATAAGCATCCATCACATCTTTTTCACCCTTAAAAGCGTCTCTCGTGAGAGCGTCAAGTTCATCGAACAACTTGAGAATTTCGTTCGGGTCCTGTTCCGAGAGTTTCAGACTCATCTCGTGATAGTTGGAATATCCCATATCCTTCGCTATTTCATTTCTCATCTTAACGAGTTTTTTCAGGTCATCGGCTACAATCGTACCGATTTTCTTATGCGCTTTCCAAACCGCCTCAAGTTCCTTGTTGTCGGTGGAATTCAACAGTTTTTCTTCAATCTCGTTATCCGTTAGTTTCTTCCCGTTCACATCCGCCCTGAAGTTTCCGTATTTCTGCTCGATGGCGTTCTGCATGTTATTGATAGCCTCGAGTTTCTTCGGGTCTGCCTGATTGCCCTTGTATTTCAGGTACATCAACTCGAGTTCCCGTTTTTTCAGTTCATCGTTTACCGATTTCGAATCATAGATTTTTTTAAGTATGCTGAAGTCTTCTTTATTCGAGAATATCGCTGTGATTTTATTCTGTATTTCCGCAACCTTGTTGAAATCCTCTTCCTTGCCGCTTATTGCAGCATTCCAGTATGCTACATTTGATTCCTTGTAAAGAGGAATGTACTTCGCTTCAAAACTTTTGACGAACTCCGTAAATTGTTTTTCCATTTCGGGGTTTGATTTATTTAATTCGGGTTTATCGCTCTTTCCGCAGCCTGTGAGGAAAGCCAGCGCGATTGTCAGTAAGGCAACCGTGAAAATATTCCTTATAAACATATTAATGAAATTAAATTAGGGAAATTAAAGAAAATTAGCGGAATTATTTAATATTTGATACTCTAAAATGTTAATCAGCGTTTATGCGGGAAAAACAGTACTTTATACGCTGAATTGTTATTTTGACAAACTTTTTGCCAATAATGCCTGTTGTATTCAAAAAGGTTTTGAATTTTTCAGTGAAAATGTTTATATTTATTGTTTTATAAATCATAAAAGCGGTAAAATGTTTGCAATAGTCGACATCAAAGGCTCACAATACAAGGTTCAGGAAAAACAAACTCTTTTCATCCCGAAGGTCGAGGGAGAAAAAGGCGCGAAAATAAATTTCGATAAAGTTCTCATTTATTCTCCGGACGAAAAGTCCGTGGAAATCGGCGCTCCTACTTTAAAGCACAAAGTCGAAGCGACAATTCTTGACCATGTAAAAGACGATAAGGTGATAGTGTTCAAGAAAAAAAAACGTAAAGGTTACAAAGTAACAAAAGGCCACAGGCAGAATTACACACAAATTCAAATCGAAAAAATAGCATAAAATTATAAGTTATGGCACATAAAAAAGGTTTAGGAAGTTCTAAAAACGGACGCGACTCAAATTCACAGAGACTCGGCGTTAAGAAATACGGCGGTGAAGTTGTAAAAGCCGGAAATATTCTCGTAAGGCAAAGAGGCACGAAGTTCATACCCGGAAAAAACGTGGGACTCGGAAAGGATTATACGATTTTCGCGCTCATAGACGGGAAGGTCAA